>Ga0180429_10000829_pt1 | contig 26992 bp, 24 predicted proteins | sample SS_ome_FD_132428 | JGI IMG/M metagenome (GOLD analysis project Ga0180429, IMG submission 132428) | Hypersaline lake sediment archaeal communities from the Salton Sea, California, USA - SS_1_S_1 metaG | ecosystem: Environmental > Aquatic > Non-marine Saline and Alkaline > Hypersaline > Sediment ...
CTGCTCACATTCTTCCACAGCGCCGGCAACCTGCCTCGCATCTTGAATATATCCGACTTGACAATCAAGAAGAACGAAAAAGGGGTCTCTGCTCCGCCCTTGGACACCGCTTGCAAGGCCACGACTTACAAGTTCCTCGAGGAATCGGAGCGCCCTAAACCAGCACAAGACGGGAAGCCGGCAAGAGGACAGACGAGAAAGAGCAGGAGGTCCCAGACAAGATGAACACTGCTATCCCCATCCGCAGGAACAGGAAGAGGGCAGGGCCGTTTGTTCTGCTCGCCCTGGCTCTTTGCGTATTTGTGGCGTGCGCGGTCGGCGGGTGCAAGGATGAGCCGCCCCCTCCTCGGCAGCTGACGAAAAAGGTCGTCTCCGCGCCGGAGCAGGTGCCTGTCCCTCCCGAACCGAAGACCGCCGAACCCGGAAGCGAGCCGGCGGACACCCTGCCGGTGGAGCCTCCTGAAGAGATGCCGGAGGACTCCGTCTTCCGCCCGAAGTCGGAACGGGATCCTTTCAAGTCTTTTGTGACCACAAGAACGGCGGCCACCGTTCGGACGGACAGGGCTCCCAGGCTCAAGACCCCTTTGCAGCGCTACAGTCTGGACCAGCTCAAGGTGGTCGGGATCATCGCCGGCGGGAAGATGCGGAAGGCACTTCTTGAGGATGACGTGGGCAAGGGTTACGTGGTTTCCCCGGGTGACGCCGTGGGAAGTGAGGGAGGCAAGATCGCCTCTATCCGGAAAGACTGCATCATCATCGAAAGCACCTATCGTGACGTCTTGGGCAACAAGAAGGTGAGGCGCATCACCAAGAAGCTCTACGTCTCGGAGGAAGGAGAGAATCCATGACCTCAGGTCCGCTTTGCTTACCGATCGGGAACGGGAGGCAAGCGTCACGGACAGGCCCCGGAATCAAGAGGCGACACAGCGGTCTGTTTCTGGCTCCTCCAGGGAGAGCGAATCTCCTCTACTACTTGTTCCTTGTCCTCTTGATCGTCGGTTGCTCTTCCGGGCAAAGCCGGATGGAGGCGAGCACCGAAACGGTTCACGCCGAAGGTGCGGAGGTCGACACGGTTGCCGAGGCGGAGATCGCCGCCGAGGCAGGGCAGACCGATGAGGCGGAGCAGGTGGACACCCAACCGTCCCCCGAGGGCATCGCCTATTTGGAAACGCCGACAGTCACCGAGGAAGAGCTTACAGAGCCCCTTCTCACCGAAACGCTGAGTGATTCCACGGACGCTACACCCTCCGCAGACCCGGCCGACCCTAACCAGGCGCTCGAGCAGGCCCGGCCACAGGAGGAAGCGTGGGAGGAGGATGGGGTCCGCGAAGAATTCGGCAAAGGATATACAAGGGTCGTTTTCTCGGAAATTCTGAGTGAAGAAGGGTTCAAGTACTCCTATCTCGACGATCCCCCTCGTCTGGTGGTCGATGTGAAGGAACCGACCCGGGAGGTCTGGTTCAACCGGCTTTCCTTGAAGGGCGGCGCCTTCGAGCGCATCCGCGTGGGAAGACACCCGGACAAGATACGCTTCGTACTCGACCTGCGTGAAGAGGGGCAGCCCGAGCCGCTGGTCGAGCCCTCGGAAACGGATCTTGTGGTCCTGGCAGGCGTGATTCCCGAACGCAATGATCTTCCGGACGCACCGCTGAATCAACAGGAACAGCTCGAAACGGACATGGCAGCGGCAGCAACAGAAGGCACCGAGCCGCCGAGTGCGGTCGAGGTGGCCGCCACGGTGGGAGAACCCGACCTGGAGCCGGCACCCATGGGCGGCCCGGAGGTACCTCTCACTATAGCAAAGGCGGACTGGAAACCGGTCCGGGTGAAGGGAATCGACTTCCGCCAGACCGACTCCGCCTCTGATGTGGTCATCTCGACCGATGGCGCTGTCCCCTTCGACGTTCAGGAGAAGGACGATTCCATCGTTGTCATTCTGCCCGGTGCACAGATTCCGGAGCACCTTCAGAGACCGATCGATACCAAGGCCTTCCCGTCTGCGATCCTGGCGGTCAATCCGGAGCAGGTGGGAGCAGGACCGACGGGCAAGGTCATGTTCACGATTCGTCTACGGGAAAAGCGGCCTTACAATGTGCTCGAGGAAGAAAACGGCGTACGTGTAAGCGTCTTGCTCCCGGAAACACCCCCTGAGATCCCCTTGCTGCCACCTCCGGCACTCCCTGAGACCGAAGGGCTCGCAGAGGTGGAGCAGGAACCCCCTCCCGAGTTGAAACCTGAGAGCCCGGTTGAGGCGGTCGAGGTTGCGGAAGCACCGGTTCCCAAGGCCGATCTGGCCCCGCAACCCCAGAAGGTGACCCAAGTGGTTCCCCATCGACGAGGGCTCGAGGCGAAGAATTACAGAGGGAAGAAGATCTCTCTCGACTTCAAAGATGCGGACATCCAGAACGTCTTACGGCTCATCGCTGAGGTGAGCAACAAGAACATCGTGATCAGCGATGCGGTCAAGGGCAAGGTGACGATTCGCCTGTTGAACGTTCCCTGGGACATGGCCCTCGACGTCATCCTGAAGACCTACGCCCTTGAGAAGGAGGAACTCGGCCCGAACATCCTGCGCGTGGCGCCCTACACACAGCTGAAGAGAGAGAGAGAAGACGCCCGGAAGGCGGAGGAGGCCCTGGAGAGGGTCGAAACGCTGGAAACGCGACTCGTCCCCGTCAATTATGCGAAGGCCCAGGACCTGGAGTCCGTGATCGGGCGCCTCAAGAGCAAACGCCCCGATGCGTCCATTCTCGTGGATTCACGCACCAATTCGTTGATCATCCGGGATATCCCCCTGAACATCTCGGAAATGGTCAAACTGGTCCGGTCCCTCGATACCCAGACCCCACAGGTGCTGATCGAGGCCAAGATCGTGGAACTGGACGTGAACTTCGAGCGGGAACTCGGCATCCAATGGGGCACGCAATTCAATGCAGGGCCGGCCACCGGGAACCCCACGGGCCTGAATTTCCCCCACACGGCCAGTGTGGGCGGCGTGATAGACAACATCGCCGGAGAGACGGTGGCAGGAATCGCCAACCCGGTCGTGAACCTTCCGGCCGCTGTGGACGACTCGGCAGGAGGCGCCCTCGGGTTTTCCCTGGCATCGATCACCAACTCCTTTCAGCTCGATGCACAACTGAGCGCCCTGGAAAAGAGAAACCACGCCCGTATCCTCTCCAGCCCGCGTGTGGCCACCCTGAGCAATCAGGAGGCCCGGATCAACCAGGGCCAGGAGGTGCCGTACCAGACCACATCCGACGAGGGGACCAAGACCGAGTTCAAGGAAGCCGTCCTGGCGCTCTCCGTGACACCCCAGATCACCTTTGACCGCAGCATCATCATGAGCATCCTCGTGACGAACGACACGCCGATCCGGGACCCCACCGTGGGCTTCATCATCGGAACGAAGGAGGCGAGAACGACGGTCCTGGTCAGGGACGGGGACACGGCGGTCATCGGTGGAATCTACACGAACAACGATGCCGAGAGCCTCGGAGGCGTCCCGTACCTGATGGACATCCCTGTGGCCGGCTCCCTGTTCAAGAAGAAGGGAGAAACGAACAAGCGAACAGAGTTGATCATCTTCATCACGCCTCGGATTATTCCAAATCAGTTGATAGAGGTGGACGAGTGGACTGGCGAGAACAAACCCGATTAGCATGTATTACCTTGGTTGTCAGGAGGGTCAGACAATGTACGGGCTTCTTTGCAAGAACACGTTAAAGGGAATGGTTCTGTTGTTCTGCGTGCCTTGGCTTCTGCTCGGTTGCGGGGATTTCGACAAGCAGTACGGTGCGGGAGGCGCTGCCGACAGCGGATCCCTCTTGAACGTAGAAAGAGTGATCCCGAACTATTTCGACGAAGAGACAAATCAGGTTGACGTGGTTCAAGACAACTGTGCGGCTCCCGGGGACGATCCGGAGCCTGAGGATTTCTCGGACACCTACGCCGAAATCAAGATGACGAACCGGCCTCTGCCCAACGCGACGGGAAAACCCCCCCGGATCTACCTGACTAGCTACGAGATCCACTTTACACCCGGGACGCAGGGAACCGCCCCTCTGCTTTCCTTTAGCGAAGTACCGATCACGGAGACCGTTGGCATCGAAGGCTGCGAACCGGACAGCTCGTGCCCGGAAGTGAGCTTCATGGCGAAGTTCGTCCCCCTAAGGGAAAAACAAGTGCTTTACCAGTACTTGGTTGATAACCCAGCCGTTTACCAGCTCGAGTACAACGTCCACTATATCTTCTACGGGGAGAACGATTTCGGATATCCGGTCTCTGCGGATGGGTTCTCCTACTTCTACGCATTGGACTACAACAATTGCTCGGGCGGCTAATCCCGGTCACTCCAGCACCCCCTTTTTCGCTCGCAAAAAGAGGCTGAGGACACGATCCTCGGCCTTTTTTTTCGCCCCCGAAGGCGTAGGAGCCAGCCTGGTTCAACACGCCAATCTCTTGTTTTTTCCAATAAAATTCCACTCGTCACGAAGCGGGACCTTTTTCGTCACCGGGTCTGAAAAATCTATCAAGTTAATAAACCTTCCTTCCGATAGATAAGGCATCGTTGAAGGGATTGAAGTCACCGAAATCCACTTGCATGGGGTAAAGGAATGATGCGCAGACACCTTCTTAGATGCCTGATTCTCTTGTCGATTGTCTCCCTCGCGGTGCTGGGTTGCGACGCCGGACAGGATGCGAAACTACCCGGTGGGGGCGGATCCACTGCTGCTCCTCGTGGGGGGATCCAACTGACCGCAAGCGCCGAGAGCATACCCGCAGACGGGGCAAGCACGTCGCATATCCAGGCGATTGTCAGGGATGCGAGCAACAGCCTGGTCGCCGACGGCACCACCGTCACCTTTGAAATCGACAGCGGTCCGCTGGACCCGGGAGGCCTTTCTGCCGGTTCCGTCACCACTACGGCTGGACAGGCCCTGGTCACCTATACCGCAGGAATCCTCGAGGGAAGCGTCCGGATCCGGGCATCTGCGGAGGTGGACGAGTCGACGGTCTCTTCGACCATTACCCTCACCCTGCAGGGAATCCTGATTACGATTACCGCAGACCCGCCGGCCATTCAGGCGGGTGGCGACCAGTCAACCATCACCGCCCAGGTGCGCTATTCCGGTGGGGATCCGGTTCCCCAGGGCACGGTTGTGGCCTTCGAGACGACCCAGGGGATCCTCTCGGCCGCACAAGCCCTGACGAACCAGACAGGCCTTGCCGCCGTCACCCTCACGAGCTCGTCTCTTCCCGGGACCTCAACTGTGACGGCCTCGGCGCAGGGTGCGTCAGAGGATGTTGACGTAAACTTCACCGAGTTGCCCCCGACGGTCAGGACGATAGAGCTTTCGAACCTCGAGTCGGCTGAAGTCGGTGTCCTCGGGTCCTGGCTCTCGCAGACGAGTGAGATCTCGTTCCTGGCCAAGGACATGTTCGGCGACCCCGTCGCCGCCGGATACTCGATCGAATTCGATATCCTCTCGGGGCCGGACCAGGGAGAGCAGATGTTTCCCGTGGTCGCGCAGACCAATGCGTCGGGTGTTGCGTCGGCCGTATTTACTTCAGGCATCCAGTCGGGCACGGTACGAATCGTCGCCCGCTTCCGGGACAACCAGACCGTGGTCTCGAATGCGGTGGTTATCACGATCCACGGGGGGCTTCCGGACGGCCTGAACTTCGGGGCATGGGCAGAACTCGTGAACATTGCGGGACTTCGCCAATTCAACCTTGAAGACCCGGTAACGGCATGCCCTTCCGATTCCTTCCTGAACCCCGTACCGGATGGAACGGCACTCTATTTCACGACCGACTACGGAAAGATCAACGCCGCAGCCACGACCTCGGATGGGGAAGGAACGTCCAAGCTGACTTCCCAGACCCCCTTGCCTCCCGACGGCTTTTTGACTTATGCGGCCTCCACGCAGAGCGGATTGCTCTCGAGAATCTTGTCGATTACGCCGGACCCGACCGACGCGGCGGGCAACACGATCTGGGTGGGAACAGACGGAGATGGTATCTATCGAACCACCGACGGAGGCACAAATTGGCTCCACGTCGGGGAGTTCTCGAGCGGCCTTGCCGCCGGAATCGTCTATGACATTGCCTTGGACTCGAATGACACCAACATCGTATACGCGGGCACGAACGGAGGCGTATTCAAGACCGTGGGTGGCGGGGCGTGGGAAGACCTGACCACCTGGAAGCGGATTACCGGCGAGTACGTCGGGAACGGAACAGCCGCAAATTCAGATGGTGCCTCCCCATCGTACGCCCTACAGTACACGAGCACGATGCAAAGGGCACGAACCCGCGTCTACGTGAACAGCGTGAGAACAAATTACTACTTCTACACCGGTGACTCTTCCATCCGGATGATAGGCCCCCTGAACGGTGGCGATGTCATCACCATCGACTATGACCTGGACTTGGATTTTCCGTCACACTACCCGGTCAACGCGATTGCCATCGATTCGGATGCGGGCGATCCGCTGGACAGCAGCACCGTCTATGCGGGCACCGGTGGGGGTGGAGTGTACAAATCCGAGGATGGAGGATTCACCTGGACCGCCGTCAACCGGGGCCTCTCCAACCAGGACGTGCTCTGTCTGATCCTGGACAGTGCGGGGACGACCCTCTACGCGGGCACTCGCGGGGGCGTCTTCCAGAGCCAGGATGGCGGTGCGATCTGGACGAGGCACGTGCAGGGCCTGACCGACTGGGTGGTGCAGACCCTGGTCGAGGCTGGCACGAGGCTCGTTGCCGGGACCGCTACGAGAGGAATCTTCTGGACCGACGATATCGGATCGGGCTGGACCGAGGCCACCACAAACGTGACTGCCCAGAAGTCCACGAACGGGAATGTGACCGATATCGTTTCACCGATCTCGAGCGTCCTCTATGCCTCAACCTGGGAAGGCGGCGTGTTCCGTTCCTCGAACAGTGGGGCCACATGGACGCCTCTCACAAACGTATTCGGCGAATCTCTCGGCACGGGCAATGGCGTGAACTACATCTTCCCCCTGGGCGACGCCTCGAACCAGGACAAGCCCTCTACACGGGTTTTTGTGGGTGGCGACAGCCTCCCCTACGGTGCATACAACTTCCAGGGCGCCCAGTCGATCACGCTGTACGACCCTCCATCGTCAGGGACGGTCTCTGCTGACTACGTGATTGCGGGATACCCCTCTGCATATACGTATGCCCTCGGGGTCACCCCTGGCAACGTCCTTTTCGCAGGCGGGAACGGACGGCATCTGGTCAGGAGCACGGACAACGGCCTGAGTTGGGACGACTCGAACGGAATCGGCCTCTTTCGGATCGAAAACGATGTCTATCGGACTGCCAAGGTCGTGTTCTCCGGGGGCACCGTCAACCCACCCATCCTCCGCGTGCTCATCTACAACCCGGATCACCGGGTGGGACCGGACGACGACTGGGGCATCCGTCTCGAGGGGAACAACTACGGGGCAAACTACCCCGTAGAGTACGGTGGATACGAGACCTATTTCTTCACCATCTCGGACAGCAACGGGAACCCGCTCGTAGGCGGGAGCAGCTTTGAGTTGGAGAGCGACTGCGGGTCTGATGTGATCACCCTGACCGGGGACCTCAGCGACGCGATCGATGATAGGCTCCGGGGACAGACCGATTACGCCTTCGGAGCATCGAACGACAACACCGGAGACGAATCGGAAACCTGCACCTTCACTCTGGCGGTGACTTCGGATAGCGATGCGCTGGGCCAGGTCGGGAACGGCGATACCGGAGAGATCACCTTCTCCCAGGAGTTCTGGGCCAAGCTGAAGGTAGACCCGGCAGAAGCGTCGATCAAGCCGGACGAGTCCCAGAGGCTCACCGGCATGGGTGGCTCCGGCGCCTATGCGTGGTCGGCCCCCGGGGCAGCCGTAACATCCGGCACGGGCGAAACCTTCGTGTTCCTGCCCGCCGGCCTTGGCAACTACACTGTCACAGTGAGGGACACGCGCACGGGCGAGACGGCCCAGTCTTACATCACCGTCAAGGCGGACGAGTAGAACCTGTAGACCCAAGAGAAGAAGATCCAAGAACACCGAAACAGGGCCATGCCGCGCACCGCAGCATGGCCTTTTTCCTTTTAGGCCGTGCCTATCAAGAGGACCGGCATCTGCCAGGAACGCACGCACCCCTCTTCGCCCCCCCCAACCCACTGGGCGATGCAATTTCGCAAGAATGAGGCCTTTGTGGAGCTTTGAGAGGCATTTTGGGCCCGGAGCCGAGCCTCCAGCCCGTTTGGCAAGGGGTTGGGGGTCAGGGATCGGGCCCATCCATTCCTCCAATCAGAAGGGAACGGTGCAGGGTCCTTGCAGAAAAAGGCCTTCAGACCCGCTCGCAAGCAGAGGTGAACGAAGACAAGATCAACTCTGGGGTGAGAATGCTTCGGAGAGGAGGGCGATTAGGTAGGGGCATCGGGCACGTCACGTGCCCGTGTGCGTGCCCGTGCCCGCATTCAGTGGCTGTCCTCGGTTATCGTGGAGGACGAGTAGCCCGGAACACGTAACCTACTCCCCACCACCCACAACCTGGGAAACCTTCCGGTATACTGTGCCTACCTGACCGTGGATGCGAGGCTGAGGATCGCCCAGGGCGACCGTGCTCGCCGCCCTCGACCGGATCCCGTAGTAGACGGCAACGGAACCGGCCCCTGCGCCTTTTCCGATCCCCTCGTAGCCTGCCGCAAACTCGATGCTGGAGCCGACCAGATACTTGGCCTTGAGCCGGTCCACGTCCACGAGCACGGTGGAATCCTCAAAAGGAATTCCCGACGCTGCGGTGAGTTCGAAGGAGAGGTCCGGTGGGTACAGGGCCAGGTTGTCGATATCCGGGTCGTCGGGGTTGTCGTTTCCCGGATATCCCTTGATGTCCGACATGAGGTTCGGGTCGGTCTTGAAATGGGTCATTTCCAGTTTGCCGGCCATGAGAGATATTGTGTCGTCGTAGAGCGGAAAGTCCGAGTCCGGGTCAACCGCGTCCGGGTACAGGTAGTCCAGGACGACGTGGGCGCCCAGATCAGCGCCTCCGTCGGCAAGATGAAAGGCCTGCTGACTGAGTCTGCGGTTGCCGGCGACCTGAAGGGCGGTGGTGGTGTCCCCGCTCATTCCGACCGCAACCAGCGATACCGCGGACAGGATCAAGAGAGTGGAGAGCAGAACCATTCCTTCCTGGTCTGCCAGAGTCCCTGTGATGGATGTTCGCTTCTCTCTCATGATATGTCTCCTTTCTTCCTGCCCCTTTCGAAGGTGAAGAAGGCGGAAGAATAGTCCATTCCCTTCTCTTTCCACCGGACCACGACCTGGAGCGATTTCATCTCGTTGATGAAGCAGTTGGGGTTGCTGGAGACATGCCCCCAGTCTGCAATGCTCCACTCGGCCTTGTAGGCCTTGCCGTCGTCGTAGTCGGTTTCCGTGGCCTCCTCGCCCGTGATCTTGTCGAAGTACGCGATGCCACCAACCCCCATCTGGGCAAAGTCGGTGGTGCGCAGGTCCTCCAGCTTCGTGATCCCGTTCGTCATGGCCCCGTGGAGCGTCTTGGCAAAGGCGCGACTGCTGACGCTCTGAAACTGGACCGCCATGTAACCGAGGACACCAATCGACAGGATGACGATGGCAATCAGGATCTCGAGCAGGGTGAATCCCTTGTTGCTTCTGCAGGTTTGCCTCATCCTTCCGACGGGCCTCGGGGTTCTCTTGGTTCGTGACGCAGGCTTCATGGCCAAAGTCTCCTATGTGAACACAAATCGGGTCACAGATTCAGGTTCCGCACCATCACGGTCTCGACGAAAAGTTGCCTGTGGTACGGGAGTAGATCGCCACTCACGGTGAGGTTGTAGTTCGCGAGGGTGTATGTTTTGCCTTCGTCCGGGTTGTTCTTGGCGTAGTTGGGGTCGGGCGACAGCGATCGAGCAAGAAGATAGATCCGCACGGCACGCACCTCCTTCCACTCCTCTGGGAGGAGGGGGGCATCTTCGAATTCATCCTCTGGAATCTCCCCGTCTCCGTCTTGGTCCCATCCGAATCGGAACTGGAGGGCCTCGATCCCCTCCGCCACCTCGGCTGTACTCACGTTTGCCTCGCCAGCGGATGCCACATCTAAATCGGGGATGAGATCGTTCGTATTGCTGTAGATGTATAGGTCCGGTACGTCGTCACCCAGCCCAAAAGGTCCGTCTTGATCCACTGTAATCCCGTCGCCATCCACGTCCGAGGGGGGGCCTGTCGATCCCTCCTGGTCGAGGGTGATCGTGAACGCATTCACCCGGAAAACGTTGTCTCCCTCTCGTATCGTACAAAACTCATTGTCCAGGCTCGTACAGGGGACAGAGAGCTTCACTGCCCTCGTACTCTCGTCCACGCCCAGGACTTCAAGAAACTGGTTCTCGCCCTGAGGAGAGAAGAAGATGTACCGCTTCTTGTCGAGATCAAAGAAAGACACGTCGTTCGGGTTCTTGATGTCTTCCAGGACCACGTGGTCCGCTCCGAGGGTCTCCACCACGGTCCGACTACGCCGGCCGCTCACGACAGTCAACACGTCCGGGCCGTCGTTCCGGTCCGTGACCGTAAACACCTGCGTGTAGTTGGCGAAGGCCCCTTCTATGACCTGGTTGTTCTTTGGCGGGAAGTTGTCCACGCAGCCCAGGCCGGCGTTTCGGATGACCTCGGCTATCCGATCCATGGCGAGCCGTCCGTTCATCTGCATGTCGATCATGCCCGCCTCGTCCTCGTAACTTCTCTTCTGGACCATGTACCCGCCCACCATCCCGGTGACGAGCAGGCCGGACACGACGAGCGTAATCAGGAGCTCGGGCAGACTGAAGGCCCGGGTGGAGCGTAAGATTCGCACCGCCTGGCAACCCAAACGATTTCGCAACGGATACCTTCTCTTTGTTTTCATGTCGAACCTCTTACATGTAGCAATAGGATGAATCGACGCAGCTTTCGTCCGGCTGTCCTTGACACCCCGCCTTTTTGTTGCCGACCCGTATCCTTCCAACGTGACTGACCGTAAGGGAGTAGGACACGGCCATGCAGCGGGACAGACAGCAACTCTCCTTGGTGATGACCGCCGCCTTTATCTCGACCTCCTTCGCACGGCTCTCCCCGATGGGGGTGAACAAGAACTCAAGCCCGCCGACGCCTTCTTCGTTGATGAAGTTTATCGTCGACGATGCATGCTCCGCCTTGATCTTCTCGTTCGAGGCCGGTGTGTATTGCCCGTTGCCGTCTCGATCCTCGTAGACCACGTAGCACTGATCCTTGGTGTCAATGGAACCGTCATCGTTGCAGTCGATGGAGGGAGGGTCGTACGAAAGTTCCAGATAGACCGTGTCCTTCCTTGCAACAGCTTCCTGTTTTGCCCGTTCCAGGTCAAAGCGAACGTTCCTTGCAAACTTTCTGAGTTCCGTCTCGTTGGAGCCGATATAGACCGCGCCAACACCCGTTGTCACCCCGATCAGGGCCAAAACGATCATCAGCTCGATCATACTGAATCCGCTCGTCGCGTTCCTTCCCGTCTGTCTTCTCAAGAGATTCATGGCCTTCCTCAACGTACGGGTTTCTTCCCCGCCGGGGGTTGAACGAGTCGGATCCTCGTAAGGATCTTCGCCTCGGGGCCGTATCCGCTCTCTTCCAGCCTGGAGCCCGTGCGATACTGCACCTCAATCCTCGCTCCCCGAGGGATATCTTCCAGCCCGATCCTGGCGCCCCGTTCATCCTCGAACCGGGTCTGGCGTTTGAGCACAAAGGGTTCGCCGTTCACGAACAGACGATCTTCCTGCTTGCGCAGAGACTTGACCCATACGAGCTCTTCGGCGGTTCCCCCGGTTCCTGCATGCCCCTGCCGGTGCGCTTCCTCTTCGCTGGGCATCCCGTACCTCTCGCTCGCACCGACCCCTTCCCAGGCAACCATGACCGCGAAGATCAAGACCCCAAAAAGAAGAGTCCATCCCGCCTTTCTCGACCCGCAACGTCCTCGGTGGTTCATCGCCTTCTCCCTTTGCTTGGGAAGCTGTTCGGCCTCCAGGGCCTCTAATCCTCATACCAGAGCACGTTTCCGCTCTTCTGGCCGAAGGGGGTTCTCATGACCAGCTCTTCGATCGTCCCGGTACTCTGCTGTACGTAGACCTTGCCGCCCTTTTCCTGACCCACGTGGATGGCCAGACTCGAGGGCCTGCCCTGGCCGAGGGTCACCGAACGCTCGAGCGCGGTCCCTAGGGCCGGGTTGCCGAGACTGAACACATCGCGGCTGTATGGCGTACCGGTTTCGTAGTACATGGCGTAGAGCCTGCCCTCACCCCCGAACCCGCAGATGTCTTCATTTGGCTTGAAGGAGGTGAACATGGCCAGGCCGCCGTAGAGACTCGGCTTTTCAAGCACCCTCTCTCCGGACCCCGAACCCGCAATGTCGACTACATCGAGCACCCAGCCGTAGGTAGGATCCGCCTCGGTTCCCCGCATCTCAGAGAGCATGGCCTGCCACGAACTGCCGGCGGCCACGTCGGCGATGCCGGTCACCGTACTCGGTTCTCCGTACGTCACAACGGCATTCGTGACGTCTATCAGGTCGTTGGGGTTGAGACCCAGCCCGGAGCAACCGTCAGCAAGAGTGGTGTCCTTGACCCCGAAGAAGCTCTGGGTGTGGAGATCCACCTTGTCGTCCTCCGTGAAGAACCGACCCGTACCCCAGTACACCCACGGGGTGTGCTGGTAATCCGTGGCAAGACCCGGTGGCGACATGATGGCCTGGTCAGACTTGGTGGAGGCCAGCAGGGACGCCGACCAGCCGTTCGGGGCCGGGTAGGTCTCCGTGTCCGGGCTCGCGATCAGGATTCGGTACATCCTGCCCCGCCAGTCCTCGCCCCCCGGGATCTGGTAGCTTTCGCCTATATAGATCGCATTCGTCTGGTAGTCCAGGTTGATGTCCATGGAGGCGGCTCCGGCCAGGAAGGCACGGTCCTCCACCCCCGGATCCTCAGGAAATCCATCTCCCCCCGGATTCGACCCGAAACGCCGAACCAGGTTGCCCGTGAGCAGGTCCAGGACATAGATGGAGGCCTGCTGGTCGCTCGTTCCGTCGAAGTCGGTCGGCCCGGAACCGAAGACCACGTACCAGTCCCCTCGTCCGGCCGGGTCTCCCACACGGGCCACCGTAGGATAGCCGCTGGTGAAGCCCAGATGGTCCGGGTCAGTGAATTCCCACAACAACTCCGGGTCCCCTGGGTTGGTGATGTCCAGGGCGAAGAAACAGGAGGAGAACACCTCCGTATCGCCGAGAGCACCATCCTGATTGAAGTCGTCGACTTCGTAGAGCCCGCCTCCCATCCGGAGCCCCCCGATCAGCACGGTCCCCCAGCCGTTCGGGTGCGTGCTGTCGTCCGGGAAGATTCGTACGTCCGCGATTTTCGGTTTCTGATCGACGTAGTAGACGTGCGTGTAGTTGGGGTCTGAGAGCCAGCGCAGGTGCGGAAGAACGGCCCGTGGGATGAAGGCCCAGATTTCCTCTCCCCTGTCCGGCACGAACCCGAGGGCACTCGTGTAGTAAGAAGGGTAGTCCGTAGTGTAGCGACCGTGTTCGCTGTCTCCGCTCGTCCAGTCACTGCCCGGCCTGTACACGCCCGCATTGAATGCGTGCAGGGTGCCGTCATTCGCCCCTACATACACCACCGTGGGCCTGGGCGAAGGCGATGCGCCCGATCCCCGGGCATAGAGATATTCGAACTCTCCATAGGTAGGGTCGCTGTAGATGTCGTCGTAGTTCTCCATGGGCCGTGAGACGACCGCCGGCGTGGAATAGATGATGTCTCCCAGTCGCCAGAGGGTCTCTTCGTCCGCCATGGTGTCCCCGTTCGTGTCTACGAACACCCGTCTCTGTCGCATGGTGGGCGGAATTTCCTCCTCCACACCGAGTACGTAGTACATGATGTCTTCCGCCTCGTCCGGGGTGGCGGCACGGAGGTAGTTCTGGAAGGTGGCCGCCTGGCCCGGGTCGAAATCGATCAGGCTGCTTTCGTCCAAGGTCGTGTATACCTTCCTCGGATGGGCGTTGAGATTCCGCAGAGCAAGCTTCTTGCCCGCCTCCCACATGGAACGAACGTCGTTCATCGATATGTTCGTTTCGTCCCAGGAATCGTCTCCGTAAAGGTTCTCCGAGGAGACGTAATTCCGCCGCACGCGCGTCCCGTTCTCTTCGTCGAAGTAGAACTGGATGATGGTGTCTTCCTCGTAGAGGAGCTTGAAGTCTCCGTTGTCTTCACGCAGGTTGCCGTGGTCGTCCACCCAGAGGCCGTGGAGGTAGCCCAGCCACCGCGTTTCCGCCGACTGCTCGCCCATGGAGGTCACCTCTATGGGCTTGAAATAGGCCTGGAACAGGGAGCCTTCCCCGTGCGCGCTCGTCGACAGGATGGAAACCGCCGTGCCGGATGCGCTACGCCGGAGGATGTCGGTGATGGCCAGAAGAAGGCTCTCCCCGATCTGCTCACCGTCCTGAGCCTCGAAGTAGGTGTCAGGGGCCCCGTCGCAATTCCGGTCCCACTCCTGGCACATGGTATGGGCTGTACACAGGCCCCCGGCATCCCTTGAGCCACACGATCCGGGGTAGAAATCTGTACCCCATCCTGAGCAGTTCACCTCGCACCAGGGCTGGTCATCGTCGTTCATGTCGGTGAACGCGCCGGCCCGGGAGGCCCGCTTCAGGTAGTTGACCGCAACCTGTGAGTCGCCCGGTACTTCGAAGGTCCAGACCGTGTACAGCGAGATGTTCTGCGTGCCCGCGAGATCGGGACGCACGTCCTCGGTGTTCATCAGATAGGCGATGTCCTCCAGGAAGCCTCCCCCGTCTCCGTCGAAGTTCGCGTTGTAATTCCCGCAACTGCTCGCACCACTGTTCTGGTTCGGCTCTCCGTCCGTGATCAGGATGACGAAAGACTTGGCGCAGGGGATCCACTCGCCGGCGCCAGGCCCGTAGAAGTCGTTGAAGTAGTACGGATCCCAATCGCTGTTGACCTCGAAGTCCACGTTGTTGGCCGGCGGGTTGTCCGGGTAGTCGGGCGTGTAGCAGGGCGCTTCCTGCCGGTAGTAACGGACCGCTTCGTTCAGCGTTTCTTCGAGAGGTGTCCATCCCTTGATCATCTGTTGGTTGATGTTATTCACGAGACGAAGGACCGTCTCGCCCTGAGGGGAAACAAACATTTCCGTGTCACCCACATAGTTTCGAATGCGACCACCGTCCGCATACCCCCACTGCAGATCGATGGTGCCGTTTCCGTCAATGTCCCAAGAGCCCGCAGTTCCGCTCGCTCCCTCTGCCGGCCCTCGGCCATAGTTGAACTGCATGTAGCCGAACCGGACCTGATCCGCCATGTTCTGCACGATCCCGATTGGCCCCCTGTCAACGCCGACCGTGCCCGCCTTGACGGCAAGGAAGTATGCATCGTAGGCATAGCCGGACTCGCCTACGTTCATGTAGGTCGGATCATTCGTGAGAACCGTGTAGGCCCCCGTGTCCGCACAACCGTCCGGGCCGAGATCGTCCGGGTGGTCGAACTCCGCGCTCACGAAGTTGAACATGACCGTGAACTCACCGTTGCGCTTCTCGTTGAAGTAGTACGTGTACATGCCCTGCCGGAAAGGCGTGTAGTAGACATTCTTGGTCACGACCCCGAAGGGGTCCGTACCCGCCGTGTAGTCGTTAAAGATCCTCCGATAGTCTCTCTCGGTCGGGGTGCCCAGCAGGACGTAGTTCCCCGCGTCGGCGGCGAGCCGGCCTCCGGTCAGGACCTTCTTGGCCACGTCGAAGCGGCGCATGGTCCACCAGTTGAGCCAGTTCCCGGAGAAGCGCCTGTCATCTGCGTCGAAGCCGGCGGACCGCTCTCGGACGCCCGGTGTAGCCGGGTCGTCCACGACCGTTCCGGAGGGGTAGAAGTAATGCCCGGAATTGTCATACTTGTAGCAGCGCTCCGAATCGAACAGGCCGTAGTATTTCTTCCCCTCGTCATACCCGGTGAGAGCCTCGGTAGTCGCGCATCGATATCCGGTGACCTCCTTGTAGGCGAACTCGTTCATGCTGCCCGAATTGTCGAGGATCAGGAGAATGTTCGGTTTCACAGTGGCGGAGATGAAAGGTGGCCAGGCGGTGTAGTCCCCAAGGCTTTGCCAGTCAGCCGAAGCGCCCGGCGGGATGGTGCAGAGACCGAGCAAAAAGATCAGGAGGGTGCCGCAGATCGTCCTCCACTTGACAATTTTTGCCCGTGCCAGGCAGTCTGTCTGAGTACAAGGAGTACGAAACCGAAACCGGGGGGTACGAGAAGCAGCCATTTCCCTATAACCTGTTGTTTCGTTAGTGGGTTTTGTTTTCATGGCTCTCGCTTTCCTCATCCGTGATGGGTTGTCATCCAGAAGATGCTCGAGAAACCTGCCGCGAGAACAAACAGACTTTCTATTTTTCACTTTATTTTTTTATTTCAATGCATTAATATAGATTCCTCATGTATTCTGTGAGCCCCGAACAGGGGACCTTGGGTACCCTTGTCCGTAGAGAAGCATTGTGCGTCTTCTGTCTTGCATGGTAGGGTGAGATCGTCCTATCCACGCTTGCCACGGCTTATATGGCAAGATGTGTGCCAGGCGGAAGACCACCTACCTTGCTGTTTACGTGGCCAGGCCTGTGAAAGGTAAAGGAGACGGCCCGAATGGCCGATAAGGACAAGGGAGGAAGAACAGGGAAGAAGACCGCACCGTTCAATCCGGACGCGACCGGAGAGGTGGACGAAATAAACCGATACCGGGAGATCCTGGCACGGGAACCCGCTTCTCTGGTGTTTGCCGCACTCTCAGAGGCATACAGAAAAAGGAACATGCCGGATCAGGCGATAGCTGTCTGCAAGAAGGGACTGCACCATCATCCAGGGTTTGTCAGCGGCAGGGTCGCCCTGGCCAGGGCCTACGTGGACAAGGGCGAAACGGATCGGGCCGTCAAGGAACTGGAGAAGGTGATTCTCACCGCGCCGGACAACTTGATCGCGCAAAGGCTTCTGTTGGCCATTTACGAGGAGAAGCGCGACTGGGGCAACCTGGAGAAGACGGTGCACAGAATCCTCTCCCTGGATCCAGAGGATGAAAAGGCCGGGCAAGTCTGGCAAAGGCTCCGCAAGCAACCGACGACCAACGAGAAGGCGGTGGGCAAGGGGTCCGGGGAAATCGTGACGCAGACCTTGGCCGAGATTTATGCTTCGCAGGGATATTATGACAGAGCCTTTGACATTTACAGGAAGTTGTCCGTGCAGGAACCGGTAAACCCCAATCTGCACGAACGACTCGCCGATCTCAAACAGCAGATCCTGCATCGGAGTCCTCGTAAATGAACATCTTCATCTTGCACGGACCGAATCTGAATCTCCTGGGAACCAGGGAAACGGATATTTACGGTTCCAAAACGCTGGATGAGATCAACGAAGACCTTCGGCTGCAAGCGGAAGGCCTGGGCGTCCATATCGCAGAGGTTCTCCAGACAAACTCCGAATCGGAACTCGTGGAGCGAATTCAGGCCGCACGGGGCCGGATCGACGGGATTGTCATCAATCCCGCCGCATACACCCATACGAGCATCGCCTTGCGAGACGCTCTTCTGGCCACGGGCATTCCTTTTGCAGAGGTTCATCTGTCGAACGTTCACGGCCGGGAGCCTTTCAGGCAACATTCCTATCTGTCGGATATCGCCGTCGGTGTCGTTGCCGGGTTTGGGCCCGAAAGCTACCTGCTCGCGTTGGAGGGCCTTGTTAAGAAGCTGACACAAGAGGGAACCACCAGGAAAAGGTCGGATCCATGATCAAGAAACTTCAGGATCTCGTACAGCGGAGAAAGTGGGATAAGATCCGTAAGGGATACGAGGATCTCATCGAGAAGAACCCCAAGGACACCCGTAGCAGGCTCAAGCTGGGTGACCTCTACTCCAAACAGGGCAAGACTGCGAAGGCGGTTGAACAATACAGCGAAACTGCCGAAATATTCGCCAAGGCAGGCTTCCATCTCAAATCCATAGCGCTCTTCAAACAAATCCTCAAAGTACAACCCCAATCGATCCCGGCCCTCCGCAGGGCCGCACAGATTTCTTATCAATACGGCCTCTATGCAGACGCTTACCCCTACTATGAGAGTCTGGCAAAGATCCTCCGGTCCGAGGAAAAACAGGAAAAGCTCTGGGACATCTTCCAGGAACTCTCACACCTCCCCTTGAAAGAAACAAAACAGAAGGTCCGTGTCTTCGAGGCAGTCTTTCCGGAGGCAGGCATCCCCTTCGTGGACCCCTTCGAACGTCTGTGTCAGGTCACCAAGGAGATGGGAGGAGAGGAGAGATCGCTGGGAGGCGCTGTTTCCCTGGCCCGATGGATCACTTCTTTCTGGCCTGATGAATGCGAGGGACACGAGATCCTTCTCGCGCTCCTCCAGACATCGGGGCAGCGCGTCGAACTGCAGGAGGCGCTCAGAAAACTCGAGGGCCTGTACGAAAAAATGAACCTACTGAAAGACAAGGAGTCGTTCCTTCAGCAGTACAGGGAGGCATCGGGTTGGACAAGCCCCGCCGGGGGCACCCTGGACGAACAACGCGAGGGAACCACGGCAGAGGCGACAACCGAACAGGTGAAGGTGAAGATGGAGGCCAACATCTACGACCTGCTCAAGAAGAAGTCCCTGGAAGAGCAGGTACAGGGGAAAGGGGCCACACAAGAAGGGGAGGCCGCAGTCCCGGAGGGCTCTCCTCTCGAACGACTGGAGTTCCAGGATCTCTTTGACAATTTCAAGCAGGGCATACAGGGCCAGGTCGCCAGAGACGACTATGAGACCCACTACAATCTGGGCGTGGCCTACCACGAGATGGGCCTCTACGAGGATGCGATCGAAGAACTTCAGATCGCCTCCACGGACCCTGCGCTGCAGTACGACGCTTTCTTTCTGATGGGCAGCTGTGCCCGGGATCTCGAACGTCCTGAAATCGCCCTCGACTGTTACGAAAAGGTTCTCATGACAGAGGGTCTGGATCAGGAACAACGACGCGGAATCCGATACGAGCAGGCATTGACGCTTCGTTCGGCGGGCCAGAACGATGAAGCGCTCCAGATCTTTCAGGAAATACTCCAGGAGGCAAGCGACTACCGGGATACGGAGAAGCAGATTCAGGAAATCACGCAGGCTTCCGGGGCCTAGTCCTGACCGACTTCCGGGCTCACCACAAAGAACGAGGGGTCGCTTCCTCTCAACTACCCCTTCGTCAATATCCAGCCTACCAAAAGAATCGAGGGGTTAGCTGTTCGCAGCTAACCCCTCGATTTTTATTGGCGGTCCCAACGGGACTCGAACCCGTGCCGCCGGCGTGAGAGGCCGGAATCCTAACCGCTAGACGATGGGACCCAACTCGAACTATGTGTACTACGCTGTTTTCTTGGCTGGGGGACAGGGATTCGAACCCCGATAGCCAGATCCAGAGTCTGGAGTCCTGCCGTTGGACGATCCCCCATCCGTGTCTTTGGCGCCCGATCTTGCTAGAGGGATTATAGGGAGTTGCTCCAAGATTTTCAAGCAGTTGCTGATGCCTGTTCCATCAGGGGAGGGAAATGCCCGCATAACCAACCACGTTCGAATACTCCCCACTCACATCCCCTGAGGTGGCATAATCCACGAGCGTGCCCTTCGTGACCCCCAGGGACTTGCAGGCGCAGAGAACCGCTGTGGTCGGTATGAATCCGCACATCGAGATCCTTTGCCTCGTCACGACCTCGTAGAGTCCTCTCGGGTCGACCTCGAGGACCCTCTGGATCGCGAGCATATCTTTCCTCTTTGCCTCTTCCTGGGTTTCGAAATGGGTCATGTCCGTACTCGCCACCAGGAGGACAGGTGTGGGAAAATCCCGTATGGCCTGGGCCAGGCCCTCTCCCAGGGCGGCACATTCCGTGTATTCGAGTTGCTGCAGGCAGATGGGGACAATTCGCACGTCCCTGTTACGGTATTGAAGAAAGGGCACCTGCATTTCAAGGGAGTGCTCTCGAACGTGGGCAGCGGAGTCCTCCTCGAGGAAATCGACCTTCTCCTTGAACACTTCTGCCAGCTCGTCCTGGATGGATACGAGCCCAAGTGGGGTTTCCCATTTTCCCGCCCCCATAACCGCAGCCCGGGCACCCAAACCACGGTGGTTGACACAGAGCACCACAACGGTGTCAGGGATTCGCACCCGGCCGTAGACGGCCCCGGCCACGCCGCCTGAGTACATGTAGCCCGCATGGGGGGCGACAACGCCTACAGCCTCGTCTTCCCCGGTGGCTTCCCCTACATACGACTCGAGTGCTTCCATGAGCCGTCCCCGGTCCCCGGGGTACCAGTCTCCTGCAAAAGCGGCCTTTCTCAGCATCTCCAGCGCTCCTCCGGCCGGGTGGTTCGCGTCGGCAACCTCGAGTATCACGGACCCCCCTGGGAGTGTCAACCAGGGGCATGGCTTGACATCAGGAAGGACAAATAGATAATAGGTGAGGATTCTATTACGTATGTATAGGATCCTGAAGGGCGTGAAGTTACGATGTTCTGACATTCCGGAGGAGGGTCTGCGCTTCGATGTAGGAGGCGAGGACGGCCGATGGGAGGGTCTGAAGGGCCTGTCTGTCGAGGCAAAGCCCAGTGGGCATCTCTTTGTCCGGAAGCGGGGACGAGATATCTTTGTCCAGGGTGAGGTTCGCGCGACCCTGCGGTTCGAATGCAGCCGTTGCCTGGAGGGCTTTTCCTACACGGCACGGACAACCCTGAGCCAATTGCTGCGGTCGAAAGGAGAAGACCGCGCCGAGGCGAAAGAAATCGAACTCGCCTGGGATGATCTGGAATGCGGCACATACGATGGAGAGGAACTCCTGCTGGACCGTGTCGTCGAGGAGCACTTGCTCCTCTCCCTTCCCATGCGACCGCTCTGCGCCGAGGATTGCGGGGGACTCTGCCCGGTCTGCGGAGGGAACCGGAACCGTGGGGAGTGCGGCTGTCCGGACGGCTCACAAGAATCACCATTTGATTGTTTAAAGGACTTTGTGGTAAAAGAGAGATAACTTCCTATAATAAAAAGGAATTAACATGGCAGTTCCAAAGAAGAGGACTTCAAAGGCCCGAAGAGACAAGAGGCGATCGCACGATAGGCTCACGGCTCCAACCGTGGTACCGTGTCCTCAGTGCAATGAGCCAAGGCTTCCCCATCGCATCTGCCCCCACTGCGGATATTACAAGAAATCCGGAATCATCGAAGTCGAGTAAGAGGCCCGAACCGAGCATTGGGGAAGGAGCCGATCAGGGGCATGAAGACTGCCTTGCTTTTTCCTGGCCAGGGTTACCCGGTGTGTTGCAATGGGCAAGCCCCTGCCGGGGGCATCTCCCGACCTTCGAAAGCTCTCTCAGGCAGGCTCCGACCGCCTACGCGCAGCCCATCCTGTTCACCGTCATTGTCGCTGTGTTCCGGATCTTTCGGAGTGACTGGATTCATTCAGATGGCACCCGGGACGAGGTGAGGGCCACGGCGTGACCACCCAAACGGCCGAAAGGCATGGAGCCTGTAACCCTCCCATGATATTGGAAGACCAGATCGCCTTGGTAACCGGGGCGAGTCGGGGCATCGGCAAGGCAATCGCCATGGCCCTGAGTGCTCAGGGAGCGAAGGTCTATCTCTGTTCCAGAAATCTGGAAGCCCTTGAGGTGGTTGCCACAGAAATCACGGATCGGGACGGCCGGGCCGTCCCGATCCGGATGGATATTCGCGACAACAAGGACGTGACCAGGGCCGTCAAGGAGATCGTGGGCGAGACCTCCCGGATCGACATTCTCGTGAACAACGCGGGTTTCCGCAACGACAAACTGCTGGTCCGAACAGGGGAGGAAGAATGGCGGGAGGTGCTCGAGACGAACCTGTCCGGCACCTTTTTCTGCATGCGCCAGGTGATCCCGGCCATGTCCCGGAAGCGGTACGGGAGGATCGTCAACATCACATCCGTCGTCGGCTTTACGGGCAATGTGGGGCAGGCGAATTATGCGGCCGCTAAGGCGGGAATCGTGGGTCTGAGCAAGACCGCGGCCAGGGAGTATGCGCGGCGAGGCATCACCGTGAATGCCGTTGCCCCCGGGTTTATCGAAACTTCGATGGCTTCCTCGATGGAGGAGGAGATGCGAGAGGTGATCCGGGGACAGATTCCCATGGCAAGGTTGGGTTCCGCCGAGGAGGTGGCGGATTCCGTGGCATTTCTGGTCTCACCGCAGGCCAGCTACATTACGGGACAAGTACTGCATGTGAACGGCGGTCTCTACGTGTAAGCGGGGAAAGGACGGGAGAGGACCCCGTCTCTTACGCAAGACCTAGAAAAAAATCGGTAGAAAGGAGTAGAAGGCCATGAGCGTACCCGTGGAAGAAGTAGCACAGAAGGTCAAGAAGATCATCGCCGAACAGTTGGGAAAGCCCGAAGAGGAGATCAAGGAACAGGCCTCCTTCCTGGGCGATCTGGGGGCTGATTCGCTGGACATTGTTGAACTGATCATGACCCTGGAGGAGGACTTCGATACGGAGATTTCCGACGAGGAGGCCGAGAAGATCCAGACGGTTCAGGAGGCCATCGACTACGTCGTCGCCAGGCTTCAGGATGCTGCGTGACCTTGCTCTCGTAACGTAATTCCGAGGAGATCGGGGAAATGAAGAGAACTGTGGTCGCCCTGGCATCTGACCATGCAGGCTTCCGCCTGAAGGAAATCGCGAAAGAGATCCTGAACGAATTCGGGACCCAGGTCGAGGATTTCGGCACCGACTCCGATGACTCGGTGGATTACCCTGACCACGCAAAGCCGGCCATTGCCTCCATCTTGGAGGGTGAGGCGGACCGAGGCGTGCTCGTCTGCGGCTCAGGCATAGGCATGAGCATCGTGGCCAACAAGTTCCCGGGCATCCGGGCAGCGCTCGTGTCCGATGCGGAGACTGCAGAGATGTCACGGAAACACAACGATTCGAATGTCCTGGTATTGCCGGGCTGGAAGATGGGCAGGCCGGAAGCCGAGGAAATCCTGAAGGTATGGCTGCGTACCGAATTTGAAGGGGGAAGACATCAGAGACGACTCGACAAGATCCGGGACCTAGAGAAATAAATCGGGAAGAGAAGAGACAACGCCGTGTCCCATGAACCGAACCGGAAACGGCCTGACTGGGAAGTCTATTTTCTCAAGATGGCGCGACTTGCCTCCACGCGGTCTACGTGTATTCGGAGACACGTCGGAGCGGTGCTCGTCAAAGAGAAGAAGGTCCTCGCCACGGGATACAACGGGGTCCCTTCCGGCATTGCTCACTGTACGGATGTGGGCTGTCTGCGGGACAAGGAACAAATCCCGTCCGGCCAGAGGCACGAGCTCTGCCGGGGGCTTCACGCCGAGCAGAACGCCATCCTGCAAGCCGCTTACCACGGTGTAAGCATCCAGGGTTCCGTTCTCTTCTGCACGAATTTCCCGTGTGTGATCTGCAGCAAGATGCTCATCAATGCCGGAATCAGGCAGATCTTTTACTTGGAAGGTTACCCGGATCCTCTGTCGGAGACCATGTTGAATGAGGCCGGGATGGAGTTGCATCGGATCGAAATGGAGGACGACTCGTGAAGTGCCCTTTCTGCTCCGAGCTTCAGAACAAGGTGATCGATTCCCGGCTGAGCAAAGATCACAACGTAATCCGCAGACGCAGGGAGTGCCTGGGCTGCGGGAAGCGATTCACCACTTACGAGCGCATCGAAGAGATTCTTCCCCTTGTCATCAAGAAAGACGGACGAAGGGAGCCTTTCGACCGTTCGAAGATCTTCACGGGTATGAAGAAGGCGTGTGAGAAACGCCCGATAAGCATCAACACCATTGAACGGGCGGTGGATAGAATCGAACAGGGATTCCAGGACAAAGGGGAGAAGGAAATCGAGAGTTCCGGGGTTGGCGAGAAAGTGGTGAGCGAACTTCACGAAATCGATGAAGTCGCCTATGTCCGCTTCGCCTCGGTATATCGACAATTCAAGGATGTTACCGACTTCATGAAAGAGGTCGGCAAGATACTGAAGCGGGACTCGCAAGACAATGAATAAGGAGGCCCTGGCCGAAAAAGACGAAGCCTTCATGGACCTGGCCTGCAGGCTGGCCGCCCGTGGCAGGGGGAACACGAAACCCAATCCCATGGTCGGTGCGGTCCTCGTCAGGCGAGGCAACGCCTTCAGCACTGGCTATCACAGGAGGCCCGGCGCCCCTCACGCAGAGGTCGTCGCCATGGAAGGTGCGAAGCAGGACGTGGCGGGCGCGACCCTCTATGTAAATCTCGAGCCCTGCGCACACCATGGAAGGACGCCTCCCTGTGTCGACCTGATTCTCGCGAAAAAGATCCGTCGCGTGGTCATCGGGACGAAGGATACAAATCCCCTCGTCAACGGAAGGAGCATCGCCGCCCTCAGGCGCAAGGGCGTGGAGGTCACGTACGGTGTCCTGGAAGAGAAGTGCCGCAGGCTCAATGAGACGTTTTTCAAGCACGTGGAAACGAACAAGCCCTTTGTAACCCTCAAGGCCGCATTGACCCTCGACGGCAAGATCGCCTCCGCCACGGGGGAGTCCCAGTGGATTTCCTGTCCCGCTTCACGACGGAAGGTCCACAAGCTCAGAAGCATCGTCGATGCCATCCTCGTGGGCGTCGAGACCGTTCTCCACGACGATCCCCAACTCACGGTCCGGGAGATTCGGGGTGCGGCAAACCCGTGCAGGGTGGTGATGGATTCTCGGCTGCGGGTCCCCATGACCGCCCGCGTCCTCGAGGGGTCGGCGGAAACCCTGTTGGCCACCACGGACAGGGCGCCGAAGAGGAAGATCCGCCAGTTGGAGAGCAAGGGGATCAGGGTGGAAGTCTTCCGGCCGGATCGGTCGGGAAAGGTGCCATTGGGGCGGCTTCTCAGCCGTTTGGGCAAAAGGGGGATGCAGCACGTACTCCTGGAAGGAGGGTCGGGCATCTATACCACGGCCTTGAAGGCAGGCGAAGTGGACAAGCTTCTTCTCTTCGTAGCGCCCCTCCTGCTCGGTGGCAAGGAAGCCCCAAGTCTCTTTGATGGGATCGGTTTCTCGAGCCCCAAGAAGGCCCTGGCGGTTCGGGACCTTCGATGGAGGCGATCCGACCGTGATCTCATGTTGGAGGCCTACTGCTCCGGCCCGGGAACCCCTGCATCCGGACAGACCCGCTCGACGGGCAACAGGACCTGAAAGGCGCAAGATGTTTACCGGTCTCGTGGAATGTATCGCGGAAATCCGAGCGACGCAGCGTAAGGGCGGCCTTGTCGAAATCTCGCTCGCGGTGCCTCTTGATCTAACCGATTCGAATGTCGGGGACAGCTTCTGCGTCCAGGGGGCCTGCCTGACAGCCATTGGCTTCTCCAGCGGAACCCTTCGGGTGGAGGTCTCCCAGGAAACACTCGAGCGGACCACTCTCGGCTCGTACACCCCCGGTCGCCCGGTCAATCTGGAGAGGGCCCTTCGCCTCTCCGACCGTCTCGGCGGACACCTGGTTACCGGCCACGTGGATGGGGTCGGCCGGATGGTCGCAAGGAAACAGGAGGAACAGAACGTGGAATTGAGGTTTCGGGCCGACCCGCCGGTTGCCCGCTATCTCGTCGAAAAAGGGTCCATCTGTGTGGACGGTGTTTCCCTCACGATCGGCGCGTGCGAGAAGGACACATTCTCGGTCTACCTGATTCCTCATACGCTGAGCCAAACGACACTGCAGTTCTTACGGCCCGGGGACCCGGTCAACCTCGAGGCCGACATCATCGGTAAGTATGTGGAGAAGCTCCTCTCGCTCGAAGGCCCCTTGGCAGGTCCCTCTGAAGGGGTGAGCAAGGAGCTTCTGGCAAGATTCGGTTTTGTGAAGGGATAGGTCGGAAGAAGGGGCTTCGAGAAGCGAAGCACAAACAAAATGCGGGAGAACCATCATGCCAAAGATCCAGGAAGGCGTCTTGAATGCGAAAGGGTTCCGGTTTGGGCTCGTTGTGAGTCGGTTCAACAATTTCATTACGGAACGGTTGTTGGAAGGCGCGCTGGACGCCCTTCTACGGCATGGCGGAAAAGAGGAAAACCTCGAGATCGTCCGGGTGCCCGGGTCTTTCGAGATTCCTCTCCTGGCGAAGCGGATGGCTTCTTCCGGCCGTTTCGATGCGGTGATTTGTCTGGGCGCTCTGATCCGGGGCGGCACCATTCACTTCGATGTTCTCAGCGCCGAGGTGACCAAGGGGGTGGCACAGGCCGGCCTTGAGACCGGGGTCCCGATTACCTTCGGGGTGATTACGACCGACACCCTGGAGCAGGCCATCGAACGCGCCGGAACGAAGATGGGCAACAAGGGATGGGAAGCGGCGGAGTCTGCTATCGAGCTCGTGAACCTGCTCAAGGCGATCCAGTAGCGCCCACCGGGATCTGTAGATGGGTGTTCGCAGAAAAGCAAGAGAGATGGCCCTCCAGGCGTTGTATGCCATGGATCTCACGGGCCAATGGGACGAGGAGGTCTCTGAATACCTCTACGAGAAGGACGGGTGGCCGTCGAGCGCAAGCCACGCCCATACGATCCTTGAGGGCGTCCTGGACCGGAAGGAACCGATTGATGAAGTCATCGGGGGTCACGCGGACCATTGGAGCGTCTCCCGGATGAACCTGATCGACCGGAATCTCCTCCGCATTGCCGTGTACGAACTCCTCTTCTGTGACGATATTCCACCAAAGGTCAGCATCAACGAGGCGATCGAACTCGGCAAGCTGTACGGAACGCGGGAAACAAGGCGCTTTCTGAACGGCATACTCGACAGGATTGCACAGCACCCGAGAACAAAGACAAACAAACCATGAGGCGAGAAGATCAGGGGTGGTTGATCGCCGCCGCAGTGGAACAGGAGATTGCAGGA
>Ga0180429_10000830_pt1 | contig 26984 bp, 21 predicted proteins | sample SS_ome_FD_132428 | JGI IMG/M metagenome (GOLD analysis project Ga0180429, IMG submission 132428) | Hypersaline lake sediment archaeal communities from the Salton Sea, California, USA - SS_1_S_1 metaG | ecosystem: Environmental > Aquatic > Non-marine Saline and Alkaline > Hypersaline > Sediment ...
CTGTGATTCAGCGAGTCGCTTGCCCTCGGCGAACACTTCCCTTAAGGAAAGTATGGTCGATCGGATCAATCAACCGAAGATCGATAGCGTTCTTTTGCCCCACATCAATCCTTGTTGTGTGACTTACCCTGCTTCCTGTGACGCGGTTTCTTCTTTGACTTGGGCTTTTTCCCTGCCATCTTTTTTGCCCGATGCTCAGTCTTACCTTCACCCAATTTGCTTATCTGCAACTGGCGCCGGCAAACCCACGCTTTTTTCAATTGGCCAAAAGTTTCTTTCGGCATACCCGCCGGCAGGTCAACCGTGCTGAAATCATCGAAGATCTCGATGTGCCCGATATACTGGCTTTCCAGTTCCGCCTCGTTGGCGATGGCACCCACGATGTTGCCCGGTTTCACCCCGTGTTCATATCCCACCTCGATGCGGTAACGCTCCATCTCGATATCCGGATGGTCCTTGAGCGGCTTGGCCTCGGTTTCCAGTTCCTTGTCGAAGGCGCGCTTGCCACCCTTGGACTTGCGCTCAAAATCCTTGTCGACACCATCGCGGCGTTCCTGTTTTTGGCGTTGCGGCTTTTCACTCTCTTTCAGCAGCAACGGCACGTCGCCCTGCACCATGCAGGCCAGCGCCGCGGAAATCTGCAGCGGATCGATATCATCCTGCTCCGCCTCGATCTGCTTGATCATCTGGTAAAACAGGCTCAGGTCTTTCTCCTGGCCGAGCGCGTCGATGATGCGCTGCTTGAACTTCTCGACCCTCACCTCGTTGATATCACTGACCGAGGGCATCTCCATCGACTCAATCGGTTGGCCAGTGGCGCGTTCTATCGTCTTGAGCATGCGCCGTTCACGCGGCGCGACGAACAGGATCGCATCACCGGCACGGCCGGCACGACCGGTTCGCCCGATACGATGCACGTAGGACTCGGTATCGTAGGGGATGTCGTAGTTGACCACGTGGCTGATGCGCGGCACATCAAGGCCACGTGCCACTACGTCGGTGGCAATCAATACCTCGACACGCCCGTCCTTCAAGCGATCAACGATCTTCTCGCGCTGCGCCTGCGCGATGTCGCCGTTGAGCGCCTCGGCGGAAAAACCGCGCGCCGCCAGCTTGTCGGCCAGTTCCACGGTGGCGGTCTTGGTACGCACGAAAATGAGCACCGCCTCGAACGGCTCTGTTTCGAGCACGCGGGTCAGCGCGTCGAGCTTGTGCAGGCCGCTCGCCACCCAGTACCTTTGGCGGATGGTGGCAGCGGTAGTGGTCGCGGACTTGATCTTGACCACCTGCGGCTGATTCAGGTGCTCGTCAGCCACCTTGCGGATCTCTTTCGGCATGGTCGCCGAGAACAGGGCGATCTGGCGCTGTTCGGGCGTGTGCTCGAGGATCCAGTTCACATCATCGATAAAGCCCATGCGCAGCATCTCGTCGGCCTCGTCGAGCACCAGTGCCTGCAGATTGTCCAGCTTGAGCGTGCCGCGGCGCATGTGGTCCATGACCCGCCCCGGTGTGCCGACCACCACCTGCACGCCGCGCGCCAGGTGGCGCAGCTGAATCGTGTAGCTCTGTCCGCCGTAGATGGGCAGTACGTGGAAATCATCGAGGTGGTGCGCATAAGTCTGCATCGCCTCGGCGACCTGGATGGCCAGCTCGCGGGTAGGCGCCAGCACCAGCAACTGTGGCACGCGCCGGCTCATATCGACCCGCGCCAGTAAAGGCAGTGCGAAAGCCGCAGTCTTGCCGGTGCCGGTCTGCGCCTGACCAAGCAGGTCGTGACCTTCCAGCAGCAACGGGATGCACTCGGCCTGGATCGGCGACGGGGTTTCGTAGCCGGCATCAGCTACCGCGCGGGCCAGCGGCTCGGGTAGATTCAGATCGGAAAAAAGCGTTGGGGATTCGTTTTCAGACATATTCACAGCCTAGCTCGGTTGGGGCTGTGGATCTCGAAATCGGGAGGCGCGGCCACACAGGCTCACAAACACAGCAGGGGGCGCGCGATTATACGTGTACCTGCGGTCCGACGCTCAGCGAATTTCGGGCGTCAACGCGCGACCGCGGCAAACTTCGCTTCAAGTTCAGGCGAGAACGTCTACTTGTGCGGATGCTCGAAGAAGACGTAGGACGTCGAGTAATCACTGAACTCGAAGTACACCTTCTTCTCACCTGGGTCCCGGTGCATGTTCAGGTTTTCGTCGAATACCCCGTAACCAAATCGGTAGGGGCGCTGGGCACTGCCCTGGGTTGCCACCGCGGTCGACAGCTTATCGATCTCGATAAAGCGACGCACCAGTTTGTCGCCCGCGTATACTTCCAACACACCGCTGGTACCGGTCCAGTTCTGAATCGCGCGACCGAACTTGTTCTGCGTCTCCTGCGTACAACCTGCAGTTGCCGCAATCACCAAAGCCACCAGCAAGTATCTGTTTAACATCGTTCTGTACCTTGAAGTTGAAACCTTTAATTCTCACCAACGCGCAGCGGTTCGACTAGGCTACACGAACAGTAGTGGTCTACAAGTTTTCAGCCTGCGTCGCAAGCGCAAGGCCGCATTCGCCAGGAGAAAAATCAACGTGTTGGAACACACCGAGAAACGCGACCATTTTCGCATGACCATGGGCTGCGAGATCGAGCTCCACCACCCGGACACAGGCACCTGCGAGACCGTGATCCTGAAAGATCTCAGCGCCACCGGCATGCGTTTATTGATCGATCACGAACTGCACGAAGGCTCGGCTCTCGAAGTCAATCTGACTCCTGCAAACGAGATCACCCCGCCCATGCAGGCGAAGATAACGGTTTTGCGTTGCTCGCCGACTGACGACCAACGTTTCGATGTGGCCGCAGCCATCGATGCCGTTGAGCCCGCCGCCTGCCCGGAGGCCGGTTTGGGCTAGCACCGCCGCTGTCGCCCATGCGGCAGCCGATTGGCGGGACACCAAATCACCTCACCCAGCGAGGCGTCTTTGTGCGGCGGGCCAGTGCTAGACTGAAGGCTTATAATCTCGACAGCGCCTGGCACCGTGTCTGATCCCGCACCGCAAACCCACGCAAAAGAGCTTTTCAGCTACCGTCGTCACTGGGCCCACAAATTTGGCCCAGCCCCCTTCCTGCCTATGTCGCGGGAGGAAATGGACCTGCTTGGCTGGGATTCGTGTGACATCATCATTGTCACCGGCGACGCCTACGTGGATCACCCCAGCTTCGGCATGGCCGTAATCGGACGCGTGCTCGAGGCACAGGGGTTCCGCGTCGGCATCATCGCGCAACCGGATTGGAGTTCGCCTGACGACTTCATGCAAATGGGCAGGCCTAACCTGTACTTCGGCGTTACCGGCGGCAACATGGACTCCATGGTCAACCGTTACACGGCAGAGCGACGCATGCGTTCAGACGATGCCTACACGCCGAACAACGAAGGCGGCAGACGCCCTGACCGTGCGGTCATCGTGTACTCGCAGCGTTGCCGTGAAGCCTACAATAACGTACCGGTCGTTATCGGCGGCATCGAGGCCAGCCTGCGGCGCATCGCCCACTTCGACTACTGGCAGGAAAAGATCCGTCGTTCCATCCTGCTCGATGCCAAGGCTGACCTGCTGTTGTTCGGTAATGCCGAACGCGCCATCGTCGAACTGAGCCATCGTCTTGCCGCGGGCGAGCCCATCGATCAGATCCGCGACCTGCGAGGCAGCGCCTTCGCCATCAAGCAGGTGCCAAACGGCTGGAGCGAAATCGACTCGTCCGAGATTGATGAGCCGGGATCGGTGGATCCCCACCCGGACCCCTACATGGACACCACCCGGAACAATCCCGCCCTGCAGGAGCCGGTGGACAAGCAGGCCGAGGATGCCATCCAGGTGATTAGGTTCCAGCGTCGCCCCAGGGGTATGGATCGCAGCAGGACCGTTGTGCGCATCCCGGCCTTCGAGCAGGTCCGCGACGACCCGGTACTGTATGCCCACGCCTCGCGCATCCTGCACCTTGAATCCAACCCGGGCAACGCGCGCGCCCTGGTGCAACAGCATGGCAATCGCCAGGTGTGGATTAACCCGCCGCCGGTGCCGCTGCGCACCCCGGAGATGGACAAGGTCTTCGAACTTCCATACCAGCGCGTTCCGCACCCGGCCTACGGCGATGCACGAATCCCTGCCTACGAGATGATCCGCTTTTCGGTGAACATCATGCGCGGCTGCTTTGGCGGCTGCAGTTTCTGTTCGATCACAGAGCACGAGGGGCGCATCATCCAGAACCGTTCCGAACAATCGATCCTCAAGGAGATCGAAAACATCCGCGACATGACGCCGGGATTCACCGGCGTGATCTCAGATCTTGGAGGGCCCACCGCCAACATGTGGCGCCTGCACTGCAAGGATCCGAAGATCGAGTCTTCCTGTCGACGCCTTTCCTGTGTTTATCCGGGCATCTGCACAAACCTCGACACCAACCAGATGCCCCTGGTGAAGTTATATCGCAAGGCTCGCGCACTTCCCGGCATCAAACGCATCTTCATTGCCTCCGGGCTGCGCTACGACATCGCAGTGGAAACGCCGGAATACGTAAAGGAACTGGTGACCCACCATGTTGGCGGTTACCTGAAGATTGCCCCGGAACACACGGAGAGCGGCCCCTTGTCGAAGATGATGAAGCCCGGCATGGGCACTTACGATCGCTTCAAGGCGATGTTCGACAAGTACTCGAAAGAGGCCGGGAAGGAACAGTACCTGATCCCCTACTTCATCGCCGCGCACCCTGGCACCACCGATGAAGACATGCTCAACCTGGCGCTTTGGCTGAAGAAGAACGGTTTCCGAGCCGACCAGGTTCAGGCTTTCCTGCCCTCACCGATGGCTCTGGCCACCGCCATGTGGCACTCGGGGCGGAACCCACTGAAGAAGATAACGCGTGATTCAGAGAAGATTTTTTCGCCCAAGGGGCGTCGTCAGCGCCGCCTGCACAAGGCCTTTTTGCGCTATCACGACCCGCAAAACTGGCCCATCCTGCGTGATGCGCTGAAAAACATGGGGCGAGCCGACCTTATCGGCAACGGTAAAAAACACCTGGTGCCAAAATGGCAGCCCGCAGGTACGAGTCGACAACAGGAGGGATCCCGTCGCAAAGCCGCCTCAAAACCTTTTCGAACCCAGCATACGCGGGCAGAGCAGGCTAACCGCTCGAGGGGCAGGCCAGGCAAACCCGGCCGTAAGGGTCGGCGCTGAGGCTTCAGAGAATCAAAGCCCCGCCAAGCTAGCTTTCATGGCGTTGATCGACCAGCCTCGTGCTTGTGTTGCGGTTTTGTTTCGCAGCGTACATAGCCTTGTCGGCGCGCTGTAAAAGGATTTCCAGTTGATCGTTCTTCTCTGCTTGAACCACGCCGGTTGAAATGCCCACATCGCCAAGTTCAGCCTGCAGCCTTCGTACAAGAGCATAGGCCTGATCGGTCGTCGTGTTCGGCAGCGCAATGGCAAACTCATCACCACCCCACCGGCCCAGCGAATCCGAACCGCGCGAGACTTTGCGCAATTGCTGGCTGACACGTTTCAACACGGCGTCGCCAGCCGCGTGCCCACCCTTATCGTTGATACGTTTAAAATTATCCAGGTCAAAAAACACCACGCTGAGTGGCTTGCCGTCCCTGCGATTCATGGCCATCAGGTGATGAAGCGTGGCCTCCCAGTGGCGACGGTTCATCAGCCCGGTCAGGGAATCATAATTGGCCAGTGCCAACACCTTGGCAACCGTTTGGTGCACGACAAGGCCGATGATCAATGTTCCCCCAAAAGTCGTCAGCAGATAGACCTCCCAGTTCGGCATGCCCCGTTGTGCAACGATCAGCGCAGTACCCAGGAAAGTCAGCGCGAAAGCCACTCCGACGAACCACCGGGAGTGGTAATGAAAGGTGAAAACAAAGGCCAAGGGAAACGTGTAAGCACAGAAGTGTATAAGCTCCAGAGGCAATATTCCGTGCAGCAGCATCACCTCCAACAGTCCCAGAGGCACATGCAGTATCGACAGCCAGAGCGGAAAGCCTGGTGGACGCAAGTGCTGGTAGCCCCAGATGAAAATACTGTACGTGGCCATCCCCAGAATCAGGTCTTGCCAAGGGAATGGTGCGAGTATCAGCACGTTCAGAATACCGATGACGCCAGAACCGAGAAACAGCAGGCTGCCCAATACGTTGTATTCCAATCGGGTGTGTTGCAGATCCAGCTGATAGCCTCCGATCAGGACGGAGCGGCAAAACGAATCGAGTTTGTTGCTGATACCCAAGACAGGACTCCTGGCTTTTTGGCTCGAACATACGCCGAATTCCGCCTTTTGCAAACGAAGTAAAATCCCCTGCCTGAGGTTCTATGCTTGAGACTGAACACATCCATTCATGAACTCCGCGAGAATAAGAAACCCTATCGATGCGCGCTGCAGAACTGTTCGTGAAATGCCTGGAGAACGAAGGCGTCGAATACATCTTTGGCATCCCCGGCGAGGAAAATCTCGATGTCATGGATGCCTTGCTGGAGAGTCCCATTCGCTTCGTGACGGTACGGCACGAACAGGGCGCCGCTTTCATGGCCGATGTCTACGGGCGACTGACCGGAAAACCCGGTGTCTGCCTGGCAACGCTGGGGCCAGGCGCCACCAACCTGATCACTGGCGTGGCTGACGCCAACATGGACCGCGCCCCCATCATTGCGATTGCCGGCCAGGGTTCGACCCATCGCCTGCACAAGGAGAGTCACCAGATCCTTGACCTGGTGAGCATGTTTGAACCGATCTCCAAGTACAGCACCCAGATTCTCGAACCCGAGATCGTCCCGGAGATCGTGCGTAAGGCGTTCAAGGTCGCAAAGGCGGAAAAACCGGGCTGCAGTTTTATCGACTTTCCGGAAAACATCGCCGCCGCGGAACTGAGCGAAGAAAAGAAACCGCTCAAGGTACAGGAGGCCAAGGCACCAGTGCCTCCGCCCGAAAAAATCCAACAGGCCGCGCAGGTCATCGCCGAGGCGCAATACCCATTGCTGATGGCGGGTAACGGTGTGATCCGTGCCAACGCGTCGCACGCAGTACAACGGTTTGCGGAGTGCCTGAACATCCCGGTTGCCACCACCTTTATGGCCAAGGGCATCATTCCCTACTCACACCCGCTTTCTCTGGGGGCGGTCGGGCTCGCCGCCAATGACTACGTCTCCTGCGGCTTCGACCGGGCGGACGTTGTGATCTGTGTCGGCTATGACATTGTCGAGTATCACCCTCACCTCTGGAACAAAAAACCGCACCTCAAGGTCATCCATGTGGACCAGCTGCCGGCCGAAGTGGACGAGCACTACATGCTCGAAGTAGGCGTGGTCGGGGATATCAGTGCCGGTCTACAGCGTATGGTGGAGAAGATCCCGCCACGCGGCGACAACTGGGCCGGCATCCTGCATCACACCATCACCCAGGAACTGAAGGAACACGCGGAGGACGACAGCTTTCCGTTGAAACCACAAAAAATTCTGTGGGACCTGCGCCAGGTGCTGAGCCCCGAAGACACTGTCATTTCCGATGTCGGCGCACACAAGATGTGGATTGCACGCATGTACCAGGCCGAAAAACCGAATACCTGTGTTATCTCTAACGGTTTCGCCTCTATGGGTATCGCACTCCCGGGAGCCATCGCTGCGAAAATTGCGGACCCGGAGCGAAAAGTCGTCGCGGTATCGGGTGATGCCGGCTTCCTGATGAACTCACAGGAAATCGAGACCGCGATCCGCTGGGGTCTTGCGCTCGTGATCCTGATCTGGACTGACCACCAATACGGGCTGATCAAGTGGCATCAGGATAAACGCTTCGGACGCGACAGCCATATCGACTTCGGCAATCCTGACTTCGTGAAATATGCCGAGAGTTTTGGCGCCAAAGGGTACAAGGTGGAATCGGCCCAGCATTTCCTGCCGGTCATGCAAGAGGCACTCAAGTGCGGAACGGTGGCAGTGGTCGACTGCCCGGTCGATTACACTCAGAACATGAAACTTACCGAAAAGCTTGGCGAGTTGGTCTGCCCGACCTGAGATCTCAGACGCCCGGTGAAAGCTTGAATGCCCCTGCTCAATACGCCACGATCATCAATCCAAGAAAAAATTACGCCGATATTGGACAGCAAAGGATGTTAGCCGCGTGATGAGTAGGACCAGCCAAGTCGCGTTCAACGCAAAAAAGTCATTCGCTTTGCTTTTTCAACCACGCGGGGTTTCCAGGATCAAAGCCGTGCCGGACGCCCGCCGGATTGCACTGTTGCTCTGGCTTGGCTTTTACAGCAATCAGCTCATGGCGGCTCCCGTGCCTGTACTGACACAGAAGCTCGGCAGTTTGCTGACACCCATGACCTACAGCGCGCCGGCGACAGTAAAGCCTTTCAACCGGCCACAGCTGACCGCAGAAGTCACTGGCCGTATCCTGCGAATGCCCATTCGGGTTGGAGAGATTGCCAAAGCGGGCCAGGTACTGGTGGAACTGGAGTGCAAGGTACACGAACAGAAAGAACGCACGGTGCTGGCGGCCCTGCAGCGCGCGCGCGTGCAAACCCAGTTTGCGGCAGCACAACTCAAGCGTGCCGAGGGCCTGAAACAAAAAAGCAGTATCAGCGAGGAATTGCTGGAACAACGCCGTACGGAACTGGCGATAGCGCGTGCCGATCTTGCGACCCAGCTTGCACAAACGGAATTGGCCGGCATCGATGTGCAACGCTGTCTTATCAGCGCACCCTTTGATGCCGTCATCAGCCAACGCCTGGGCAGTGAAGGAAGCCTTGCCACACCGGGAACGCCTTTGCTGGAGCTCGTGCAACTGTCGCAACTGGAAGTGAGTGCAGAACTGCGTGCCAACCAGGCCCAGGCCCTGTCAGGTGCGCTTCAGCCCATTTTCAGTTACCAGGGCGCCGATTACCCACTGGAACTGCGTGCCCTGCCTCCACTGATCGACGAGCGCACCCGGACCCGCGAGGCGCGCCTGGTGTTTACCCAACAGAGCGCCCCGGTTGGCGCTGCGGGTCGTCTGCACTGGACCAGCAATATCCGCCAGCTTCCCGGGCACTACCTGGTGCGACGTGACGATCAACTTGGGGTATTCCTGGCACGGGAAGGCAACGCGGTTTTTGTCGGCGTACCCGGTGCACGTGAGGGACAACCGGCGAATATCGAACTGGATGACGACGAACTGTTGATCACCGAGGGACGGCAACGCCTCAATGACGGCGACGATATCGTTCCAAAGCGTGCCGGCAACGACACATGAGAGGTTTTTTGCACAGCCTGTACAACAATCATGTGCTGGCAAATCTGACCTTTGTGCTGGTACTGGTACTCGGCTTGCTCTCTTACCTGCAGTTGCCGCGCCAGCAGGACCCCACCATAAACTTCAACTGGATCGTGATCACCACCGTGCTGCCGGGTGCCAGTGCGTTGGACGTTGAGAAGAAGGTCACTGATCCAATCGAGGACGCACTCGAAAAGGTCCAGGACATCAAGTTCATGTCCTCCAACTCGCGCGAGAGTGTTTCGAGCATCCTGGTGCGTTTCCAGGACATCGACCAGCGCACTTTCGACAAACGGGTTTCCGATCTGCGGCGCGAGATACAGAACAAGGAACAGGAACTGCCGGACGCCGCAGAGGATCCGGAGATCCTCGAGATCACGAGTGCCAACGCCTTCCCATCCGCAACCATTGCGGTCGTCGGTCAGGCCATGGATGAAAACCTGCGTATCCAGGCCCGCAACATCGAAAAGGATCTAGAGCGACTCAACGGCGTAGACAGGGTGGACCCGGTCGGCCTGCCCGACCCGGAACTGAAGGTCATCTTCGAACCGGCAGTACTGGAGAACCTGCGTCTTACGCCGGGACAGGTCGCGGACACCGTTACGGCGTTCTTCCAGGATATTGCCGCTGGCGATGTACGCCTGGGGGCAGAGAACTGGCTGGTGCGCCTGGTCGGCTCGGATGCCGATCCAGGCTACCTGGCCTCCCGCCCGGTGGTGGGAGCGGAAGGCGAAGTCACGCTGGCGCAGGTCGCCCGCGTTGAGCGTGGCCGGGACAAGCCCACTCAGCTAACGAGCTTCGAAGGGCGACCAGCTGTTCTGCTTGCCGTGATGAAACAGGCCAATGCCAACACCCTCGAACTGGTCGAGCGGGTGCAGGCCTACCTGGAGACACGCAACACCTTTGCGTTTGGGACTGGCGTCGACCTGGTGCTGATCGACGACCAGACCGTAATGACGAGGAATGCAATCTCGCTGATGCAGAACAACGCGCTGATCGGTCTGCTGTTGGTGCTGCTGGTGGCCTGGCTGTTCCTCGGTTCGCGCATCGCCCTGCTTACCGCCATCGGCATCCCATTTATCCTCGCCGGAACCTTCTGGATTCTCTCCGCCAGCGGCGAGACACTCAACGTCATGGTCCTGCTTGGTGTTGTCATCGTTCTGGGTATGCTGGTCGACGATGCAGTGGTTGTGGTCGAAGGCATCTATTACCGATTGCAACGGGGTATGGATGCGATGACAGCTTCGCTTGACGCTTTGCGTGAGGTAGCGGCACCGGTCACGGCTGCTGTGTTAACCACCATGGCCGCATTCGGCCCTCTGATCCTGCTCCCGGGCATCCTCGGCGACTTCATGAAAGTCGTGCCTATGGTGGTCGTCACCGGCCTGGCGCTTTCTTTGATCGAATCCTTCTGGATGTTGCCCGCACATGTCATCGCCGCCAAGGTCAACTTCAGAAAGCCCTCCAAGCTGCAGATCAAACGTGCGCGCTTCACCCATTGGATCCAGATCCGGTATGTACGCCTGCTGGTCAAAGCATTGCGTTATCGGGTCATGACGCTGATCACTGTCATCCTGCTGTTTTTTGCTGCAGTGGGTGTGATGGGCGCTGGCCTGGTCAAAGTCGACTTCTTCGCCGCGGACACCATACGCCTGTTCTACGTGAACGTGGAAATGCCGCCGGAAACACCACTGGATCGAACCCTCGCCAAGGTCGAGGAGATCGAACGCAAGGTCCGCAAGCATATTCGCGACGGAGAGGCGCGCGCGATCATCAGCTACTCGGGAAACATGTTCACTGAGACCGCTCCCCGCCTCGGTGATCACCTGGGACAGATCATGATTGGTCTCAACCCCAAGACACCCGAACTACGCAGCGTCCAGGAGATGATCGAAGACATGCGCAATGCCGTCGAAGCGACCCCGGGGCCATTGCAGATTTCTTTCCTGCGTCTTTCGGGCGGTCCGCCTGCCGGCAAGGCGATTGACATCAAGGTGCGCGGTGATGATTACAGCGAGATTCAAGCCGCAGCTGACGAGGTCCGCGCGATTCTTTCCGATATTCCTGGGGTGATCGACATCGATGACGATGCCGCCAAGGGACGTAATGAGCTGGTACTCAGGCTGGACGCTGACGCCATCAACCGCGCCAGGCTCAATCCGGTGGAAATCAACCGTACCCTGCAGTTACTGGTGGACGGTCTGGTTGTGTCAGAGATGCGCGACGATGGCGAAAAATTGGAAGTGCGGGTACAGGGTAAAAGCCGCGATCTCAGTGATATCTCGCAACTGCTCGACTTCCAGGTCCCGCTACCCGAAGGTGGCAGCGTTGCGCTGAACACCCTGCTCATCGAAGCACGCGAACCCGGTCTGGGCAACATACGCCACTACAATTTCCGTCGTGCTATCACGGTGCAGGCAGATCTGGAAAAGGACAACCCCTCTCACACCTTCGCGGACTGCCAACTCCCCAAGCTGCTCGGCAAGGAACCGGACTGGAATCGCTGCATCCTCGATACGAAGACAGCCAACGAGATCATCACGAAACGCTGGCGCGAGGTGCAGGACCGTCATCCCAACATTAATCTCGCGATGGAGGGTGAATTGGACGACCTCCAGGAAAGCATGGACAGTATGCTGATGTTATTCGTTGCAGGGCTTGGGGTAATGTTTGCGATTCTCGGCACCCAGTTCCGCAGCTACTTTCAGCCCCTGATGATCCTGTCCACCGTGCTGATGGCATTTACCGGTGTGACCTTCGGACTGTTGGTATCCAACAACCCGCTGAGCCTGTATACCCTGTATGGCGTGGTCGCATTGGCAGGAATCGCGGTCAACGCCGCCATCGTACTCATCTCTGCTGGCAACCAGCGTCTACGCGCCGGGATGAGCGTTTTGCATGCCACCCTGTATGCGGCCCGTCGTCGCGTCATACCCATCATGATCACTTCCTTGACCACTATCGCCGGACTTTTTTCCCTGGCTACCGGCCTGGGGGGTAAATCATTGATCTGGGGCCCTGTGGCTACCGCCATCGTCTGGGGGCTCGCCTTCTCCACTTTGCTGACGCTGATCGTGATCCCGCTGCTTTATCGCATGTTCATGACACGCAGTTATCTTGTGCGCACAACAGCAAATTGATTCACGACGCCTTCGCGCCGACTATAGTGTCACGACAACAACCCTTGCGACGAGAGAACACGGTCATGAAGACACCTCCTCATTTTCCGCATTTGCTGGCTGATGAAGTTGTTCCTGCCGGGAAACTCGACGTGACCACCCCCTTTGATCAGTCGACCATTGCCACCATCGATGTGATCGACCAAGACGGGGTTGAACAGGCACTCGCCACGGCGCAAGCAACCTATCTCGATCGTAACAGCTGGCTCCAACCACATCAGCGTGTTGCCGTTTTGGAGAAAGCCAAGTCGATAATGATCGAGCGCGCTGAGGAACTGGCGCTCGAAGCGGCACGCGAAGGAGGCAAGCCGCTGATCGACTCCAAGGTCGAGGTGGCGCGCGCCATTGATGGCATGGCCTTGTGTATCGAGGCATTGCGCACCTCAGCCGGCGAAGAGATCCCTATGGGTCTGACAGCAGCATCAACGGGCCGCCTGGCCTTTACCCGTCACGAGCCGATCGGCGTGGTCGTTGCATTCAGTGCATTCAACCATCCGGTCAACCTGATCGTGCATCAGGTTGGCCCGGCCATTGCGGCCGGTTGTCCCGTTATCGTGAAACCGGCGTCGGACACACCGCTTTCCTGCATGCGTTTCGTGCAGATTCTGCATGAAGCCGGGTTACCCAGGCAGTGGGCCCAGGCCTTGCTTACGACAGATAACGAAACCGCGGGCACGTTGGCGACCGATGCTCGTGTGGGGTTTTTCTCTTTTATCGGGAGCGCCAAGGTTGGCTGGTGGTTGCGCTCGCAGCTGGCGCCAGGCACTCGTTGTGCGCTCGAACACGGTGGTGCCGCGCCCGTTATCGTGGAAGCGGATGCTGACCTCGAGGATGCCCTGCCATTGCTGGCCAAAGGTGGTTTCTATCATGCCGGGCAGGTGTGTGTTTCGGTGCAACGTGTCTTCGCACACGCGAGCATTGCACGCGCCGTCGCAGATGAACTCGTCACCCTTGGCACACAGATGGAAGTGGGTGATGCCGTATCTACTGAGACCGAAATCGGTCCACTGATCCGCCCCAGGGAAGTTCAACGAATTCATGAATGGGTGCGAGAGGCCATCGACCGGGGTGCAGAACTACTGTGCGGCGGAGAACCCATCAGCGACACGCTTTACCCTGCCACGGTACTTTTTGATCCTCCCTCTGACGTGCGTGTGAGTCAGCATGAGATCTTTGGCCCGGTAATCTGCGTATACCCCTTCGACGATATCGACGAGGCCATCACGCGGGCCAACAGTCTGCCTTTCGCTTTCCAGGCATCGGTCTTTTCGAAACACATCGACAAGGCACTGCACGCCTATCGCCACCTGGATGCCTCGGCAGTAATGGTTAACGACATGACCGCCTTCCGGGTGGACTGGATGCCGTTTGCCGGCCTGCGCCAATCCGGCCTGGGTGTCGGAGGTATTGAGCACACCTTCAGCGATATGCAGATCAAAAAAATGGCTGTGATCCGCTCACCCTCCCTGTAGCTTCTCCCACTGCTGCACGATCAACAGGGTCTGTCACTTCGTCTAAGCTTGTTCGAAGGCATTAAACTCCCATCGATTCCGGTCGCTACGGGTTTCAGGAAACAAGCGCGTGTGATGACCCTTGCAGTCGGTGGTCTCGCAGATCAGAAAAACAGCTCCTGAGGACGCCGTGGCATGCACCAGCTTTCGGAAGAATTCGGTCAGTTCCTGTTGACCGGCCTTGAACTCATTGCAGCATTGTTCATCCTGGTCATAGGTGGCATTGCCTTGTGGGCAGTGGTTGCCTATATCCTCGACGTGACCCAAACACGCCACGCGATTCGCCGCAATTACCCGGTGATCGGCCGCTTCCGCTACTTTTTTGAACACTTGGGGGAGTTTTTCCGCCAGTACTTCTTTGCCATGGATCGTGAGGAACTGCCCTTCAACCGGGCCCAACGTTCCTGGGTGTACCGGGCCGCCAAGAACATCAGCAACACGGTTGCGTTTGGGTCCACACGTAACCTCCGATCCGCCGGTAGCGTTTTGTTCGTCAACTGCCCCTTCCCTACCCTCGGTGAAGACGCGGTCCCGCCCGGGCCGGTGACCATTGGCCAGAACTGCACAGCGCCATACACCACCTCGTCGATTTTCAATATTTCCGGTATGAGCTACGGCGCTTTGTCCAAGCCTGCGGTACGGGCCCTGTCGCATGGGGCGAAAAAGGCCGGTTGCTGGATGAATACCGGCGAAGGGGGCGTATCTTCCTACCACCTGGAGAGTGGATGCGACATCGTCTTTCAGATCGGTACTGCAAAGAACGGCGTGCGAGACCTGGACGGCATGCTAAGCGAGGACAAACTCCGAGAGGTAGCTGCCCTGCCCCAGGTCCGCATGTTCGAGATCAAGCTCAGCCAGGGGGCGAAACCCGGTAAAGGCGGCATGTTGCCAGGCGCGAAGGTGACTGAGGAAATCGCCCTGATTCGTGGCATACGCCCCGGCGAGAACGCCTTTAGTCCCAACCGCCATCCGGACGTTCGCAACAACCAGGATCTGCTGGGGATGATCCAGCATATTCGCGAAATCACCGGCAAACCGGTTGGCATCAAAACCGTCATCGGCTCACCCGGCATGCTTGATCAACTGTTCCAGGCGATCATCGAATGCGGCCCGGCATGCGCACCGGACTTCATCACCGTTGATGGTGCCGACGGTGGTACCGGTGCAGCACCCATGCCGTTGATCGATTCCGTCGGTCTGCCCCTGCGCGAAAGCCTGCCCTTACTGGTCGATAAACTCAGTGAATTTGGACTGCGGGAGCGGGTGAAAGTCATTGCCTCGGGCAAACTGGTGACCCCGTCAGACGTCGCCTGGGCACTTTGCCTGGGAGCTGATTTCATCACCAGTGCACGCGGTTTCATGTTTGCCCTTGGCTGCATCCAGGCACTGCAATGCAATAAAAACACCTGTCCAACCGGTATCACGACACACAACGAGAAATTGCAGCGCGGCCTGGATCCGACCATCAAGTCGGAGCGGGTAGCCCACTATGTCAGTAACATGGTCAACGAGGTCGGTATGATTGCGCATGCCTGTGGCGTACGTTCGCCGAGAGAACTGAACCGCACACATGCCCGAGTGGTTCAGAGCAATGGCCTGAGTATCGGTCTCGACGAACTTCACCCGTTGCCGCAACCCCGGCACTGAGGAAAGACGGCATGTCGATCAGCACCACCCTGATGACGCTCGTCGGCATGCTACTGGTTTCGTTGCTGGTCAAACCCTTCGCACAACGCTTTGGCCTTCCGCTGGCCGCGGTCCTGGTGGTGACCGGTTTCATCGGTTCGGAACTGATCGTACTGTCAGGCCGTTCCACCGTTATCGATCACGTCGCCTTCCACGACCTGATCATGTTCGTGATCCTGCCTCTACTGGTATTCGAAGCCGCTTTCAAAATCGACGCGAAACTTTTGCGGAAAAACCTCTGGGTGATCCTGTTCCTCGCAATCCCGATATTGCTGCTGTCGGTAGGCGTATCGGCCGTGTTGATCTATTACGGGATCGGGCATGCATCTGGTTTTCCCTGGATCGCCGCCCTGATTACCGGTGCGGCATTGTCGGCGACCGATGCGTCCCCGATCACAAACCAGTTTGCCAGGCTCGGGGTACCCAAGCGCCTGCGCGTCCTGATGGACGGCGAAGACCTGTTCAATGATGCAACGGCGATTGTTACTTTCAGCATCTTTCTTTACATCGCCCTGCATCCACACGAGGAGATCACCGGTGCCGACGTCGCAATACGTTTTCTGGTGGTATTTTTCGGTGGTGCCCTGATCGGCCTGATCGTCGGCCTGGGCTTTCTGATCCTGTCCCGACTCTTTGAGGATCCCATTCAACAGGGCATTGTCACTGTATCTTCGGCTTACAGCGCCTTCCTCTTGGCAAACGAGGTGCTCAATGTCTCCGGGGTCATGGCGGTTCTGATCACCGGATTGATCATGGGACGCGTCATCCACAACGATTTCCAGGATGCCCGGGGTACCTTCGTAGACCAGTTTTGGAGTTTCAACGTCTACGTGGCAGAAGCCATGATGTTCCTCCTGATGGGCATGGTCATCACATACAGTATGTTCGAGGAACGCTGGTTGGCCATGTTGATCGGCATCGTGGCCATCATGGGCGCACGCGCTATCGGGATATTCGGCACCGCACCGATACTGTCCCGCCTGCCTGCGGTCGAGCCGATCGACCGGAGCTATCAGAAGATCATGGTTACCGGCAGCCTGCGCGGTGCGGTGGTCCTGGCTCTGGCCCTGTCACTTCCAACGGACCTGGATTACTGGTGGACAATCCAGTCGATCGCCTTTGGCGCAGTGATGTTCTCGCTGTTTGTTCAGGCCCCCGTGATTGGGCCACAACTGCGGCACAGCAAGCTGACTCACCGCGAGCCCGGTCAATACAGCTAATTCAGCCCCATAAGGCCTGTACCCCGTTTATGAGAGCGCATTGACAATTCGCAGTGCTCAACTGCGGGAAAACCCTTAGTGTTGCTCCACCGTTAAGCTGTATTCAACGGATGCAAACCCATGATATTCACCATCCTCGGCCTGGGTTCCGCCATGTTGTTCGGTGTGTTTTTCGGCTCGGAAGGCGAACTACCCCAAGAGACCCAGGACGCGGTCTTCTGGGGCCTGATACTGACAGGCGTCGGATTGCACGTCCTGCAGATACTTTACGAGAGCATCTGCAAAACGTGTCACTGCCCGTTTTGCCATCACTCCTGAAAGAAGGCGATTCACTTGCCCGGACGGAACAATCCGCCCAGTCCCATATCGTCGAGTGAACCTTCCATAAAGCGTCTTACCTGGTCGGCATCTTCCATGCGCAGCGCCACGCCCAGCAGCTGCCTCGCGCGTGACAAACTGAAGCTTCGCACCACCCACTTGACGCGCAGGATGCTGCCGGCGCTCATGCTCAGGCTCTGAACGCCCAGCCCCATCAACAGGATCGTGGCCAATGGATTCCCCGCCAGTTCGCCGCATACGCTTACCGGCGTCCCATAGGCCTTGACGCCATCCATGATCATTTTCAACGCACGCAGTACGGCCGGGTGCATGTCATCGTACAAGGCCGCCACCCTGGGGTTGTTGCGATCGACCGCCAACAGGTATTGGGTCAGGTCGTTGGTGCCGACAGAGATGAAATCGACACGGCGCGCCAGCTCCTCCACCTGGTAAACGGCCGAGGGCACCTCGATCATCACACCTACGCTAGGCATGGTGACCTCGTGCCCTTCCTCGATAAGTTCGTCGTGTGCGCGCTGGATCAGTTGTTGTAGTTTTTCAAATTCACCGACGCTGGTGATCATCGGCAACATGATCTGCAGATTTCCCACGCCGATATTGGCCCGCAACATGGCCCGGATCTGGGTGAGAAAGATCTCCGGGTGCTGCAGCGAGATGCGTACGCCACGCCAACCCAGGAAGGGGTTCTGCTCTTCCACCGGGAAATAAGGCAGTGGTTTGTCGCCGCCGATATCCAGGGTACGCAGGATGACAGGACGTGGAGCAAACGCTTCCAGCACGCGCCGATAGTTCGTGATCTGTTCTTTCTCACCCGGGAAACGGTCGCGCACCATGAACGGCAGTTCCGTGCGATAGAGGCCAACACCATGGGCCTCTTCATGGTCTTTGTTGCGCATTTCATTGACCAGGCCGGTATTCAAGTAAAGGGGCATAGTGAAGCCATCGGTCGACTCAGACGGCAGACCGCGCATTGCCTCCACCTCGGCACTGAGCGCGCGTTCCTGGTCAAGAAGACGCTTGTACTCATTGGTGACAGAAGGCGCCGGTTCCACGTACACGCGCCCGCGATAACCGTCCACCACGAGCGAACGGTTCTGCATGCGCGCCACCGGCAAGTCGGTCACTCCCATCACGGCCGGCACACCCATGGCGCGCGCCAGAATCGCGGCATGCGACGAACCGGAGCCAGCCGCGGAAATCACGCCTGCCAGATGCCCGAGCGGCACCTCGGCCAACTGCACAGCGCTGACCTCCTCGCCAACCAGAATCGTCTGAGCCGGATACTCGGTCTGTTGCGGCTGGTCCCCCTGCAAGTGCGTCAGGATGCGTCGTCCCAGGTCGCGCACATCAGAAGCCCTTTCACGCAGATAAGGGTCTTCCATGTCCTCGAACACGCTGGCATGCAAGGCGATGGTGTCCCGCAGGGCGCTGGGGGCCCACTGTCCGGCTTCGATCTGCTTTACCGTGTGTTTGACCAGGGTGTCGCTGCCGAGCATCAACAGCAGGGCATCGAACAGGGCCCGGTCCTCGGCCGGGAGTTGCTCATCCAGGTTCGCCTGCAGGCGCCGCAGGTCCTTTTCCACTTCCGCCACGGCCGCCCGGAAACGTGCACACTCAGCCGCGGCATCCTCGCACTCGCGGTCCGGTACCGCGTCCAGGTCGGACAAGCGAAAGGCGACCACGCCCCGACCAATGGCGACGCCCGAATTTCCTGGCTGCCCTACCAGGAAGCGGTTTGGCGCCCTGTCCTCGCCGGTCAGCTCACCCAGTTCCCCGCTCGCGCGTGCATGCGTGATGGCGCCGGCCAATTGCGCGGCAAGCGTAAACAGGAAAGTGACTTCCTCGTCCCTGAACTCCCGAGTCTCCTCCTGCCGCACCACCAGTACGCCGAGGACCCGCCCGTTCTGGATAATCGGCACGCCAAGAAAACCCCGATACCGGGTCTCGCCCGTGTCATTGACGTGCACGTAGCGGGGATGGGCGGGTGCATCCGCGATATTGACCGGCTCCGCGCGTTCGGTCACCAGGCCTACCAGGCCGCGACCCACGGGCAGCCGCACCTTGCCGACGGCCTCGGGACGCAGGCCGATGGTGGCGCGCAACACGTTGGCTCGGGAATCGTCCTCGGTGAGATAGATGGAGCAAACATCGCAACTGATCGATTCGCGCACGCGCTCTACGATCAGGCCCAGTGCGGCCTGCAGGTCCGGTGCCTTGTTGACCGCCTGTACGATACGGTGCAGCGTTTCTAGCACCGACAGCTCCTGTACATTCTGTCAGCGACGGTGCTGCTGCGCGGACTGCTGCTCACGCACAGGAGCACCGTCCGGGAACAGGATCGGAGCCAATTCTTCCAGAGCTCGCTCGTACACTTTGCGCTTGAAGTAGATGACTTCGCGCACCGGCTGCCAGTAATGGACCCAGCGCCAGTGGTCGAACTCGGGCTTGTCGAATTTATCGAGACAGAAATCGCTTTCGTTGCAATTCACCCGCAACAGGAACCAACGCTGCTTCTGGCCGATACAAATCGGGTGGGAATGCCGGCGGATAAACCGCTTGGGCAGGCGATAGCGAAGCCAGCGGCGGGTCTCCCCCAGCACCTGCACGTGCTCGGAGGTCAGGCCCACCTCTTCTTCCAATTCGCGAAACATGGCCTCGCGCGGGGACTCGTCGGCCCTGATACCGCCCTGCGGAAACTGCCACGCGTTCTGGCCGACGCGGCGTCCCCAGAACAGGCGATTCTGGTCATTGACGAGGATTATCCCGACATTTGGCCTGAAACCATCCGCATCGATCACAACACTTAACCGGAAATATGAAATTGCAACAATTCTTCCACATACCCAAGTCCAGCCGCAAGCATGTCAGCCAAGCATAAGCTATTGCTTATAAAGATTTTTCTGTATCATCCCGCTTCTCCCGGTTTTTCAGGTGTTCACCCATGTCCCTGGCGATATTCGATCTCGACAACACCCTTCTGAGCGGTGATTCCGATTTCCTTTGGGGCGTGTACCTGTCCGAGATTGGCGTCGTGGATGGCGCGGCCTACGAGGCCAAGAACCAACACTTCTACGAGCAGTACAAACGCGGCGAGCTGGACATCATGGAATTCCTCGCCTTTTCGCTGCGTCCACTGGCTGAAAACGAGCCGCAGGACCTTTTGCGTTGGCGCGCCGCGTTCGTCGAGCAGAAAATCCGCCCCTTGGTAGGCCAACCCGCGCTAGACTTGGTGAAACAGCATCATGCCGCCGGCGACACGCTGCTGGTCATCACAGCAACCAACACCTTCGTGACCCGCCCCATCGTCGACCTTTTTGGTATCGAGCACCTCATCGGCACCGAGCCCGAGCAGATCAGTGGCCGTTACACCGGTCAAGTGGCCGGCATACCCAGTTTTCGCGATGGCAAGGTGATTCGCCTGCAGCAATGGCTGGAGCAGACCGGCGAAAGCCTGCTCGGTGCCAGTTTCTACAGCGACTCACACAACGACCTACCTTTGTTGCAGCAGGTGGACCGACCCGTCGCCGTGGACCCGGACGACCAACTGCGCACACACGCGGCCAACGCAGGCTGGCCCATTCTCAGCCTGCACGGCAACCATCACGCGGATGCCCCGACGTCCACGCACTAGCCTGCTCGCTGGCGGTCTGCTGCTGGCCGCCGTGAGTCTGCTGGTCTCTCTGTTGACCGGCAGCGCCGATGTCTCGCCCGCTGACGTGTTCAGGCACCTGCTGTTCAACGATGGGAGCATCGAGGACCGCATCATCGACGAGCTACGCCTGCCGCGCAGCCTTTCGGCCTTCGCCGTCGGCGGCGTGCTGGCGCTGGCCGGGGCCCTGATGCAGGTGCTGCTGCGCAACCCACTGGGCGATCCCTACGTGCTGGGTGTTTCCGGCGGAGCCGCTGCTGCAGTACTCGGCGGCATGCTGCTCGGTCTGCCATCACTCTGGCTGACACCCGTGGCTTTCACAGGCGCGATGCTCAGCATCCTGCTGGTCTTTGCCCTCGGCCACCGTGCCGAGCATGGCGACACCAACCGCCTGCTGTTGTCCGGCGTCGTACTGGCCGCCGGCTGGGGCGCTCTGATCAGCCTGATACTCAGCCTCAGTCCTCCCATGCAACTGCCCGGCATGCTGTTCTGGCTTATGGGTGACCTGAGCGATGCGCTGACCCCATGGCCAACGTTGGCGGTGCTCCTGGTCGGACTGGCCGGTGCGCTGTGGCTGGCGCCGCAGCTTAATCTGGCCGTCTATGGCCTGCAGCAGGCGGCAGTGCTGGGCGTGAACCCCAAACACCTCCGCATACAACTTTACTTCCTCGCCTCGCTGCTGAGCGCAGCGGCCGTCAGCATTGCGGGGGCCATCGGATTCGTGGGCCTTATCACCCCTCACCTTGTGCGTCTGCTGGGAGGGGCTGATCATCGTATCCTGTTGCCCGTCTCGGTATTGCTAGGCGGCTCCCTGCTCACCCTGGCTGACACCGCGGCACGCACCCTGATCAGCCCCATGCAATTACCGGTGGGCGTGCTGACTGCACTGATCGGCGTGCCAGTGTTTCTCTGGTTGCTGGTCAAAGGCACGCCACGATGAACCTTTTGCAGGTCGAAAATCTGAGCCTGGACAGGCGCAACCGATCGCTCATAAAACAACTTTGCCTGCAGATTGAGGCGGGGCAGTGCTGGGTCGTGCTTGGACGTAACGGCAGTGGCAAGAGCAGTTTACTCAGAACCCTGGCGGGCATAGCCACCCCCGATAGTGGTGCGGTTCTGTTGAATGGCGATTCGCTTGAACAGTTGCCGCCCCGAACACGCGCAAAGCGCATCGGCCTGGTTTTCCAGCACAGTCAGGCCGGTTTTCACAGCACGACCCTGGACATGGCGCTGAGCGGCGGCTTCGCGCATCACGCAGGGTGGGGATTCGAAAACGACAAGGAAATTGCACAGGCGCTTCGGGCACTGCACTCAGTGGGCTTGCAGGACCTGGCGGAACAATCGCTGGAGTCTCTCTCCGGCGGAGAGTTGCGGCGCGCCGAGATCGCCCGCCTGTTGGTGCAATCGCCGACACTGGCAATGCTTGACGAACCGCTCAACCATCTGGATCTCAGCCAACAGGTGATGGCAATCAGCTTACTGACCCGGCAATTTTGCAGCCATGAACATGCGCTCATGCTCGTGTTACATGATGTTAATCTCGCCAGACGGGTCGCATCGCACCTGTTACTACTCAAGGGTGATGGTGACTGGCTGGCCGGTGCCGCAGACGAACTGGGCGATGCCCAAACGCTGGGCAGATTTCTGGGGTACCCGCTGCGCAGTTCCAAGACGCAGCAGGGTGAAGTCCTGGAGGTCGATTACCGCAACGCCGGTCTGCCTTAGACACGCGTAGGATTTACCCCTCTGCGCTATGCTAGTGGCACGATGGCGAGAAAAAAGAACAGAACCAACACCTACATCCTCTTAATTGCGGTGATCGTGGCCGCCATCGCTGCCTACTATCTGCCAACACGCCAACCGGAAAACGTCAGCATGATGTCGCCGAAAGAGTACATCGAGCTGGTGGAAAAAAAGAAGGAACAGCGCATCCGCTACGAGCAGGAACAGCGGGAGCTGGAGGCACAAAAGGAACAGGCCGAGGCATTGGAGCCAAGCGCCGAGTAGTCACCCCACCCATGCAGACCACGTCGTACGATGACGCGGTTTGCGCGTGTCTGCCTTTTTCACAAGCCGTCTGAAGCGTTGGCTCGGAAACGTGTGCGGACACACAAATTCGAGCATTGAATTACCCCGAATCAGGCATTCCTGACCGAGATCAACACAAAGCCAGTTTGCACAAGCACACTATCTTTAAGGTTTTGCATACTGTCACACGAAGCCTAAGGTTTGACCAGGTTGCAATGGTTGAGATAAGCGAATTAAGCAAAGACACCCAGATCGCGCAACTGCGCGATGCGGTGCGCAAACAGGTCGGCAGGTCACGGGAGAAGCGCGCCTGTTACCGTGCCTTCTGTCTGCTCATGATCCTGCATGGGCAGCGTGTCAGTGATGTCGCCGAGGCTCTCGGAGAGCATACCCGGACCATCGAGCGCTGGCGCAAACGTTTCACCGAACAGGGACTGGACGGGTTGCTTGACGATACCAGCCCCGGGCGCCCCTCACGCCTGTCGGAACAAGCAATGAACGCCCTTTCCTACGATATCCAGTCTCCGCCCAAGGAGTTGGGCCTGCCCGGCGAACAGTGGCGCGGCAAACAACTGCAGCAACACCTCAACGAGCACTACAGCGTCGACCTCAGCCTGCGCCAGTGCCAGCGTCTGCTGAAAAAACTGCATAGCAAGGAAAACCCGCATAGGTATCCTTCCTGAAATCCCCTATGATGTTGAGCGCGAAAAGAGTTCACCAATCGAGGACCTTGCACAATGCAGATTAGAAAAGCGATGGCAATCGCCACCGTATCGGCGGCCATACTGACCGCCACCAGTGCCAACGCCTACTGGTATGGCGATCGGGGCAATAACTGGAACCCCTGGAACAACCAAGGCTGGGGCGGCAGCAACACACCATGGAGCGGTGGTAACGCACCCTGGAGCGGTGGTAACACGCCTTGGAGCGGTGGAAACGCACCGTGGAGTCGTGGCAACGCGCCGTGGAACAACAACAATTGGAACATGGGCAGCGACCGTGGCCCGTGGAGCAGTGGCCCCTGGAATCAGGACGGTTTCGGCTGGGGCGGTGGACGCAATAACCCCTGGGACTGGGGCCCAATGAGCAGGGACCGCTGGGACGACGGCCCTTGGAACACCGATTTCCCCTGGCAGAAAAACCGCAGCTTCCGTGGTTGGGGTCCGGTACCTGAGAAACGCCGTGGCATTGCACCCCCGCCGCGTTATCCACGTCCGCCGGCACCGCCTCAGGCGCCAGCTGAAGAGGCCAAGCCAGCCGCTCCGGCCCCGGCACCAGCAGCCCCGCAGACCAACTGAACCGCAGCAGACTCAAAAAAAATCCCGGCTTAGCCGGGATTTTTTTGTCCTCGTTGAGGGCTAATCAGTCGGCCAATTCGCCCTCGATCACTACGCCCTCTTCGTCTTCATCGACATTGCTGCCGCGCGAGAAAGTCAGGCCCTCCGCAGTGGTATTCACGTGGATCACATCCCCCGCACTGAACACACCAGCCAGGATTTCCTGTGCCAGCGGGTTCTCCAACTGCTGCTGGATCGCACGCTTGAGCGGGCGGGCGCCATAGACCGGATCGAATCCGGCCTCACCCAGCCGATCCAGCGCGCCGGCACTGACCACCAGCCCCATGTCACGCTCTGCCAGGCGCTGGTGCAGGTACTGGATCTGGATCTCGGTGATCGCCCGTATCTGCTCACGACCCAGCGGATGGAAGACCACCGCCTCGTCGACCCGGTTGATGAACTCGGGACGGAAATGCTGTCCCACGACGTTCATAACCGCGGCCTTCATTTCATCGTAACGCTCCTCGCCAGCCAGCGTCTGAATGACGTCCGAACCAAGGTTCGAGGTCATCACGATGACGGTATTGCGAAAGTCCACGGTACGCCCCTGGCCATCGGTCAAACGACCATCATCGAGCACCTGCAGCAAGACGTTGAAGACATCCGGGTGGGCCTTCTCCACCTCGTCCATCAGAATCACGCTGTAGGGACGACGACGCACTGCCTCGGTCAGGTAGCCACCCTCGTCGTAACCTACATACCCCGGAGGCGCACCAATCAGTCGCGCCACCGAGTGCTTCTCCATGAATTCCGACATGTCGATGCGCACCATGGCCTCTTCGGTATCGAACAGGAAGTCGGCCAGGGCCTTGCAAAGCTCTGTCTTGCCCACCCCCGTCGGGCCGAGGAACAGGAACGAACCGTTTGGACGGTTAGGGTCTGACAGTCCTGCACGTGAGCGGCGGATGGCGTTTGAAACGGCACTCACTGCCTCGCCCTGCCCGACCACGCGCTTGCCGATCTCCGACTCCATCTGCAGCAGCTTTTCACGCTCGCCCTCGAGCATCTTGGAGACCGGAATCCCGGTCCACTTGGAGACCACGCTGGCAATCTCCTCGTCGGTGACGTTGTTGCGCAATAGCTTGGTGTCCTGCATCTCGGCCTGCGAGGCCATGTCCAGCTGACGCTCCAGTTCCGGAATCTGGCCGTACTGCAGTTCGGACATGCGTTGCAGGTCGCCGGCACGGCGAGCCGTTTCAAACTCCAGGCGCGCCTTTTCCAGCGCCTCCTTGATATGCGTGGTGCCCTGAACGGCGGCCTTCTCAGACTTCCAGATCTCCTCGAGGTCAGCGAACTCGCGCTCAAGGTCGTCGATCTCGTGCTGCAGGGCATCCAGGCGCTTCTTCGAGGCCTCGTCCGATTCCTTTTTGAGTGCCTCGCGCTCGATCTTAAGCTGCACCAAGCGACGGTCGAGTTTGTCCATCGCCTCCGGCATGGAGTCAATCTCCATGCGGATCTGCGAGGCAGCCTCGTCGATCAGGTCAATTGCCTTGTCCGGCAGCTGGCGATCGGTGATGTAACGATGCGAAAGGGTGGCCGCGGCGACAATCGCCGGGTCTGTGATCTCCACCCCATGGTGTACCTCGTAGCGTTCCTTGAGGCCGCGCAGAATGGCAATCGTGTCCTGGACTGTCGGCTCCTGCACCAGCACCTTCTGAAAACGGCGCTCCAGCGCGGCGTCTTTCTCGATATTCTGGCGGTATTCATCCAGGGTAGTAGCACCAACACAGTGCAATTCACCACGTGCCAGCGCCGGCTTGAGCATGTTTCCGGCGTCCATCGCGCCTTCTGCCTTGCCCGCACCGACCATGGTATGTATCTCGTCGATGAAAAGAATGATTTGTCCTTCCTGCTTGGCAAGGTCATTGAGCACCGCCTTGAGGCGCTCCTCGAACTCGCCACGGAACTTGGCACCGGCGATGAGTGCGCCCATATCGAGCGACAGCAGGCGTTTGTTCTTCAGCCCCTCGGGTACCTCACCGTTGACGATACGCTGCGCGAGACCCTCGACGATCGCGGTCTTACCGACGCCGGGCTCGCCAATCAATACCGGGTTGTTCTTGGTACGACGCTGCAATACCTGTACAGCGCGGCGAATCTCATCGTCGCGGCCGATCACCGGGTCAAGCTTGCCCTGCTCGGCACGCTCAGTCAGGTCGATGGTGTACTTCTCCAAGGCCTGACGCTGATCCTCGGCGTTGGGATCGTCGACGGACTGGCCACCACGCATGTTCTCAATCGCTTTCTCGAGCGCACCCTTGCTCGCACCGGACTTGCGCAGCAGGTCCCCAAGTGCACCCTGCTCACCGATGGCAGCGAGCACGAACAATTCGGAGCTGATGTACTGGTCTTTGCGGTCCTGAGCCAGTTTGTCGGTCTGGTTGAGCAGGCGCCCCAGGTCGTTGGAGATGTGCACATCGCCTTCGGCACCTTGCACGGAGGGCAGGCGATCCAATGCCTCACCCAGGCCGGAACGCAGTTGGTTCACATTCACATCGGATTGGGTCAGTAGGTGACGTACCGTGCCACCCTCCTGGTCGAGCAGTGCCGTCATGAGGTGAGCCGGTTCGATGAACTGGTGATCACGACCCACGGCGAGGCTCTGCGCATCCGCCAGTGCCATCTGAAATTTGCTGGTCAATCGGTCCATTCGCATGGAAAGTTCTCCACAATCAGTTGCGGGTACTACTGATGTCTCTGAGTGATTCGGATCCGGATGCCAAACACATCAAGCCAAGGCGTAAATCGCC
>Ga0180429_10000834_pt1 | contig 26861 bp, 19 predicted proteins | sample SS_ome_FD_132428 | JGI IMG/M metagenome (GOLD analysis project Ga0180429, IMG submission 132428) | Hypersaline lake sediment archaeal communities from the Salton Sea, California, USA - SS_1_S_1 metaG | ecosystem: Environmental > Aquatic > Non-marine Saline and Alkaline > Hypersaline > Sediment ...
CGAAACCGCTTGCGGGCCGGATCGTATCCCGCGGGCAACCGTCGAGGAAGCAGGAACAGCTCGCTGCCCTCGGGCAGTGGAATCCAGTCTTCGGGGCTCAAGCGATGCCATCGCCCGGCGCTGGAGCCCGCCATTTCCAGGTCCGGGGCGTCCAGGATGTTGCCTCGGGCGTCGGCATAGACGAGGGAGGGAGAATCGTCGGTCATGAGGAAGGGGGCCTCGGCACGAAGGTGAAATCGATCTTGTCGAGAGCTTCCGAAGGGAGGCTCCGGCGGAAACGGCTCATGCGCTCCCGGAGGAGCTTCGCCTCGTTTTCGTCTCGGGCGTAGAGCCCCACGACGTGGTCGTGGAACATGACGTTGCGGGGGACCTTCCAGTCCGCCGCATGGACCCATTGGGAAGGAAGGGCCCCCGCAACCCAGCTTCTTTCCGTCTGGAGGACGGCGATGCGGGCGTCCGATTTCCGGATCCATTCCGAACAGGCCTTTTGAAGGTCCCTTTTTTCGAGGATCCATGTCAAGGGCTTCGTGCTGCCTATGGCGTAAAGGTCCAGGAACCGGCTACGGCTATAAAAAGCCATGGCTCCAACGTCGTTTACCACGACCGTCCGCGCGGGATAATACTCGGCGACGAAACGGGCCGGCAAAACGTGCTCGAGATAGCGGTCCCTCATGGACAGCGCCGCCGTCGCCGCCGACTGACCGGCTCGAGCCCCGTAAGTGATCAGAAGAATTGCTCCCAGGCAGCACGCCCCCGCGCGCAGGGGCGGGGAGGCCCGTTGCAGGGATCGGAGAAGCGAGCCCCATCCCTCCCCGGGGCGAGGACCCGGGAGATCGATCAACGAAACCGCCGCCACGACGCCCGCCACCACCAGGTAGGCTTCGTAGCGGAACAGCCATCCCACTTTGGCGAACTGAAGGTGCAACAGGATAGCGAGCCCCACCGCCAGCGCCAGGAAGCGCGGCTCCGTCGATTCGGGCCCTCGATTCGGACAACGCTTCAGGAGCGCGGCGAGAACGGCCAGCAAGCAAACGAGGGAAAGGCTGATGGAATTGAACAAGGCCTTTACCATGTGCCCGCCGAACGTCATGACCGCGCCTTCCAGGGAGGTCAAGTCGGGCAGGTTCCCCTTGCTCAGCACGGGGTTGGGCAGGACGTATCCCCCTTGAAGGTAGGAAAACAACGCGAATCCCAGCAAGGGGGCCCCTCCGCCGAGGGCGATGAGGCCTGCCGGAAGGAGACGGCGCTTCCACAGCAGCATCCCGCAGACGGCGAGAACGGCGAAAAGACCTTCCAGTCGAAGGAGAACCGTGGCTGCGGCTGAAAGACTGGCCGCAAGGACTCTTCGGGAGGAAAGGGGGCCGGGGGCGGCAAGCTGCGAGGAGAGACGGAGAAGCCAAAGCGTCGCGAGGGCGTGGGCCGTGTGCTCCATGCCGAGGAGCGTCAGGGCCGGAAGGGGAGCCACCAGCACCACCGTCACCAGGACATAACACCTGACTCGCCTTGTTAGACGAAGCTCGCGCATCATGAAATCAACCGAGAGGATTACCAGAAGAGAGGCCGCTACGTTGAGAAGAAGCGGTATCCATTCCCGAACCCCCAGGACCTTGAAACAGGCGGCCAGCAGCAGAGTCCACAAAGGCGAGGACGAAGAAGAACAAAATTCCGCCGGATGAACCCCCCAAACCCCATGCATGGCAAGGTTCTTGGCGACCGCCATGTGAATGTAGGAATCGTCCAGAGGGTACGCGAAAACCCCTCCCGTCTCCATCGTTCCCCATGCCGGCAAAGCCAAGGCGAGCAGGGCGTAGCAAGTGAAAGCTACGAGCTTGGGACTCTCGATCTTCAACGATTTTCCGCCTATGGCTCGGCCCCTTTCCGCGCGACGAGCTCCACTCTATCGTAAATCTCCGAGAAGCTCAGGACGCAGGGGACCGTGACAAGCTCGATCGATCGCTCCGTTTCCCGGATGGTCCAAATACCCTCCAGCTTGACGAAATGATCGGCCCACATCCTGTCCTGAGCCACCAGCACGTACTCCGCGAAAGACTCGATGGAGCGATAACACTTGAACTTCTCGCCTCGGTCGTAACCTTCCGCGGAAGGGGAAAGGACCTCGACGATCAGCAGGGGATTGATCAAGGTGTCTCGGCGATCGTCCGAAAAGAGCGGGGTCCCGCACGCCACGACCGCGTCCGGGTAGGTGTAGAGACTTCTTCGAGGGGCCCCCACTCGCATGTGGTTGGAATAGGTCTCGCACGGCTTTCCCTTCAGTTGCGACCGAAGCTCGGCGGAGATGTTTCCCGTTACGAGGTTGTGCTCTCTCGCGGCCCCGGCCATGGCTCGGACCCGCCCCGACAGGAGCTCGTGCCTGATCTCCGAGGAGCGCTCGAAGGCGAGGTATTCTGCGTCGCCGAGGAACGTCAAGGATTGAAGGGACGTGCTTTTCGTCATGGGCTTTTCCTCTCGAGGCGCATGGGATGTTCCCGGACGGGGCGGGCGGCCTTTTCGCGGGGGCGAAAATTTTTTCGCCCCTACTTGAGCTGGGGGGGCACGTGAGCCAATGCCTCGTCGGGCAGGACGTAGGAAGTGGCGATGCGCTTGTCCGTCCAGTCGCTGATGTCGGGAAAGCGGACGCCGTGGAGCACCTTCACGGCGAAGATCTCCTGCACCGCCTCCTCGAAGCGAATGAAGGCCACGATCTCTCCGCTTTGAATGTTCACCACCCAGACCCCGCAGATGCGGTCCTCCAGCCGCTCGGTCAGAGGAATGCCGCTGAACAGGGCCGAATCCCGCACCTTGGACAGCCCGATGAAGGCCAGGGGGCCGTAGAAATCCAGCCCTCGGGTGAAGCCGGGAAGCTTCACCACCGTTTGCAGCTTTCCCGCTTCCGGGTCCACCACGGTCAGGCTCCCGTTGCCCGATTCCAGCATCCACAGCCTCCCGTCGTACCATCGGGGGGAATGGGGCATGGACAGCTCGCGCAAGAGCACCTCGTCGTGCTCGATATCCATGAGAATGCCTCCCCGGGCCTTGTTTTCCCGCCACTTCTCGTTGCTGTCGGTCTCCCCCAGGGCCGTGGCGTACCTGGGCTTTCCGTTCACCATTCCCAGGCCGTTGAGGTGGCAGCGGTCCTGGGGGGCGAAGGCGCTGATGAAGGGCGGCCTCCACTTGGGCACGAAGCTGTGGTCGCCGTCGATGGTGCACAGGCACGAGAATCGCGTGTTGACGATCCACAGCCCCTCTTCCCCCCAGGCCATCTCGTGGATGTCGATATCCCCCGTCACGTGCATGTGGCGGGGCATGTAAAGGGCGTCGTGCTTGCCGGCGGGCTCGAGCTTGCGAGCGACATCGGGCATGTTGCGAAGCTCCCACACTTCCGCCGCCGTTCCCACCGTCAGCCGTCGCCCGTCCCCCGCCAGGCCCATGGGCTTTTTGAAGTTGCGAAAGTGCGTGTTCAGCCTGCCTTCGTCCGCCCTCACCAGGATGAGCTTGCCCGCCTGATAGGTGGACACCACCAGAGTGATGCCCAGGCGCGAAAGGATCTCGGGAAAGTTGGACGTGTGGACGCTTCGCAGGGGCGATTCCCCGGGCTGGGGCTCGGGCTGTCCTTCGGAATGGCTGGGTCGGCTCGCTCGCGTTTTTCTCATGACTCGGTTTTCCGGCTTCCTTGATTTTCCGCGGCCAGGGCCGCCAGTTTCTCGCTCAAAAGTCCGTAGTTGACGTGCAGGTTGCGCTCCCTTCGGATGAAAACGGGCCCGTTCCCGCCCAGGCGGCGACGCTTGTCCGGATCGAGGAGCAGCTCCTCCACGGCCCCGGCCAAGGCGGCCCCGCCGTCGTCGGGGACGAGAATCCCCGTTTCTCCGTGGCGCACCACCTGAGGGACTCCGGCGGTTTTCAGCGCCACCACGGGCAGCCCGCAGGCCTGGGCCTCCAGAAACACCATGCCCAGAGACTCCCCGATGCCGGGGAAGACGAACAGGTCCGCCGCCGAATAATACTCGAACATCCTCTCCCTCGCCACCCCTCCCGCGAAAATCGCCCGTCCCGGAAGCTTTTCTCCGGCCAGCCGCTTCAATTCCCGCTCCATGGGGCCGCTTCCCACCAGCGCGAGCTTGAAGTCTCCGCGCCGGGACGCCAAGGGCCCCAGAGCCTCCAGCAAATAGCTCAGGCTCCGAAACTTCACGTCGGCCCGGAAGCGAGCCGCCGCGAGCAGGAGGGGCTCCCGGGAGCGCATGCGGAACCGCTCGCGCACCGCGCGTCCCGCCCCTCGGTCCCGCCGGAATTCCTCGGGATAGATGCCGGGGGGCACGTAGGTGATCCGGTGGCGGCTCACGGCTCGCGAAAGGGCCTCCAGATCGTCGAGGTTGTTGGTGAAGCAATGGCGGGCGGATCGCAAGGCCGAGCGGTTCCACAGGAAGCCCGGCCGCGTGGAAGGGTCCTTGCGCCGCCGGGTGGCGTACATGGGCTGGAACAGCACGTAGGGGATGCGCAGCATGCGGGCGATCCAGGGGCCGACGACGTCGGGGGACTTGTAATAGGTGTGGTAGGTGAGCCAGAGACGGGGCCGAAAGGCCAGACTTCTTCGCATGCCTTGCAGAACGCCCGCCGCCGCCATCGCCCTGCCTCGCCACGTCTTCCAGAACCAGCGGGAGCGGAAGTCGCTCGCTTCGCAACATTCGTGCCCCATGCGAGTCAGGGCCGCGACGAGCCCCCGGGCGATGACGAGGTCCCCCGACGGATCGGGATGGCTCAAAGGCTTGTTGGGGCAATAGAGCGCGATGCGCATGGGACCGTCCCGACTTCCGGGTCGGCTACCGGAAGCTTCCTGCGGAGATCAAGAGCAGGGCTTGCGCTGTTACCGTTTATGGCGTGTCAACCCGCGCCGTCCGTCCTTGCGATTCAAGAAGATCGGCGAAGTGCGGTCCGTTCGCATCGGCGCCTTTCGTCTTTGGAAAAATCCCCCTTCCATGCGCTCGCCACTACCCGTTTGGCCGCTCTTCCTTGTACGAGCGCAGCGACGCGGACCGGCGCGCTCCGGCCAAAGCGTCCCGGAACAACAAGTGGAGGGCGTCCACGCAACGGCGGTTGTCGAAGTCCCGCTCCACCTTTCGGCGGGCCGCGGGGAGCATCTCTCTTGAGGCGTCGGGCTTGAGCAGCGTTTCTTTCAAAGCCCGGGCCATGGCCCGGGGCCGGCGCGGTTCAACAAGGGTGCCCGTAACGCCGTCCTCCACCAGCTCGGGAATGGCCGAGACCCGCGTGGCCACCACGGGGACCCCCACGGCCATGGCTTCCACCAGCACGTTGGGGATGCCGTCCCGGTCCCCGTTGGCGGCGACCTTGCAACCCAAGGCGAAGCAATGGGACTTGCGGTAATGGTCGATGACCTCTTCGTGGGGCAGGGTGCCCAGCAGACTCGCTCGGCCATCGAGTCCGAGCTCCTTGGTCAGCTTGCGGACCTCTTCTTCCAGCTCTCCGCTGCCGATGTGGGTGAAGCGGAAATCGACGCCTTCTTCGTCCAACACCTTCAAAGCCGCCAGCAGGTCGTCGTAGCCCTTCTTTTCCACGAACCGGCCGATGGAAAGGATGCGGTAGGGGGGGGCGGGAGGCGGGGGCGGGTCGAAGGCGAAAAAATCCACGTCGATGCCGTGATAGACCGTGTGGACGGGCGTGGAGCCGTCGGACAGGCTTTCCAGGTAGCGGGCGTTGTAGCCGGTGCAGGTGACGACGAATTCGGCCCGACGGATCTTGCGGGCCACCTGCTCGGGCTCGGAGGTGTAGATGTCCTTGGCGTGGGCGGTGAAGCTGAACGGCAGCCCCGTGAGCTCCGAGGCGAACAGGGCCACGGAAGTCGGCGTGTGGCAGAAGTGGGCGTGAAGATGGACGACGTCGCTTCCCACAAGGCGCAGCTCGCTCAAATGGGCCGCTTGCAGAAAATGGCGGAGGGTCGCTCCCTTGCGTCTTTCCCAAGCGCGGCGCAGAGCCCCGGCCAGGCATCGAGCGTAGTGCGCCCCCAACCGTTGCCGCAGCCGCATGTTGGATCGCAGAAGCGTTCTCCAGTGAGGCCGCACGTATTCGGGCATGTAGGTGACGGGGGCCCGGATGGCCCGGACGCTGCCGTGGGTGAAGCTCTCCCGGGGCTGGCGCAGGGAATAGATGTCGATGGGGATGGACCGGGATTCCAGCAGAAGGATCTCCGTGCTGATGAAGCTTTCGGAGATGCGGGGAAACCCTTTGAGGACCATGCCCAGGCGGGGCTCACGGGGCCCCGGACCGGATTCGGACGAAGGCTTCATGGCATCGGGTCTTGTGCTCGAGGATGCGGTTGCGGATGAATTCCAAGGCGGTGAAGGGAAAATCGGCCATGCGTCGCCGATAGGCCGACCGATCTTCCAGAAGGCTCGACACCTTGGCGCGAATGGCGGCGGGGGTCATCTCCCGGGGGTGGAGGTAGTCGCAGAACCCCCGGCGGCAAAGCACCTGGGCCCGGATGAGCTGCTCCTCCCGGGGGACCGTGCGAGGGACGATGAGGAAGGGCTTCTTCTGGCTGAGGACTTCGCACACGGTGTTGTACCCTCCCATGCTCACCACGGCCTGGGAGGCCCCGATGAGCCCCTCCATGAACCGGTGGAACTTGAGGACCAGAAACCCGAGGGATTTGCACCGCTTGACGATCTCCTTGAAATGGGAAGGGGAAACGAAGGGGCCCGTGACCACCACCGGTCGCACCTTGGGCGGCACCGCCTCGCCCTCGAAGGCTTTCAGGAACGCGTCGATGACGGGATAGCCGTCTCCGCCGCCCCCCGTGGTGAGGAGGACCACTTGCTCGTCGGGACGGATCTCCAGCTCGCGCCTCACCCCTTCCGCCGCCTGGGGCGAGGGGACGTGGCGCCGAATGTAGCCCGTGAAATAGACCTTGCGGGCGACGGGCTCCGGGATGCGGTATTCCTCGACGGGGTCGTAGAGCTCCCGGCACCCGTACACCCAGATCTCGTCGTAGAGCTCGTCCATGGCCTCGTAGATGCGCTTGCTCTCCCAATCTTCGATGGTGGAGGCAGCGCTGTCCATGATGTCGCGGAGCCCCAGAACGGACGTGCAGGCGCGATAGTCGTTCTTGAGCCATTGCAGGGTTTCCACGGCCTCCTTCTTGAGTCCCAGCGGGGCTTTGTCCACGATGAAAAAATCGGGCTCGAAGGTCTTCGCCGTGGCCAGAATGATGTTTTTTCGGATCTCCAGCACCCGGGCCGAATCCAGCCGGATGGAAAGGGGCAGGTATTGCTCGTTGGTGACCTTGATCATCCCCGGGACGCGCACGAAGTCGATGCGGCGGGGGATCTTGAAGCGTCCCACCAGGGGAGAGCCCGTAAGAATGAGGACGTTGGCGGGCCCCTTCCTCAAGCTTCGGGCGATGGCCAGAGTGCGCCGGATGTGGCCGAGTCCGTAAGTGTCGTGGGAATACATCAGAATCTTGTAGGGAGCCGGGGCGTTCAAACTTTTCCGCCTCCTTTCGGGCTTCGGCTCGGTTCGATTTTCCCCGAAACGTTGCGTAAGGCTTCCATACTACCTGTCTCGATATTCGATGACAACCATGATTTTGAGACGCATCCCCCGCGCATGCGGGCTCGGAGGGGGCGGTCGCCGGTTCTTTTCTCCCTGCGTCTATCCGGGGGCTCGGATCGGCCGGTTCGTCGAGAGCTTCGAAGCGAAGGGTTGAGGAGGAGGGGAGCTTCCCGCTCCCGGAGCGGGAAACGGGGGCGGAAAGTACCGGACGAGGTCCGGGAGATCGCGCATGGGGAAGGAGCCGAGGGCGAGACCGATCTTTCCCCGGCCATCCGCGGCGGCATTCGGATTCAGGTCGAGGGGAAGGAGGACGAGCTTGCTCCGAAGTTTCCCGAATCCCCATGAGCCGTCTTGATCGCCCCTCGTCATTCCTCCTGGATCTCGAGCACCTTGATCAGGTTGGTGGTCCCGCAGGCCCCGAGAGGGACGCCGGCGGTGATGATGATGCGGTCGGAAGCCCTGGCGATGCCGTTTTGCCGCGTCCAGCCTCTGACCATGCCCAGCATCTCGTCGGTGTCCGTGAAATGGTCCACCAGCACGGGAATCACTCCCCAGGAAAGAGTCAGCTGCCGTTGCGTGGAAAGGTGGGGCGTGAAGCCGATGACGGGGCACGAAGGTCTGAAGCGGGACACTTGGCGGGCGGTGCTGCCCGACGACGTGGAAGCCACGACGGCGGCTCCGTCCAAGTCCCGGGCCAGCCAGCAGGCGCTGCGGCTGATGGCCACCTGAGTGGTGGACACCTTTTCGGGAAGAGGCTCCTTGAGCGGTTGCTGGGGGTCCAGGTAGGGCTCGGTGCTCCGGGCGATGCGGTCCAGCATGGACACGGCCTCGGCGGGGTATTCTCCCATGGCCGTTTCTTCGGAAAGCATGAGGGCGTCGGTGCGGTCGAAAATGGCGTTGGCCACGTCGGTGGCTTCCGCCCGGGTGGGGCGAGGGCTGGAAACCATGGAGCGCAGCATCTGCGTGGCGGTGATGACGGGCTTGCCCGCCTGCCGCGCCATGTGAATGATGCGCTTCTGGATCACGGGCACCTCTTCCAAGGGCATTTCCACCCCCAAATCCCCGCGAGCCACCATGACGCCGTCCACTCGGGACAAAATCCGCTCGAGCCGCTCCACGGCCTGGGGCTTTTCGATTTTGGCGATGAGCAGGGGCGGGTATTCCAAACGATTCAGGATTTCCCGCACGGGTTGGATGTCCCTTTCGTTGCGCACGAAGGAGAGGGCCACGAAATCCACCCCTTCCTCGAGTCCCGCCTTCAAATCCTCCCGGTCTTTCTCCGTGAAGGCGGGGACCCTCAAGTCGCTCAACGGCAGGTTCACCCCTTTGTGGGAGTGGATCACTCCCCCCACCAGCACCCGGGCCCTTATCTCGCCGTCCTTCTTGTCCGTCACGACCAGCTCCACCAAGCCGTCCCCCAACAGGATGCGGTCGTCCATGGCCACGTCTTCCGTCAGGAAAGGATAGTTGACGGGAAGCACGTCCGAGTCGGAGCTTTCTCCCGCTCGGAACACCACTTCCTCCCCGCCGAGCAGCTCCCTTTGCGGGACGGGCAGGGTTCCCAGGCGAATTTTCGGGCCTCCCAAGTCTTGAAGGATGCCCACTTCCTCCCCTGTTTCCCGGGACACTCGGCGTACCCGCCGGATGGCTTCCCGGTGGGAGTCCCGGTCTCCGTGGGAGAAATTGAGGCGGACCACGTTCATGCCCGCGTCCACGAGTCTTCGGATGCCTTGGGAGGAATCCGAAGCCGGACCGAGGGTGCAAACGATCTTGGTTTTTCGAGAGGGCTTGCAAGGATGCATGGGTTGTCTCCGGCCTTTTGCTCGAAGGCGGAAGTCGAAAGTCGGAAGTGAGAACATGGAAGGCTTCCGCGTTCGTCCTTCTGCCTTCGGTCTTGGCTTTCAGGGGTTCGACATAGGTTCTTCGCTCGCGAGAACGAGGATCACGTCCATCACGTTGGTGAAGGTGGGACCGGTTTTCAGCAGTCCGCCCGTTTGCCGGAAAAAGGAATAGGCGTCGTTGCGCTGGAGGAAGTCCCGGGGGTCCAGCCCCTTTTCCCGGGCCCTCGCGCAGGTGCTCCCGTCCACCATGGCCCCGGCGGCGTCGGTGGGACCGTCTGTCCCGTCGGTGCCCGCGCTCAAAAGGGCCACGCCTTGGCAGCCGTCCAGCTCCAAAGCCGCCCCCAGGGCCAGCTCCTGGTTGCGTCCCCCCTTGCCCGGCCCCCGCAGGGTGACGGTGGTCTCGCCTCCGGCCAGGATGCACGCCGGGGGAGCCAGGGGCAGGCCGGAAGCGACCGTCTCCCTCCCCACGGCCGCCAGAACGCGGGCCACTTCCCGCGCCTCCCCCTGAATCGTGGAGGACAGCACGAGAGTCGCCAAGCCCAGGGAGGCCGCTTCGTCCCGGGCCGCCAACAGGGCCATGCGGTTGTTTCCCACGACGACGTTTTGAACCCGTTGGAAAACGGGATCGTCGGGCTCGGGGGTTTCCGGGATGCTCCCCTCCGCCCCCCTTCTCAGCCGGTCCACGACTTGCGGGGGAAGCCGCTCTCCCAGCTCGTAGCGGCGGACGATTTCCAGGCAGTCCCGGAAGCGGCTGCCGTCGGGGGCTGCGGGGCCCGATGCCACCACTTCGGGGGAATCCCCCGCCACGTCCGAAAGAATCAGGGAAAGGACGGTGGCGGGCCAAGCCGCCCGGGCCAAGCCCCCTCCCTTGATCAGCGACAGGTGCTTGCGCAGGGCGTTGATCTCGTGAATGGTCGCCCCGCACTCGAGCAGGGCGCGAGTGGTCGCTTGTTTTTGCTCGAGGGTCACCGGGGGCGCCGGGGCCGGCAGGAGAGCGCTTCCTCCGCCCGAGAGAGCGCAGATCACCAAGTCTTTTTCGCCGGCTTGCCCGAGCCATTGCAGAATTTCCCGGGCGGCCCGCCACCCCGCTTCGTCGGGAACGGGATGGCCCGCTTCGTAAACGCGGGTCTTTTCCAGCGCCGCTCCGTGGCCGTAGGGAACGACGATGCGTCCTTCGGTCAACCGATCCCCGAGAAGCTCCTCCACGGCCCGGGCCATGGGGGCCCCTCCCTTGCCGGCCCCCGTCAGGAAAACGCGGTCGAAAGCCTTCAGATCGTAGGTTCGATTCCCCGCTTTCAGCCGCTCCTCCTGGCGGGACACGTGGCTTGTCACCGCCCGCCGGGGCTCGACGGCCCGGAGCCCCGCTTGGAAGATCCGTCGCAGCAGATCTTCAGCCTCCCGATTCATGGGCTTCTCCTTGCCTTTCCGCCTCCTCCAGAAGCTCCTCGAGCACGGCCAGACCCTGCCGCCAGAAATCCGGGTCCGTCAAATCGATGTCGAAGGAGCGCAGGAGACGGTCCGGACGGTCCTTGCCTCCCGCCCCCAGCAGGTCCAGGTAGAGGGGGACGAAGGCCTCGCCGGTTTCCCGGTAGCGCTGGTAGAGAGCCAGGACCAGCAGCTCCCCGAAGGCGTAGGCGTACACGTAGCCGGGCGAATGGACGAAGTGGGGAATGTAGCACCACCAGATGCGGTAGTGCTCCAGCAGTTGAACGGAATCGCCGAACACGGCCTCCTGCGTTTCCATCCACAGGTCCGAGAATCGGTCCGACGACAGCTCCCCCTTTTCTCGCCGTTCCCGATGAACCGCGTCTTCGAACCGGTTCATGCTCACTTGCCGAAAAATGGTGGCGAAGGAATCCTCCAGCTTGCTGCACAAAAGGGCCAGCCGCTCCTTGGGCTCCCGGATGCGCGAGAGCAGATATTGAAAGACGAGCATTTCCCCGAAAACCGAGGCGGTCTCGGCGGTGGTGAGAGGGGTTTGGGCGTTGAAGAGCCCCTGGCTCCGGGCGAGATACTGATGGACCCCGTGCCCCAGCTCGTGAGCCAGGGTCATCGCGTCCCGGTGAGTGCCCGTGAAGTTCAAAAGGACGTAGGGATGGGCCGAAGGGACCGTAGGGTGGGCGAAGGCCCCGCCGCGCTTGCCCGGCAGCACCGGGGCGTGAATCCAGCCGCCCTGGAAGAAAAGCCCGGCAATGTCCGCCATCTCTCGGGAGAAGCTCCCGTAGGCGGCCAACACCGTATCTTTCGCTTCCTCCCAGTCCAGAGTCGTCTCGGGCTGGCCGGGCACCGGCGCGTAACGGTCGTAGTCGTACAGGGTCTCGTAGCCCAGCAGTCGCCTTTTCAGCCGGTAGTAGCGCCGCACGATGTCGTAGCGGGAGGTGACGGCTTCCACGAGGGCTTCCACCACGTTGTCGTCGGCCTCGTTCTTGAGATTTCGGGAGGCGAGCCAGTGGGGGTACCGGCGCTGCCGGTCGGAGATGCTCTTGTCCGCGAGGATGGTGTTGAGCACGTGCGTCAGAACGTGAAGGACCTCTTCCAGTCCTCCGGTCAAGTCCAGGGCCGCCTGCTTGCGGACTCCCCGGTCGGGCCGGTACAGATCGGCGAGCACTTCCGGTTGAGTGCGTTGCCGGTCGCCGTAGCGAATGTGGCCGCTCACCTTGTCGAAAAGAGTGGACCACGCCGACGCCCCTACGGGCTCCCGTTCGGCCAAGAGCCTCTCTTCGGCTTCGCTTAGCAGATGCGGCTTGAACCGCCGGAGGGATTCCAGGTAGTGGCGGTAGCCGGAGGCGCCCGGATGGCTCAGGATTTCGGCGGCCCGGTCTTCGTCCATCTGCGCCCACTCCAGCTCGAAAAAGAGGGTGTCCCGGTGGAGGGTGCTGTAGAATTCCTGGAGGGATTGCCACAGAGCGCTGGCTCGAGGGTCCCGGGTCCGAGTGGAAAAGAAAAGGAAGGCGTAGGAAAGGAGCTTCTGGGCTTTTTCCTGAAGGGCCTCCAACGATCGCACCGCTTCCAAAAGCTCCCCGGCCGTCAGGCTCGCCACGCGGCCGCGGTAATTCGAGGCGAGCTCGCTCCCTCGATCCAGGCACCATCGCTTGTCCGATTCCAGGACGGGGTCTTCTGGACCGGCGTACAAATCTTCCAACGCCCACACCACCGCTTCCACCGACAAAGGCTTCATCCTTCCTCCTTTCATTGACTTTGCTCGCCGGAATTTGTCATAAGAGCTTACCAGCTTTTGCGAAAATGTGGAACCGGTTCGAGGAGGGGAGGAAATGCCGACGCAAGCCGAAAATTCCATCGAGAAAGAAACGAGCGCCATGGACGTGCCCTTGCCTGAAAAAGCCAGATTGCTCCAGCAGTTGAAGGAGGCCCGGTTCAACGTGCCCCCTTTCATCTACGTGCCCGCCTCGGATTTCGAGAACGGCGGATTGGAAGCCCTGGAGGCCTTCCTTCGAGAAGAGTGCGAGGACTTCAAGGTCATCGTCCGCAGCGCCCATCCCCGGGAGGAATTCTTCAAGGGCGGCACCTTCGATTCCCTGGAAACCTACGCGGACCTGCGAGGCATCGAATACGCCCGGAACCGCATCATCAAATTCGCCAAGACTCGCAAGAAGCTCTCCATCCTCCGCCAGCAGAAGTTCAACGAAGCGCCCGAGCTGGACCTCGGGCAGATGGGCGTCATCGTCATGCCCTTCATCGAAGGGGCCAACGTCATGGCCAAGATGCTGGGCAATCAATGGGAGTTCGGCTATTGCCGGGAGCGGACCCACAAGGTCCAGGACGAGCCCTACATCACCAAAACTCCCCACGACATCCGCTTGCTGGACATTTCCCGGGACATCCAGGAGCGGTTGGGGTTCCGCTGCGAGATCGAATACATCCTCTCCGACGAGGGCGACATCTGCGTGGTGCAGGCCAAGGACATTTCCCGGGTCGAATACCTGGAGTTCAAGCAGGCCGAGAACTCCATTCGCCTGGACGGCATCCGCCGCATTCGAAAAAGACGGAACTATCGCGAGCGGCCCATCTACGTCATGGACAACAATCGCTTCTATATCGAAGTGATCAGCAAGTGCGAGGAGATCCTGGAGGACGGCAGCGCCTCCCACGTGGACGAAGTGATGGAGATCATCCAAAGCTACGAAAAGGAATTGGAAGAGTTCGCTTTGAAGCACGAGCGGTTCGCCGTGCTGGGGCTTTCCATCCAGTCCAAGGACCTCTACCAGATCGCCAACCATTACCTGGACGACGTGCCCGAGATCCAGAAGGGAATTTCCCGCGCCCTGCACGCCAATCTCTACCAGATCGACTACTTCCTGGCCGAAACGGACACCCTCATGGCGCGGGACAAGGTGCGCATCAACATTTGCAGCCACGACGCCTACGGGGTGGACACCCTGCGCGCCCCCTTGTGGTCCATGTATTGGGACAGCCATCGGCACGACCGGGTGGTGAGGGAGCTCCGGAGCCTGGGGTTCAAGACGGGAGACTTGGTGGGCATCGACGTGGACGTGGAGCAGAAGCCGGTAGTTTATCGGATTTGAGGGGCTTCGGGCGCTATGGAATACGAGATATCGTCGTCTGTTTACCCATTTCTTTCCGATGAAAGGGAAGACGTGGAGGGAGGTCGAGAGGCGATCGAGTCCCTCCGCGCCTCCCTCCATTTTCGGAGCCGTCAAGGCGAAGCCGAAACGGCGGAATGCGTCGGCGTCAAAAGCTGAAGAACACCTTCTGCAACACCTTGGGCGTGATGCCCTCCATGTCCAGATACATGGTGATGCCGCCCATGAAGAAGGGCCACCCCGCGCCCATGACCATGGCCAGGTCCACGTCCCTCGAGCCGGCCACCACCTTCTCGTTCAACACGAGATCGATCTCGCGAGCCAAGTCGCTCAAGACCCGCTCCTGGATCTCCTCGGCGTGGAAATCCCTTTTCTTTCCCTTCTCCCAAAGCTTCTCCAGTTCCGGCACCACCTTCTTGGGCTTGCTGTCGGGGAGGTAAACCACCGGGATTTTGGCCTCGGCCATCCTCTTGAAGTTGGGGCTGAGGGGGAAGCGGTCGGGGCCGAAGGCATGGCTCAGGGTCTCGTTGACGTGGTAGGCGACGGCGGGGCCCACGAGCCCCAGAAGATCGAAGGGGGCCATGGGAAGGCCCAAAGCCAGAAGGGCCTCGTCCACCTGTTGGAAGGAAGCCCCTTCGTCCACCAGCTTGACGCAGTCCGCCAGCATCTTGAGAAGGATGCGGTTGACCAGGAACCCCGGCGAATCCTTGACGAGGATGCCGGTTTTCTTGAGCTGCCTGGCCAGGTCGAAGGCCGTGGCCACGGCGGCGTCTCCCGTCTTCTCCCCTTTGATGATCTCCACCAGAGGGAGCACCGCCACGGGGTTGAAGAAGTGGAACCCCACCACCCGCTCGGGGTGCTTCGAATCCGACGCCATTTCGGAAATGCTCAGGGACGAGGTGTTGGTGGCCAACAAGCAGTCGGGGCGGACGACGGCCTCGGCTTCGGCGAACACCTTCTTTTTCACGTCCATCTCTTCGAAGACGGCTTCGATGACGAAATCGCAATCGGCGAAATCCTCGGCGTCCAAAGTCCCGTGGACCAAGGAGGCCGAGTGGCGGGCTTGGGGCCCCGTCATGCGGCCCTTTTCCGCCAGCTTTTCGAATTCCTTGCGAACGTAGGCGCACCCCTTGTCCACGAATTCCTGCTTGACGTCCTTCATGACCACGGGAACGCCCAGGCGATAGATGAACAACTGGGCCAGCTGGGAAGCCATGAGGCCCGCGCCGATGACGCCCACCTTCTTGACCTTCGAGGGCTTGACGTCCTTGGGGACCCCTTGGGGCTTCTTGGCGTATCGGTTCACCAGATCGAAGGCGTAGATGGACGCCTTGCAGTGGCGGCCCTTGATGAGGTCCCCCAGGGCCTTGTTCTCCTCTTCGAAGCCCTTCTCGACATCCCACTGGCAGGCCCCTTCCACGAGCTCCAGGGCGCGGTAGGGGGCCGGGGTGGCCCCGTGAACCTTTCCATCGACGAATTCGCGGGTCTTTTTGACAAGGGCCTTCACGTTGCCGGCTTTGACGGGCGGCCGCTCCACCTTGACCTTGCCCGCCACGAGGTCCTGCAGGAACCTCAGGGATTCGTCGTGAAACTCGGCTCCGTCGAAGCACCGGTCGGCCAGTCCCGCCTCGTAGGCCTGGAAGCCCTTGATCATGCGGTTCTGGTTGAGGGCGTTGACGACGATGAGCTCGAGGGCCTTTTCCGGCCCCAGGAGCTTCGTGCCCAAGGTGCATCCCCCCCAGCCGGGGACCAGCCCCAGAAAGCATTCGGGAAAGGCGATGGCCGGAACGGACGCCTGCACCGTGCGGTACTTGCAGTACAGGGCGATCTCGAGGCCTCCCCCCAGGGCCGCGCCATTGATGGCGGCCACGGTGGGGTAGGGCAGGTCCATGATCCGCTTCATGGTGTCGTGTCCCACCTTGCCGATGCGGTATCCCTGGTCGAAGGTGGTGAGAAAAGGCACCTGGGTCAGGTCCGCTCCGGCGGCGAAAATGTAGGGCTTGCCCGTGAGCATCAATCCCTTGACGTCCTTTTCCGCGACCACCCGGTCGAGGGCCTCTCCCAAGGACGCCATGGCTTGTTCGCCGAAGGTGTTGGGGCGTTTGTAGTCCTGGCCGTTGTCCATGGTCAGGATGGCCAGCTTGCCTGCGGGTGAGTGATAGAAATCGGTGAAAAATCGGGTGACCGGTTCGCCCATGTCGTTTCCCCCTTTGCGAACGGACGGCCTTGCCCTCGCGCACGTTTCGCCGTCCGTTTGATGTTCTGGTTTACTGTTCGCTCTTGGCGGCTTCGCCCTGGAGGTTCTCCCAGACGACGGCCCCTCCCTGACCCAGGCCCACGCAAAGGGCGGTCAGTCCGTAGCGGACCTTGGGCCGCTCGGCGAAAAGATGCATGAGCTGGATCATGAGACGGGGTCCCGAAGAAGCCAGAGGATGGCCGAAAGCGATGGCGCCGCCCCAGGGATTGAGGCGCTCGTCGTCGGGAAATTTGAGACCGAACTCCTTCATGAAGGCCACGCATTGCACGGCGAAGGCTTCGTTGAGCTCGATCAAGCCGATGTCGTCCATGGTCAGGCCCGTTCGCTCGAGCACCTTCTTGGTGGCGGGGATGGGGCCGAGGCCCATGACTTCGGGCGGCACGCCGGCGTAGGCGTAGCCCGTCATGCGCATTTTGGGTTGAAGTCCCAGCTCCTTGGCCCGGTCGGCCGCCATGAGCAGCACGCCCGTGGCCCCGTCGTTGAGCCCCGACGAGTTGCCCGCCGTCACCTTGCCCTGCACTCGGAAGGGCGTTTTGAGGGCGGCCAGTCCCTCCAGGGTGGTCTCGGGGCGGGGCTGCTGGTCTCGGTCGGCCACCGTCCATCCTTCCCTGGTGTAAACGGTCATGGGAACGATGGTGCGGGGGATCCTGCCTTCCTCGTAGGCCTTGGCCACCTTCCTCTGGGAATGGAGGGCGTATTCGTCGGCCATCTCCTTGGTGATGTTCGGAAACATGTCGTGCAGGTTTTCCGCCGTCTTGCCCATGACCAAGGCGTCGGGGGAGACGATCTTCTCCGTGAGAAACCGGGGATTGGGGTCGGCCGTGGCTCCCATGGGATGGTGCCCCATGTGCTCCACCCCTCCCGCGATGGCCACGTCGCAGGCCCCCAGGGCGATCTCCGACGCCGCGCAGGTGACCGCCGTCATCCCTCCGGCGCACATGCGGTCCACGGAGTATCCCGCCGTTTCCACCGGAAGCCCCGCCAGAATGGCCGAGGTCCGTCCCAGGGTCAGCCCCTGGTCGCCTTCCTGGGTGGTGGCCCCCCACACGTTTTCCTCCACCATTTCGGGCTTCACCCGAGGATTGCGCCTCAGAAGCTCGCGGATCACCTTCACCGCCATGTCGTCGGCGCGGGTGAGCCAAAACGCGCCCTTTTCTCCGGCTCGCCCGAAAGCGGTGCGAATGCCGTCCACCATCACTACGTCTCTCGCCTTCATGAGAGGTCTCCTCCTTGTGCGGATTTCCTTTTCGAGTCCAAAGTCCTTGCCGGAGCGCTCAACCCAGAACGAAGCCGTCGTCGGGGATCTCCAGGGCCGATTTGTCGTTGTTCATGATGGCTCTGGCCTTGCCCCCGGCCAGAGTCAGGTTCTGGTGGATGAAGAACCGGGCCGAGGCGATCTTGCCGTAGTAGAAGGCCGCGCTGCGGTTGGACTTGAGCAGCTCCTTGCGGGCTTCCTCCGTCGCGGCGTTGTGGTCCTTGTAGATTTCCTGGAGCCTGCGGTCGGCCAGATGGGCCTGCCACAGAAGGAGAAAGCCCATGGCCACGTCCCCGAAGAGATCCAGATAGGGCTTGGCGTAGAGGACGGGGACTTGGAATTCGTCGGACATGCCCTTGAGAGCGAAGAACTTCGTTACCTGAACGAGGCTCTCCTCGGCCTCTTCGTAGATGGCGATGAGCTCGCGCAGGCCGAAGTTGTGCTTGAGGCGCGCCAGGACCTGGCGGGTGGCTTCCATGGCGTTCTTGAAAAGCCGTCCCCGCTTCATGCTCAGCTTGCGGCCCACCAGATCCAGGGCCTGGATGGCGTTGGTGCCTTCGTACAGGGAGGCGATCTTGCAATCCCTGAGGAACTGCTCCACGGGATATTCCCTGGTGTAGCCGTAGCCGCCGTAAACCTGCACCGCCGTTTCGCAGACGCGAAAACCCAGGTCGCTTCCCACGGACTTGCAGACGGGAATGAGCAGATCCACGTACCCCTGGAAAAGCTCCTTCTCCTCGTCCGATTCGGCCACCCGGGCCCGGTCGATGCAATAGGCCGCCAGATACATGAGGGCCCGCATGCCCTCGGTGGAGCTTTTCATGAACAGGAGCATGCGGCGCACGTCGGGGTGCTCGATGATGGGGACCCGGGGGGCGTCGGCGTCCCGCATGTGCTCGACCCGGGAGCCCTGGACGCGCTCCTTGGCGTACTGGAGGGCGTGGAGGTAGGCGGCGCTGGCGTGGGCGAGCCCCTGCATGCCCACGAAAAGCCGGGCGTCGTTCATCATGTCGAACATGATGCGCATGCCCTTGTTCTCCTCTCCCATGAGGTAGCCGACGCAGTCGTCGTTTTCCCCGAAATTGAGCACGCAGGTGGCGGAGCCGTGGATGCCCGTCTTTTCCTCGATGCGGCCGCAGGTCACGTCGTTGTCCACCAGTTCGCCGTTCTCGTCCACTCGCTTGAGGGGCGTCATGAAGATGGAAATGCCCTTGGTGCCCCTGGGGGCCCCCTCGATGCGGGCCAGGACCATGTGGACGATGTTCTCCGTCAGATCGTGCATGCCCGAGGAAATGAAGATCTTCTGCCCCGTGATGTTGTAGGCTCCGTCGGGACGGCGAACGGCTTTGGCGACGAGGCTGCCCACGTCGCTTCCGGCCCCGGCTTCCGTCAAGCACATGGTTCCCCCCCATTCGCCGGAGAACATGTTGTACATGTACTTCTCCCGGAGCTCGGGGGTGCCGTAGCTCTCGAGGAGGCGGGCGGCCCCGTGGGTGAGGCCGGGGTACATGAGCAGGGACCAGTTGGCGGCGGCGAAGAGCTCCGTGCAGGCGTTGGCCACCACCGTGGGGAAGCCCTGTCCGCCCACCTCCGGCGGATCGCACATGGCCAGCCAGCCTCCCTCCTTGTACAGCCGGTAAGGCTCGTGGTAGGCGTCGGGGACCTTCACCTTGCCGTTGTCGAACCGGCACCCCTGTTCGTCGCCGGGCTTGTTGGCCGGGTAGAATTCGTTTTCCGCCAGTTTTTCCGCCTGCTCGATGGCCATGTCGAAGTACTCGGCGGAAAAGTCGGCGAAAAGAGGATAGCGGCACAGCTCTTCCACCCGCAGCTGCTCGTAAAGGACGAATTTGACGTCCCGTTCATCCACGAGCCGTTTCATGACGTTCACCTCCCTTTTGAGTGAAAATGCAAAATACGGAAGGCGGAATGCGGAAGTCGAAACGCTTCCGCCTTCATCACTTCTGCCTTCATCCTTCATCCTTCTGCCTTGGTTGATACGGGCTCCGTCGAATTCCGTTGAAAAACAGATTCACGAGAGGGTCGGCGAGAGGCTCCAAATCGTAGCTTTTTCCAGCCAGGACCCAGGTGGACACGGCCTCGTCCAGCGCTCCGAAAACGAACCGCTTGGTCAGACCGGAAGGAATGTCCTCTCGGAAGACGCCCTCCCGGCACCCTGCCTCCACGACTTCCCCGATGAGCTCCAGGTATTGCCTGAGCTGGACGTTCTTGTATTGGCGCATGAACCGGCTGCTCTGGCGCAGCTCCACCTGGAAGACGGCGGCCAGTTCGGGGTAGGCCTGGAACTCGGCCAGATGCATGTGGATGAGACGGCGGAAGCGGGAGCGGGCGTCGGCTTCGCGGGCGACGGCCTGGCGGAAGCGGGCGAGCACCTCTTCCATTTTTTCTTCGAAGATGGAAATGAGCAGGTCGTCCTTGCCTTTGAAGTAGATGTAGACGGTGCCGTCGGCGACGCCGGCCTCCTTGGCGATCTCGCTCACCCGCGCCTGGAAAAAGCCCTTGCGGGCGAAGATTTTCACGGCGGCGTCGAGGATGGCCCGGTGCTTGTCCGGGGTCCTTTTTCCTTTGGCGGCGGGAGGCTTGGGGGCGTTGACGAGCTTCACGAGATCGATCCTCCGGTTCATGAATGAACGGTCATTCATTTCCGCATATCCTTTCCTCCCCCTCCCTGTCAAGCAAAAACTTTTCTTCCCCCAATCCCTTTGTGATATGATTTTCCTACAACGGCTCCGAAAAGAGATGACAAATCGTCGATCCCGTCGTTCCCTCGATTCTCCGGGCGCTTTTTCCCCGGGCTTCGCGTTGAAGGAATCGCCGGAAGCCATTCCACCCAGGAGGATGCAGCCATGAAAATTCGTTGGATTTTCCTGCTTCCCGTCGTTTTGATTTTTTCCGTTGGCGGCTTGGTCGGGGCTCGAAAAACCGCCAAGCCATCGCCCGATCCCGTTCGCATCGGAGCGACGGTCTCCAAGGAGGGCAAGTATCGGGAAACTTCCTTCATGATGGAGAACGGCTACAGGCTCTGGGCTCGGCAGGTCAACGAAAAGGGAGGGTTGCTGGGGCGCCCCGTGGAGCTGGTGCTGCTGAACGACGAGAGCGATCCGGAAAAGGCGGGGTCCCTTTACGAAGCTCTGATCGAGGAGCACCGGGTGGATCTGGTGCTCTCTCCTTACGGATCGCCTCTCACCTTGAAAGCTTCGGAGGCGACCGAAGGCCGCGGTTATTTCATGCTGGCCGCCGGGGCCTCTTCCGAGCAGATCTGGCAGCGAGAATATCGTTACATTTTCGGAATGTACGCTCCGGCGGGACGGTATTTCATCGGATTTCTGGATCTCGTGGCCCGGCAGGGGATGAAGTCCGTCGCCATCGTTTTCGAAAGATCTTCCTTCCATGAAGCCGTGGCCCGGGGGGCTCGGCAGTGGGCCGAGCGGTTCGGCCTGAAGGTCGTCTATGAGGGGTCTTTCGACGACCCTGTCGCCCAGATCCCCGGCTTGTTGGAGGAGGTGTCCGAAAAGAGTCCCCACGGCTTGGTTTTCAGCGCCTATCCCCGCGACGGCTACGCGGCCCTCGAGTGGATGGATGGGAAGAAATATCGCCCCGCGGCCCTGGGGCTTTCCATCGCCCCCGTGCTTCCCGACTTTTATCTCCGAGCGGGAGAAATGGCGGAAAACGTTTTCGGGCCCTCCCAGTGGGAGCCCGACGAGCGCATCCCCTTTCCCGGGACGAAGCGGTTCATAAGGGATTTCAAGGCGCTTTGCGGTAAAACGCCTTCCTACCACGGAGGCTCCGCTTACGCCTCCTGCCAGATCCTGGAGCAGGCGGTGAAGCGCACCGACTCCCTGGACCAAAAAAATATCCGGGATTATATTCTCGCCTTGGACACGGTGACCGTCATCGGACGGTTCAAAGTGGATCACTCGGGCATGCAGATCGGTCACAATCCCATCCTCGTCCAGTGGCAGAACGGCAGGAAGGAAATCGTTTACCCCACCAAGATGAGAACGGCTCCGCCCCGTTTTCCGGCTTCGAACGAGTCGCGGTAGCAGCGGGAGGATCAATTTGCTTCGTCATCGAATCCTTCTGGGTATTCTGGTGCCCGTGCTGAGCCTGGGAGTCGCGTTGTCTCTCTTGTCCGCGCTTCTTCTGGAGCGGTCCCTCGTTTCCGTGTTCAGCCGCAACACCGACGCCGACCTGAAGCTGGTCTCCAGCATGGGGCTGACGATTTGCGAGGAAAGATTTTCGGATCTTCTGGAGCTGCGGCTGGAGGACGATCTCGAAATGAACCAGGTGTCCCGCCGGGAAGCCGTCGCGGAAATCGAAAACTTGAGCGGCCGGCTGCCGGGAATCCACACCTTGGTGGTGGAGAATTCGGGGGGGATTCTGGGGAAGTCCGTGGATTGGCGTCTGGAGGGGTTTCCCGTGGAGGCGTTGAGGGGAGAGGAGGGCATTGTGCATTTGCGGGTCGCCGGGGTGCGCACGAGGGCTCATTCCCGATATTTTCCTTTCTGGCGCTGGCACATCGTGAGCCTCGTCACCGAGGAGGAGTATCTGCGGCCCATCCGTCTGGCGCGGTGGGTGATTTACGCGGGGACCTTCGGGGTCCTGTTCGCGTTGGCCGCGGCTTTGACGATTCTGTTTCGATGGAGGATCGGGGGGCCCCTGCGGAGCCTCATCGATGCCACTCGCGGGGTGGCCGAAGGGGATTTCAGTACCGTGCGGGTGGGCAGGGCCGACGAGATCGGGCAGGTGGCCCTGGCTTTCAACGCCATGGTCCACAGTCTCGGGGAAGAGCGCAAGAAGACCAAGGCCATGATGGTGGAGCTGAGAGATTCCGAGGAGCAGTACCGAATCCTGGCCGAGTATTCGCCCATGTGCATCGTCATGCTGCGCAAGGGGCGGTTCGTTTACGCCAACAAGACCGTTCTGGAGGCGTTGGGGTACCTTTCCATGGAATTTCTGGGCATGGGGATCGCCGAATTCATTCATCCCGAGGACCGGGAGATGGTTTTGGAGACGCTGGACGCCGTCGCCCGGGGGGAGATGGAAATGCAGCGGTTCGAATGCCGATACCTGGACCGGCGCGGAAGCGAGATCTGGTTCGAGAACCTGGCGGTGCTCATCCTCTATCGCGAAAAGCCCGCGGTCATCGTTCACGCTCTCAACATCGGCCATCGCAAGGAGGCGGAACGGGAGCGGCGCAAGCTGGAGGAGCGACTCCAGCGGGCCCAGAAGATGGAAGCCATCGGAACCCTTGCGGGGGGAGTGGCCCACGACCTCAACAACATTCTGGGCGGCGTGGTGGGGTATCCCGACTTGCTGCTCATGCGCCTTCCGGAAGACAGCCCCTTGCGCAGGCCCTTGGAGACCATCCGGCAGTCGGGACAGCGCGCCGCCGCCATCGTCCAGGACATGCTCACCCTGGCTCGCCGGGGGGTCTCGGTTTCCGAGGTGGTGGACGTCAACGACATCGTGCGCCGGCACATGGAAGGCCCGGAGCAGGAAAGGCTCCGCTCGGAGCACCCCGAAGTGCGCTTCACCCTCCGGTTGGAGCCCGGGTTGTCGAACATCCTGGGCTCTCCCGTGCATTTGTCCAAAACCCTCATGAATCTGCTGACCAACGCCGCCCAATCCATAGAGGGGGAGGGGGAGGTGGTCGTGTCCACCTGCAACCGCGTCCTGGACGATTCCCTGCGCGGTTACGAAACGGTGGAGGAGGGGGATTACGCGGTGTTGAGCGTTTCCGACAACGGGACGGGCATGCCCGCCGAGGATCTTCCCCGCGTTTTCGAGCCTTTCTACACCAAGAAGGTCATGGGGAGAAGCGGGACCGGGCTCGGCATGGCCGTGGTCTGGGGCACCGTCAAGGACCATCGGGGCTTCGTGGATATCCAGAGCGCTCCCGGGGAAGGAACGCGCCTGGACCTTTACTTTCCCGTTACGCGGGAAGAGGGCAAGACCGAGGAAGCCGCGTTTTCCTTGGATGAGCTGCGAGGCGAGGAGGTCGTCCTGGTGGTGGACGACGTCCGGGAGCAAAGGGAGATCGCCGAGCGCATGCTCAAGGAGCTGGGCTATTCGGTTTTCACCGCGGCGGGGGGCGAGGAGGCGGTGGAATTTCTGAAAAGGAATCCCGCGGACTTGGTGGTGCTGGACATGATCATGGAGCCCGGTATGGACGGCCTCGATACCTACCGAAAGATTCTGGAGCATCGACCCGGTCAGAAAGCCGTCATCGTCAGTGGATTCTCCCAGACGGAGCGAGTGCGCGAAGCGCGGACGTTGGGGGCCCGCGCCTACGTGAAGAAGCCTTACGTGCTTGAAAGGATCGGTCAGGCGGTGCGCCAGGAGCTCGACCGGAAGGATTGACGGAGAGAATGTCATGGCTCACACGCTCGAGACGTCTTTAACCCTCCCTTTGTCCCGACGGGAAGTGTTCGCTTTTTTCGCCGACCCGGCCAACCTTCAGCTCATCACCCCTCCGGAGCTTCGCTTTCGCATCGTCACTCCCCTTCCCGTCCTCATGGCCCCGGGGGCCCGCATCGAGTACCGGCTTCGTCTGCTGGGGATTCCATTCGGTTGGAAAACCCTCATCTCGCGGTGGGAGCCTCCCTTCGAATTCATCGACGAGCAGATTGAAGGGCCCTACCGTGCGTGGGTCCACCGCCACCGTTTTCGGAAAGAAGGGGGAGCCACCGTCATGGAGGATCGGGTGAAGTATGAATTGCCCTTTTATCCTTGGGGAGAATGGGTCCATTTCCCGGTGCGGAAACAACTGGAGCGCATTTTCGATTATCGAAGGGAAACCGTTTTTCGACTCCTGAGCGCGAGGTGAATCCATGTCCACGGATCGAGACGACATCTTCTTGGCGCGACTGGCCTTGCGGGAAGGAATGATCGACGAGCGCCAATTGTTGGAATGCCTCAAGATTCACCGGGGGCGCGTGGAAGGGGGGCGGAGGTCTTCTCTGAAGAGCCTCATGGTTGCCCGAAAAATCATCACCGAGGAGCAGGGGCGGCGACTGGAGGAGCTCCAGGCCGAGAGATGGGGCGTCGGTGTCGGAGAGGGAGACGGGGGAGAGGCCCGAAGAGCTTCCTCTTTCACCCTCGAAGACGTGAAGGTTTGCTGGGGAGACGCCCTGAGCAGCGGAGCGTCCCAGGGTCGGACCATCAAGGCGGAGGAGAGCGACGGGGAGCCGGGCGGGCCCCTGGAGCCCGCATTTCGACCCTGCCGCATGGGCATGAAAGGGAAGCTGGAAGATCCGGACTACGAATTGGAGGAAGTCCTGGGCCATGGAGGGATGGGGGTTGTTTTCTCGGCTCGTCAAATTTCCCTGGGACGGCAGGTGGCCGTCAAGATGCTGCGTCCCGAGCAGGCCCGAAAGGACGCGGCCCGGAAGAAGTTCGCTTTCGAGGCGGCGACGGCCGGCGGATTGGAGCACCCGAACATTGTTCCGCTGCACGAATTGGGGTGCGCCCAGGACGGAAAACTGTTCTACGCCATGAAGCAGGTGAAGGGCAGGTCCTGGGAACGGGCCATGCGAAGCAAAACCGAGGCGGAGAACCTGGAGATCCTCTTGCGGGTGGCCGATGCCGTGGCTTTCGCTCACGACAAGGGGATCGTCCATCGCGATCTCAAGCCGGAAAACGTCATGCTCGGGGATTACGGGGAAGTGATGGTCATGGACTGGGGGCTTTCCCTGAAAATGGAGGCTCGCGAAGGGCGATCGCGCGCGCCCTCCAGGGTGAACCGAGCGGGAACCCCCTCCTACATGGCCCCCGAAATGGCCCGTTGCGAGGCTTCGCGCATCGGCCCGCGCAGCGACGTCTATCTGCTCGGAGGCATCCTTTACGAAATCGTGACGGGCTTCAAGCCCCATCAGGGAGCGGACGTTTACCAGTGCATCGAGGCCGCTTCGAAAAACGAGATCCAGCCTACGGAGAAAGAAGGGGAGCTCATGGCCATAGCCCTCAAGGCCATGGCCACGGAGCCCGAAGATCGCTACGAGAGCGTCAAAATGTTTCAAAAAGCTCTTCGGGAGTACCAACCCCATTCGGAGAGCATCGCCCTGGAGGCCAATGCCAGGGAATGGCTGCAAAGGGCCCGGGAATGTCGGGACTACAACGCCTACGCTCAGGCCCTTTTCGGATTTCGGGAAGCCGTGAATCTGTGGCCGGGCAACCGTTCGGCGGAGCGGGGAGTGGCCGAAGCCGGTCTGGCCTACGCCCAGTGCGCTTACGACAAAGGGGATTACGATCTGGCCGCTTCCCTGCTCTCTCCTACTGCCTACAAGGCCCATCAGGAGCTGGCCGAAAAAGTGGAGCGGGCCAACCGCCGACGCCGGCGCCATTTGCAGTGGGTGAGGGTGCTGACCTGCGGGTCCGTCGTCCTGGCGGCGGGGTTGATCCTCATTCTCACTCTGGCTTTCCTTTGGGTGCGCGAAGAGAAGATGCGGGTGGCCGATTCGGAAAGGTCCGCCCGGGAGGCGTTGGCTCGCATGGAAGCGGCCCTGGAAGCCGAGAGGAAGGCCCTGGAGGACCGGGACCGCGCGGCCCGGCAGCGGGACCGGGTGGCCGTGCAGATGGATCGAATGGAAATCCGTCAAAGGCACGAAAACTATGCCGCCCTGGTGGTTCGGGCGGCCGTCGAATTGGAGAAGCTTCGAGTCGAGGAGGCCCGCAAAACTCTTTGGAACACCCCTCCTTCCTGCCGGGGATGGGAATGGGGACACCTGCTGCAATGCTGTTACAGCGATCTGTTGGTCTTGCAAGGGCATTCCGGAGGCGTGAACGGGGTGGCCTTCTCTCCCGACGGCCAACGGTTGGCCTCGGCGGGGGACGATTACGCCGTCCGCTTATGGGATGCGGCCGCGGGGAAAGTCCTCCTCGATCTGGAAGGGCACTCGGGAGTGGTCCAGGATTTGGCTTTTTCCCCCGACGGCGGGCGACTGGCCACGGTGGCCAAGGATCTCACCCTCCGTTTGTGGGACCTCCAGGCGGGTCGCGCCCTGTTTGCCGCCCCTTTGGACGGTCATTTCGCATCGCGTTTTTCCGTGGCCTTTTCTCCCGACGGGGCGCGTTTGCTCACGGCGGAAAGCGAGGGGGTGGTGAAGGTCCGGAATGCCGCCGACGGCAAGGTGCTGGGCTTGTTCAAGAGCGCGGGGGCGGAAGTCGCCGGCATGGCCCTTTCCGAGGACGGAAGCCTTCTCGCAGTCGCCGGGCGGGACGGGGCGGTCCATGTGCGGGAGGGAAGCACGGGCAGGATTTTGAAGACCTTTCACGGGGAAGGCGGTGAAACGTCGGCTGTCGCCGTTTCCGCGGGCTCCGGACGAGTCGCCGCGGGGAGGGGGGGAGGCGCGGTGATCCTGTGGGAC
>Ga0180429_10000837_pt1 | contig 26807 bp, 17 predicted proteins | sample SS_ome_FD_132428 | JGI IMG/M metagenome (GOLD analysis project Ga0180429, IMG submission 132428) | Hypersaline lake sediment archaeal communities from the Salton Sea, California, USA - SS_1_S_1 metaG | ecosystem: Environmental > Aquatic > Non-marine Saline and Alkaline > Hypersaline > Sediment ...
GTCATCCTGAGCTACCTCGCGCACCGGCACGACGTTGTGCCGACCGATGGGCGACTCAGCGCGCAGGCCGACGCGATCGCGCATTGGTGTTCGGATAAGGCGTGATTTCACGAAGAAACAAAGAGTTGAAGAGGGCCACGGCGTCTGATCTGATAGGAGTTGCTAAAGCTTCAACAGAGTCAGAGGTATCGCCGTGGCCCATGCTGCCAAGTCTATTGGGATCCGAGAGACGTTGACCAGTCTGTTGCCGCGTTCTCGATTGGAGGAAATCGCGCGCGCGAGCGGCATGATGCGTCGCCGTCGCAAGGTCGATCCGATGGCGATGCTTTGGACGCTGACATTGGGTTTTGGGGCGGGCAACGATCGAACCCTGGCTGGACTGCGTCGCGTGTATCAACGCGTGACGGGCGTGTCGTTGGTCCCATCTGCTTTCTACGACCGCTTCACGCCGGCGCTCGTGAGCTTTCTTCGCCAGGTGGTCGGCGAATTGTGCGGGACGCTGTCAGCCCACAATCCACGCTATCAGGGTTTGTTGTCCGGCTTCGAGGATGTCGTCGTCGCGGATGCGAGCGTGTGCAAGCTCCATGGATTGCTGTCCCGGCGCTTTCCCGGTACGCGGACGAACTCGAGTCCGGCAGCGGCCAAGCTTCATCTGGTCATGAGCGTTCTGGGGAAGGGGTTGGAACGTGTGAAGCTGACGGACGAGCGGACGAGAGACCATCGTGCGCTGCGCCTCGGCCCGTGGGTCTCGGGTCGCCTGATGTTGTTCGACATGGGCTACTTCCGCTATCAACTGTTTGATTGCATTGAACGCAATGGCGGTTACTTCCTGACCCGGCTGCCGCTCAGCGCGAACCCGAAGATCGTTGGCATGAACCGGATGTGGCGTGGGCGCAGCATTGATCTCATCGGTCAGCGCCTCGAAGCGGTTGCTGACCGTTTGAAGCGTGCGACGCTCGATGTCGAGGTAGAGGTCACGTTCAAGCGCCGTGTCTATGCCGGTCGCCGACGAACCGACCGCGCTCGCTTTCGATTGATCGGCGTGCGTGACGCCCACAGCGGCAGTTATTGGTTCTATCTGACGAACCTGCCGGCTGATGAACTGGAGCCGGAGTCGGTGGCGCAACTGTATGCCTGCCGCTGGCAGGTCGAGCTCATCTTCAAAGAGCTGAAGACCCATTACCGGCTCGACGAGTTGCCGACACGCAAGGCGCCGATCGTCGAGGCACTGGTGCTGGCAAGCGTCATCACGCTTATGCTGAGTCGCAAGCTTCTCGATACGGTTCGACTGCGACTGAAAAAGCTCGCCCACCGCATTCCGGAATCCCGTTGGGCGGCGCTGTTCGCTGACACGGCGCTCAACATACTCGACCTCATTGTGCTTCCGGTGCGAACCGCCCGGTTGCTCGCGAAACGTGTGGAGCCCATGCTGTTGCATGAAGCTGTCGACCCCAACGCCAGTCGACTTCAACTACTACAACGGGTTGATCAGGGCGTCGCTTGGGCGTGTTAACCGATCACGAATGCGCGTGCCCGGTCGTCACCGCCAGGCGGCCCTGGCGCGCGCGAGCATCGCCGACATGCCGGTGCTGGTGCTCGGCAAGGACGATACCTCCCGCGAGCTGATGGTTGCCACGCTGTCGAGCTGGGGGGCCTGGGTCAGCACCTGCGAGACCGCCAACGCGGCCTTGCAGGCGCTGCGCGAGGCGGCCGGGCGCGGGCAGCCGTTCAAGGCCGTCGTGTTCTCCCGCGAGCTGCCCGATATGCCGGCCGCGCAGTTCACCCAGGGCGTGCGCGGCGATTCCCGCCTGGGCGAGTTGCGCCTGGTGATGCTGACCACGGTGGCCAACCTGGAGTCGACCGGCGAGCTGCTGGCGAGCGGTGTCAGCGCTTACCTGACGCGGCCGGTGCGCCAGCGCGAACTTTATGCCGCGGTGTCGGCCGGCGCGCAGGGACTCGCCGATCTCGAACGGACCCAGGGCGAGGCCGCGCCGGGCACCTACCAGGCGCGCGTGCTGGTGGTCGAGGACAACGCGGTCAACCAGGAGCTCGCACGCTGCATGCTGGAGTCCCTGGGCTGCGAGGTGCGCGTCGTCGATAACGGCCGCGAGGCCGTCGAGGCGATCACCGACAGTCCGCTCGATGCGCTGCGCGAGCCCTACGACCTCGTGCTCATGGATTGCCAGATGCCGGTACTCGACGGCTACGGGGCGACGCGCGAGATCCGCGCCTGGGAACGTGAGCAGGGCACGACTGCACTGCCCATCGTGGCGCTGACCGCGAACGCCCTCGAAGGCGATCGCGAGCGCTGCCTCGAAGCCGGCATGGATGATTACCTCGCCAAGCCGTTCACGCGCGACGAGATCAACCAGGTGCTCGGCAACTGGCTGGCCGCCGCGCCGGTATCCAGCGCCATGAAGACCGCTGCGGCGCCGGCGGCGCCGTCACGGCAGGCCGTGGTGAGCAGTGGCGCGAGCCCGCTGGATGCCGACGTGCTCGCACGCATCACCGCTCTGCAACGTGATGGCAGTCCCGATCTCCTCGGACGCCTCGTCGGCCTGTTCCTGGCCAATGCCGCGCAGTTGTTGACCGATCTCGAACAGGGCCTCGCGGCGAGCGACGGCGAACGGGTGCGCCGTGCCGTGCACACGCTCAAGTCGAGCAGCGCGAATCTCGGCGCTACCGCGTTGGCGTGTCTCGCGGGCGAGCTCGAGGCCGCCGCGCGCGATGGCCATCTCGACGAGGTCGCCAAACGCCTCGACGTGCTGCATTTCGAAATGGACGGTGTCATCGCCGCCTTGCGCGAGCTGCGCCCGCAGGAGGCTTGAGACGATGGCAGCAAATGCTGAGAAATTGCTCATGGAAGAATTCCGCACCGCGGCGGCTCGCGTGTTGATGGTCGACGATGACGACATGCAGCGCCTGCTCGCGCGCACCGCGCTCGAGAATGCCGGTTTCGGCGTCATCGAAGCGGGCGACGGCAGCGAGCTGCTCGACGCCTTTCATACGCACCAGCCGGACATTATCGTCCTCGACGTGCTGATGCCGATCATGGACGGCTTCGACGCCTGCGCGCGCCTGCGCGCCGACCCCCGCGGCAGACACGTCCCGGTGCTCATGATGACCGGCCTCGACGACGTGGAATCGATCAACCGCGCCTACGAAGTCGGCGCCACCGACTTCGTCACCAAGCCTTTCAACTTCGAGATACTGGGCTATCGGCTGCGCTACATGTTGCGTGGCAAGCGCGATGCCGATGCCCTGCGCGCCAGCGAACAGCGCCTGCAGCTCGCCCAGCGCATCGCCCGGCTCGGACATTGGGAGTGCGACGGCGAGGGACGCTTCGCGCGTTGGAACCTCGCCACGCACAGCGCGCTGGGTCTCGGTGAGTCAACCGAGGTCGGCAGCTTCGACGCGCTCGCGCGCGAGGTGTTGGGCGAGGACCGCGAACACTTCCGCAATGTCGTCGATCGTGCGTTGCGGCGCGGCGAAGATTTCAGTCTCGAGTTTCGTCTCGGGGGCGAGGCGAAAGAGCCGCGCAATATTCATCTCGTCGCACTGAGCGGCGCCGATGAGGAGGGTCGGCGTCGTTACGTCGGCACGGTGCAGGATGTCAGCGAGCGCCGCCGCGCAGAGCAGAAGATTCACCGTCTGGCACACTACGACGAGGTCACCGGGCTGCCCAACCGCTCCGCTATCCGCACGGCCTTGACCGAGGCGCTGGCGCACGCCTCGCGACACGAACGCGTGTTGACGGTACTGGCGATCGACGTCGATCACTTTCAGCGCATCAACGACACGCTCGGTTTCGATTGCGGCGACGAGTTGCTGCGCGCGATGAGCGCACGTTTCCGCCACACGTTGCGCATCAGCGATACCCTCGACCGGGTTGCCGAGGGCAGCCTGCGCGATGCGCTCGCGCGTGCGGCGGGCGACGAGTTCATCGTGCTCCTGCCCGAGATCACCGCGGCCGAGGACGCGGCGGTCGTCGCGCAGCGCCTGCGCAACGCGCTGACGAAACCGTTCCAGATCGGGGACAAGGAGATCCACGCGCGCGTTTCGATCGGCATCAGCGTGTACCCGGGCGACGGCACCAGCGCGGACGATCTGCTCAGGCACGCGGACGCGGCGCTCGGACAGGCCAAGCGCGAAGGCCGCGATTGTTACCAGTTCTTCACCAAGCAGCTCAACGCGTCGGCGTTCAAACGCCTGACCATGGAAATGCAGTTGCGTGGCGCGCTCGAACGCGGCGAGTTCGTGGTGCACTACCAGCCCAAGCTGAGCAGTGGCGGCGAACTACACGGCTTCGAGGCCTTGATCCGCTGGATTCATCCCGAGCTCGGGCGTGTCTCGCCGGCGGAGTTCATCCCGGTAGCCGAAGAGACCGGACTCATCGTGCCGATCGGCGAATGGGTGCTGGCCGAGTCCTGCCAGCAGCTCGTGCGCTGGGACGCTGCCGGTCTCGGCCCGTTCAAGTGCGCGGTCAATGTCTCCGGCAGTCAGTTCCGCGTGCGCGCGCTGCCCGAACGCCTCGCGCGGGTGGTCGGTGCGGCCGGTCTCGACCCGGCCCGCATCGAGCTCGAGCTGACCGAGAGCATGCTGATGGAGGATGCCGCGCTGGCCATCGAAACCCTGGACAGCCTCAAGGCGCTTGGTTTCGGTATCGCCGTCGACGATTTCGGCACCGGCTACTCGTCGCTCAGCTATCTCAAGCGTCTGCCCATCGATGTGCTGAAGATCGACCAGTCCTTCGTGCGCGATCTGCCTGGCGACGAGGGCGACGCGGCCATCGTCAATACCATCATTTCGATGGCGCGCGGGCTGGCGCTACGGACCGTGGCCGAGGGCGTGGAGACCGCGGAGCAGCGCGATTTTCTGTGCGCCGCGGGCTGCGACGAGCTGCAGGGTTACCTGTTCAGCGAACCGCGCGCGGCAGCCGAGATGACGGACTGGATCGTGGCCGGCGCCGGCCGCTGAGCAGTCTCCCCGCGCGATGGTGCGGGGAGGCCGCGACGGCGTTCAGGCACGCCGGGCGCGCCGGCTGCCGAGCAGACCGGCCACACCGAGCAGCGCGAGCGTGGCCGGTTCGGGGACCGTGTGCATGCTCAGCACGACCTCGCCAGCGGCACTGGCGGCGAGCGCAGCGCCGTTGCCGCTGGCATCGCGCGACTGCACGAACGCGCTGAAGAACAGCGCGTACTCCTGGCCGGCAAGCAACACCCCGCTGCTTGCACCGGTCACAGAGCTGGTCGCGTCGCCGCCGCCAACGCCGAGCGTGAAGCTCTCGCCGACGGTGCTGTTCGACTCGTCGGTCTGCGCAAACACGCTGCCGGCACCCGTCTCGAGCAACTGTACGCTGTAGAACACACGCGCCGTGTCGCTGCTGCCCAGCGCGTAATTTCCGGACAGGGCGTAGTTGATATCGACCACGGGGGTGAAAACGAGCTGCGAGGAAAATGCCTGCGCGGTATCGATCGAGAGACCGCCCTGGCGGCTGTCGATCGCCTGGGTCAGTGTGAAGTCGAATACGACGCTGGTGGCCGAGTCGTTCCAGTCGAGCGCGAGGGTGCTCGTCGAAGTGCCGGCAGTCGCGCCGATGGTAGCGCTGTAGGGCAGGCCGGTGGCCGTGTCCGCAGCGCTGTCCGAGCTGCTTCCGGCGCCGGCGAAGACGCCCGAATTGCTGCTGGTGATGGTGATTGGCGAGGCTGCCGCCAGCGGTGCCGTGCAGGCACAGGCGAGCAGCACGGCATGCGTGAGCTTCACGTTGAGAGTCTCCCTGGTCGTTGTTGTCCTGACGTCGCCGCGTTTCGAAGCCGCGGTCGATGTCTGCGCGATGATAGGGCTGCGCGGCGCGCCTTGGTGACGCGCGCGCCGCGGGACACATTCGTTAACGATTTCTACCGCGCATGGCGGGTGCCGCCGGCACGCGTTCAGTGGCCGCCCGCACCGAGGTCCTGCGGCTCACCTGCCTGGTGGCGGATGTAGTGCCGCAGGACAGCGAGCTGGTGGTCGTTGAAGTCGTTGAAGTCGGGCATGCCGTTGGCGCGCTTGGCGCCGTTGACGACGACGTCCCTGAACGCGGCTTCGGACAGCACGATGGGCGAGGCGCGCAGGTCGGGTGCATAGCCGCCGGACACCGCGCCGCCACCGTGGCACATCGAGCACGACTCCTTGTACAGCCAGCTGCCCTCGTCGAGCAGGCCGGCATCGACCACGAAGTCGGGTGCGGCCAGCGGCTGCGGGAAGGTCGGGGGGTTGGTCTGCGGCGGGATCGGCACGTCGCCATCGAGCGCGAAGGTGTAGAGCCTGCGCATCTGCGCCTTGTAGGCCCAGCCGTGTTGCGCGGCGATCGAGCCGACCATGGAGGCGCCGGTACCGCCCCAGCCGACCAGTAGCGAGATGTATTGCTTGCCGTCGACCTCGTAGGTCACCGGCGGCGCCGAGATGCCATGCCCGAGTTCGACCGACCACAACACCTCGCCATCGGTCGCGCGGTAGGCGACGAAACGGCCGTCGGCACGGCCCTGGAAGACCAGGTTGCCGTGCGTCGTCAGCGTGCCCGGGTTCCAGATGCCGGGCAGCGGATGTTCCCACACGACTTTGGCCTGTAACGGATCCCAGGCGCGCAGCGCGCCGGTGCCGGCATCGGCGGGGACGTCGCCGCGCAGCGTATCGATGCCCGGGTCGAAGCCGAAGTAGGGCGATTTCCATTCTTCCAGCTTCATGCCCTTGTCGGTATAGAAGCCGGGCATCTCGACCACCGGCACGTAGGCCAGGCCGGTGTCAGGGTTGTAGGACATGGCGTGCCAGGAATGCGTGCCGACCGCACTCGGCCAGACCAGTTCCTCGCCGTCCTCGTAGCGCACGCCAGCGTTCTCGACCGGGCGTCCGCTCTTGAGATCGACATGGCTGGCCCAGGTCACCTTGCCGATCTTCTCGGCCGAGAGCAGCTCGCCGTTCTCGCGGTTGATGACATAGAAGAAACCGTTCTTCGGCGCGTGCAGCAACGCCTTGATGGTCTGCTCACCGTACTTCAGGTCGGCCAGTACGATGTCCATGTTGGAGTTGTAGTCCCAGGTCTCGCCGGGCACGGTCTGGTAGTGCCACTTGTATTCGCCGGTGTCCGCATCGAGCGCGACGATCGAGCACAGGAACAGGTTGTCGCCGCCCTCGGGTGAACGAATCTTCCGGTTCCACGGGCTGCCGTTGCCGGTGCCGAGCAGTAGCTGGTTGAACTCCGGATCATAGGTGATGCCGTGCCAGATGGTGCCGCCACCCCCGTATTTCCACCACTCGCCGGTCCAGGTCTTGGCAGCCATTTCCATCGCTTCGTTCTCGAAGCCGTCCGCCGGGTTGCCGGGTACCACCCAGAAGCGCCATACCTGCTCGCCCGTCTCGGCGTCGTAGGCCGTGGCGTAGCCACGCGTCGGGCCCCACTCGGTGCCGCCATTGCCGATGAAGACCTTGCCACGGAAGACCTTGGGTGCGCCGGTGATGAACAGCGCTTTGCGCGGGTCCACCGTCATCGTCTCCCACACGCGTTCGCCGCTGGCGGCGTCGAGGGCGATCAGGCGGCCGTCCACGGTCGCCACGTAAACCTTGCCCTGCCAGTAGGCGAGTCCGCGCGAGACGTCCCACATCACGCGCATGCGCTCGCCCGCCGCCTCGATGACTTTCGGATCGTAGGTCCACAGCGTCTTGCCGCTGCGCGCGTCCACGGCATAGACGAAGTTGTAGCTGCCTTCGAAATAGATCACGCCGTCGACCACCAGCGGCGTGCCGTTCAGCGAGCGGTCGTTGGGCAGGTCCATGTACCAGGCGAGGCCGAGTTCTTCGACGTTGTCGGCATCGATGGCCGCGAGCGGACTGTAGCGCTGCTCGGAATAGGTGCGCCCATAGGCGGCCCAGTTGTGGCCGCCCGCCTCGTTGGCGAGCGCGGCGTCATCGATGGTCGTGCCCGCGTGCGCGTTGATGGCGCAAGCCGCGACGGCGGCGCAGGCGACGGCGATGTATCTGGTCATGCGTTTCTCCCCTCGTGAACCCGTGGCCACGGCGGCCACTGTATCCGGAGCGCCATGTTAATGGATTCGCGATCACGCTCGCAGCCGGCAAGTGTGCGGAACGCTGGCCGCGCGCAGTCACAGTGCGCGCGGCCGCCCGGCGCCAGCGGTTGCATCGAATTGATAGAATTCTCTGTTGACAAAATACTAAATATGGATGAAATTCCGGCGCCGGTCGGCGTGCGGGGAGGTGTCGGTGCGGACTCGCGTGCGCGGATCGCGCAACGACCGGACAGGGTCATGCCGGTAGTGCTTGCCGGCGCCGTCATCAAGGATCGGGGAGAGCCCGTTGGACGAGTACAGGTTGCCTGACGATGGGCCGGAACATGCCGAGGCGCTCGAGATCTTCGCGTCGATCGAGCCGCGCGGCGGCACCATCGAGGTGCGCCGCACAGAGGACCAGCGCGTACCGTTGCTCATGCACGACGGCATGCGCTGCATCATCGCTCGCCCCGATGACGACACGCTGTTCGTCGCGCCGCGCGCGCCGACGCGTGACTACCGCCTGGTCGTGTTGCGCTGGCTGGATTGAGACGCATGTCCGAGCGAGGTCGCTGGCCGTCCCGCGGCGCACCGGCGCATGGGAGCCGTCCACATCCAGGGCGCAAGCCGCGCTGAGTCCTTGGCGCCGGCTTGCACGGGTTGGGCGGAGCCGGCACGGTGAGCGCCATGACTTCTTCCCACGCCACAGAGGATGGCGATCGCAGGCGTCGTGAGCTGACGCCGCGGGCGCTCGTCACGGGTCTGCTCATCGGCGCGGTGCTGACGCCGACCAACGTCTATTCAGGTCTCAAGATCGGCTGGAGCTTCAACCTCTCCATCACCGCGCTGCTCATCGCCTTCGCCGTGTGGCGACCGCTCGCGCGCCTGTGCGGACTGCCCGCCTGGCAGCTCCACGAGAGCAACATCAACCAGACCGCGGCATCGTCCGCCGCCTCGATCGTCTCGGGTGGTCTGGTCGCGCCGATTCCCGCCTACCTGCTGCTCTCTGGTGAAACCCTCGGCCTGTTACCGCTGACCGCATGGGTGTTCAGCGTGAGTTTTCTGGGTGTCTGGGTAGCCTGGTTCCTGCGCGTGCCGATGCTCGCGAGCACCCAGCTGCGCTTCCCGGTCGGTATCGCGACGGCCGAGACCCTGCGCGACACCTTCGCGCACGGCCGCGAGGCGTTGCTGCGATTCGCCGCCATGCTTGCCAGCCTGGTCGTCGCGGCCATCACCAAAGTGATCGACGCCTATTGGTGGACGCTGCCGCGGTTCGCTCCGAGCCCGCGCCTCGGTGAACTCACTTTCGGCCTCGATCCGTCCCTGATGATGCTCGGCTTCGGCGCCATCATCGGCCTGCGAGCCGGGCTCTCGCTCGCCCTCGGCGCGCTCGTCGCGTGGGGGACAATCGCGCCATGGCTGCTGGCCAGCGGCCGCGTGGCGATACCGGCCGGCAGCCCGGGCGGCTTTCAGCCGCTGGTCGAATGGTTGATCTGGCCGGGCGTGGCGCTGATGGTCGCGGCCAGCCTGACCGCCATCGTCAGGCGGCCGCGCGGTGGCTGGCGCGGCGCGCGCTGGTTCGGGCTCGCGGCCGCGCCGGCACGTGCCGGCTTCGTGCTCGCCGCGACGCTCACGGTGACACTGGAGATCACGCTGTTCGACATCGACTGGCTGGCGGCGCTGCTCGCGGTGCCGTTCGCCTTCGTGCTCGCGGCGGTCGCCGCGCGCGTCGTCGGCGAGACCGGCATCGCGCCCATCGGGGCCATCGGCAAAGTCTCGCAGCTGTCCTTCGCGGCCATCGCGCCGGCCCAGGCGGTGACCAACCTGATGACCGCCAACGTTGCCGGCGGCGCCGCCGGCCAGTGCGCCGATCTGCTCAATGATCTCAAGGCCGGGCAGCTCGTCGGCGCGACACCCTGGCGCCAGGCGGTGGCGCAATGCTGCGGCATCTTCGTCGGCAGCATCGCCGGCAGCGCGGTCTTCCTGCTGATGATCCCGGCGCCGGCAGAGCAGTTACTGACACCGGACTGGCCGGCCCCGGCGGTCGCAGTATGGAAGACGGTTGCCGAGACCCTCGCGGCAGGGTTCGACAGCGTGCCACCAGCCGCGCGCTGGGCCGTGCTGAGCGCCGCGTTGCTGGGGGTCGGCCTCGGGCTCGCCGAGCGCCGCCTGGGCGAGGCCGGCCGATTCCTGCCCAGCGGGGCGACCGCCGGACTCGCGTTCGTGATCCCGGCGAGCACCTCGTTGACCTTGTGCGCGGGTGCGATCCTGGCCTGGGCCCTGCTGGCGCGGGCGCCGCGCCTGGCGACGCGTTTCCTCGTCGCCTGCGCGGCCGGACTGATTGCCGGCGAGAGTCTGTTCGGCGTGTTCATCGCCATCGACGGCCTGCGCTGAGCGCCTGTGGACCGCGGCACTGCCGCCCGCGTCGATCTGTCGCCGTGTCACATGGACTTGACGACGATCGCGTTGTCGACCCTCGCGACGTCTTCGGTATTGGCCGCAATCTGCGCGGCGAGCTCGCGTTCCGCCGCCGAGCTGACCTGGCCGGACAGCGTGACTACGTCGTTCTCGGTGTCGACCTCGATGCTCAGACCTTCGGTGTTTTCGTTGGCGAGCAACTGCGACTTCACGCTCGCCGTGATGGTGGCGTCACTGACCCATTGGCCGAAGTCGCTGCCCTGCCCGTTGCGCGAGCCGGACGCGATCTCGAGTTCGTTGACGACGTCCTGGACGCCCTCGACCGCGCGCGCCAGCTCACCGGCGAGATCGCGTTCCACGCGGGTTTCGACCTTGCCGCTGAGCATGACCACGCCACGTTCGACGTCGGTGTCGATATCGAGCGCATCGAGCTGGCTGTTGAGGGCGTAGATTGCCTCGAGCTTGCCGTCGATCCAGGCGTCCTGCGTGCCCTGTTGCAGGCTCGCGCCGGTGCTGGCGGCTTTGTGCTTGGCCTGCTGGGCGAGTTCGCCGGCCTTCTGCTGGGCTTGCTCGACGGTCTTGCCGGCTTGCTGCGTCGCTTCACCGGCGGTCGCCGGCAGGGCGCCGAGCGCCGCGAGTAGGGTGAGGGTGGCATTCAGGGGCGTGTATTTCATCGTCATTCCTCGCTCGATGGGGTTCGGCCCCGACGCGTTGCAAGGGTGATGCCAGCGCACCGCGCGCGTCTGCTGCACCGCGCTGCAGCGGGCCTGCGGCGTCACGTACGCCCGTGCACCCGGCCACCGGCCCCGCGGCACGGGCAGGATTTGCAAAACGTGTACAACTGACATCGTGGCGTGGACACCCGCGGCTGGCACGCTTGCCGAGGCGTATCGCGGCGCGCATACAGGGAGCTTCGGGAAACTTTCCCGTCTGCCGTCCTCGCCGCCCCCGCGTCGTCGGAAGCCTGGCTGCGCTCGGCGGAACAGGCGAGGATCGCCACCCAGCAAGGCCACAGGACAGGGACGTCGGGGCAGTGCACAACGATTCGCACAGGCAGGACAGCGGGCTCGCGAGCCTGGTCACGGTTGCCGCCGTACACGGCGTCGCGGCCGATGCCCGACAGCTCGCCCACGCCTGTGTGCCACCGGGCGCTGCCTGCGGTGCCCGCGAGCTGGTCGTTGCCGCGCAGCGCCTCGGCCTGCGCGCGCGGCGCCTGCGCCTGGCATCGTCCCGGCTCGCGGCGATGCCCGTGCCGTTCATCGCACGCCGTCGTGACGGCAGTTTCGTCGTCGTTGCCGGCGTCGAGCGCGCCCGCGTGCTGGCCAAGCAGGCCGGGCGTGCGCCCGAACTCGTGGCACGCGCCGCGTTCGAACGCGATTGGGATGGCCTGGTCGTACTCGTCACGCGGCGCGCGGCTGCGCCCGGCGGCGGTGGGCGCTTCGGCTTCCGCTGGTTCTGGCCGCACATGGTACGGCACCGGCGCCACCTGGCCGAAGTGCTGGTTGCGGCCTTGTTTCTACAGATTCTGGCGCTCGTCACGCCGCTGTTCTTCCAGGTCGTGATCGACAAGGTGCTGGTCCATCGCGGCATGACCACGCTCGATATCCTCGCGCTCGGCCTGCTCGCGGTATCGGTTTTCGAGGTCCTGCTCGGCGGCTTGCGCACCTACGTGCTCGCGCATACCGCCCAGCGCATCGACGTCGCTCTCGGTGCGGCCCTGTTTCGCCATCTGCTGCGCCTGCCTCTGGGCTACTTCACGGCGCGCCGCGTCGGCGACACGGTCGCGCGCGTGCGCGAACTCGAGACCATCCGCGCTTTTCTCACGGGTAGCGCCCTGACCGTTGCCATCGACAGCCTGTTCACGCTCGTCTTTCTCGCCGCGCTGGTTCTCTACAGCCCGGCGCTGACGCTGGTGGTGGCCGCTACCTTGCCTGCATACGCCTTGCTCGCGCTCGTCGCCACGCCGCCGTTGCGCGCGCGCCTCGAGGAGCGCTTCGCGCGCGGTGCCGACAACCAGGCCCACCTGGTCGAGACGATCGGAGGGGTCGAGACACTCAAGGCGCTGGCCGTCGAACCCGGCGCGGAGCGCGGCTTCGAGGAACGCCTCGCGGCCTACGTGCAGGCCAACCTCGCCGCCACGAACGTCGCCAGCATCGCCAACCAGGTGGCGGCGCTGATCAACAAGCTCATGATCGTCGGCATTCTCTGGTTCGGCGCCCATCGCGTGATCGAGGGCGTGCTCACGGTGGGTCAGCTCGTCGCGTTCAACATGATTGCGGGCCGTATCGCCGGGCCGGTGCTGCGCCTGGTCCAGCTCTGGCAGGACTACCAGCAGACCAGCATCGCGGTGGCGCGGGTCGGCGACATCCTCGATGCGGTACCGGAACCCGCGCACCGCGCCGGGCGCGCGGCATTGTCCGCAGTTCGCGGCGAGGTGCGCTTCGAGCAGGTCTCGTTCCGCTACCGTGTCGATGGCGCGTCCGTTCTCGATTGCTTTTCGCTCGCCATTGCGCCGGGCGAGATCGTCGGCATCATCGGCCGTTCGGGATCGGGCAAGAGCACGCTCGCGCGGCTGTTGCAGCGACTCCACGTGCCGAGTCAGGGGCGCGTGCTCGTCGACGGCATCGACCTCGCGCTGGTCGACCCGTCCTGGCTGCGGCGCCAGGTCGGCGTCGTGTTGCAGGACAGCGTGCTGTTCAACCGCACGGTGCGCGAGAACATCGCCCTGGCCGATCCGGCGCTGCCGCTCGAGCGCGTGATCGCGGCGGCACGCGCGGCCGGCGCACATGATTTCGTGCTGGCGTTGCCGGACGCTTACGACACGCTCGTCGGCGAGCACGGCGCGGGCCTGTCGGGTGGCCAGCGACAGCGCCTGGCGATCGCCCGGGCGCTCGTCACCGACCCGCCGATCCTGATCCTCGACGAGGCGACCAGCGCGCTCGATTTCGAGTCCGAGCAGACCGTGCAGCGTACCCTGCGCCGTCTCGCCGGCACGCACACGGTGATAGTCATCGCCCATCGACTCTCGGCGCTCGGTGTCGCGGACCGCATCGTGACCGTCGAGGCGGGGCGCGTCGGCGAGATGGGTGACCATGCTTCGCTGCTGGCCGCCGGTGGCTACTATGCCGAGCTGTGTCGCCACCAGGGCGTGCCGGGCGCGGTGGGTGGACGCGGTGACGGCGATGGCTGAACGTCGGCCGGAACTCGCGTTTCTGCCCGCCGTGGACGAGGTGGCCGAACGGGCCCCGATACCGCAGGCGCGGGTCATGCTGTGGACGATCGTGCTGTGTTGCGTGCTGGCGCTGGGCTGGGCCACCTGGGGTGAGGTCGACGTCACCGCGGTCGCGAGCGGGCGCATCGTGCCGTCGGCGCGGGTCAAGCGCGTGCAGCCGGTAATCGGCGGCAGCGTCGTTGCCATCCACGTGCGCGAAGGGCAGCGGGTCGACGCCGGCGAGCCGGTCGTCGAACTGGACGCGACGCGTGCGCGCGCCGAGCACCTGGGCCTGGCGGTCGAAGCCGCACGCCTGGCCACGGAGCGTGCGCGACTCGAGGCCCTGCTCGCCGCCATGAGCGAGGCGCCGGCGGACGTGCGGGAAGGCGACACGCTGGCGCCGGCGCTGCGTCGTCGCGTCGAGCGCGAGTACGCGGCCCACGTCGGCGAGCGGGCCGCACTGGTGCACGAACTCGCGCGCCTGCGCGCCGAGGCTGCCGCGGACCACGCCGAGATCGCGCGCAGCGACGCCACGCTGCCGCTTCTGGGGGAGCGGGTCGCGGCAATCGGGGCGCTCGAAGCGCGCGCGCTGGCGCCACGCCTGGGCTGGCTGGAACTCGAAGAGCAGCGCGTCGATCGAAGCTACCAGCGCAAGGTGCTCGATGCGCGGCGCGCCGCGCGCGAAGCCCTGATCGCCGGCACCCGGGCACGGCTCAGCGCGTTCGGCGCGCGCGCCGAGAGCGACTGGCGCGGCGCGCTCGCCGAGGTCGAGGCGGCGCTCGCGGAGACGCGCCAACGCCTCAGCGCGAGCGCTGCCACGCTCGCCGCTCACCACCTGCGCGCGCCCATCGATGGCGTCGTGCAGCAGCTTACCGTGCACACCGTCGGTGGCGTGGTCGCGGCCGGTGACGAACTGATGTTGATCGTCCCGCGCAGCGGCGGTCTCGAGATCGAGGCCTGGGTCGCGAACAAGGACATCGGGTTGCTCGAAGTCGGCCAGGCCGCGACGGTCAAGGTCGAGACGTTTCCCTTCACCACCTACGGCACCGTCGACGGCCAGCTCGCCGTGCTCGCCGCCGATGCCGTGAGCGACGACACGCGGGGCCTGGTCTACCGCGCACGTGTGGCGCTCGAAACCACGCTGATGTCGCGCGCCGGGCGCGCGATGGCGCTCGGTCCCGGCATGGCGGTCAGCGTCGAGTTCGCCCTCGGGCGGCGGCGCATCATCGAGTTCCTGGCGGCTCCGCTGATGCGCTACCGCGCTGAAGGGTTGCGCGAGCGTTGAGCCGGCACCGTGGGCGATCGTCGCAGGCCGTCTCGGCGACATTCCGAGGCACCGCCGGGAAATCCTCCCGCGGCGCGCCGCTGGGGGGGGGGGCACTGGCCTGGCGGGCGCGCAGCGGGGATAGTTCATCCCGGTCCGAAGGGAGGCGGAACACATGGCGGCGAGACATCCGCGCGGCACGACGATCGCCGAGGCGCGTTCGCGTGCCGGCGCGGCGGTGATATTCGGCATGCTGACAGCCAGCCTGGCCGAGGCGGCGCCACCCGAGCACAGCCTGTTCGGTCTGCCCTACTACAGCACGGGCGCGATCGAAGGCTTCGCGCAACTCCTCGCGCTGTTCGCCTTCGCTTTCGCCCTCCTGCGCCACCGCCGCCTGCGCGGCTGGTACTACCTGCGCCGGGTCGCCGTGACGACCCTGCTGATCGTCGCCGTCTGGGAAGCGGTATGGAATGCCGACGTGCTGTTCACCAGCCTGCGCATGGCTTACCTCTGCCACGCACAGGGTGGGCTGCAGGTGTACCGCACGGCGGAGGCGGAGGGATTCATGGGCTACGGTAGCGTCGAGCGGGAGACGCAGAGGGGATTCCAATACATCGAACGACTCAATTTTGGTTCTGACCCAAACTACTTTCGTGAAACGTTCAGGGGCGGCAAGGTCATTCGCGAACCCGTAGCAGAAGCCATGAGCCGATACTGGTATGTCGGACATTTCCGCAAGGACCATGGGTACGTGATAAGGCGCAGTGGCGAGCGAATCATCGACCTTGAAGACGACAGCGTGATGGGTGAGCTCGTGACGTGGGAGATCTATCCGGGATTGTTCGACCGATTATGGCTATCGGTATTGCCGGGAGTACGGAAACCGTGGACGTGCAGTAAGGAAGCGCCGGAGGGTATAGGCACGTTCAAGCCGGATCTCGGGGAGCGGGAGTATCCGCCGTTCTATCTGCTTGACGCCGTGCTCCAGCCCAAGTTGCGGCCCGATCGATCCTGAGCTTGTTCGCTGAACGCGCGATGCACGGACTGCACCAGGGCGACGAGTAGGGCAGGACGGCCCTTAAATGATGAGTACAAGGACGACTCATGAACATTCGAGACTACTACCAACGCGCCTGGTTCGCGGATCTGGCCTACGTCGATTGGAATGACAATGCCGTGGGCGACGCAGCAACCGCGGTTTCTTTGATTCGTGATGCGAATCGAGCGAAGCGCGCGCCCGAGATAGTCGATGACGACGAGCAGGCGATCGGTCCGGCATTGGCTTCACGAATCTTTCTTCCCGCTAACGAAGCCTGGTACGTCGCCGACTACCATCGCAACGATCCCGCCAGCGGTTTCGCTGCCACGTTGTTCGCGCGCGGCAGCGGCCCCGGCGCGCAGAAGGTGCTTGCGATTCGTGGCACCGAGGTCGGGTTGAACCTCGAGAGCGGGCGCGACCTCCTGCAGGCGGGCTTGCAGGAGATCGGCGGCATCGGGCTGGCCGTCAGCCAGGCGGTGGCGCTGATCAACTATGTCCGGCGCCTGTCGGCGCCGAGCGGGCACACGGTCACACAATGGCGTCTCGCGCAGGGACAGGAAGTGCCGGGCGGCGGGACCCCGGTGGTGCAGGGTGCGGAACGCGCCTACTGGCTCGAGGCAGCGCCCCCCGCCGACGGGCTCGGCCTGCTCGCGCCCGGCGAGACGATCGGCGTGACCGGCCACAGTCTCGGCGGGCATCTCGCGGCGCTCGCGCTGCGTTTGTTCCCCAACCGCTTCGACGATGCGGTGACGTTCAACGCACCCGGCTTCGACCCCAGGCTCGGGGTCAACGACATCGACGGTCTGATTGCCGGGCTCGCCGGCGCAATCGGGACGAGCGGCGTGATCGCGGCGCTGCAGATCCTGACCGCCGTGGTCGAGAAGGGGCAGCAGCTCAGCGGCACATTCATCGACCAGCTGTTCGCGCCGATGCTACCGGCTGCGCCCGCGCCGAGCTTCGGCGCACTCTGGCTCGAGGGACGGTTGTTCAGCCTGGTCGCCGAGCAGTCCGATGTCTACGATGACATTTCCGTCGTCGCTGCGCCGTTCATCACCGGCCGACCCGCCAGTGAACATCTGGCCGTGGCTACGGAATCGAACAGCCACGCCATGGGCCAGCTGGTCGATGCGCTCGGCGTGCAGGCATTGCTGGCACGCATCGATCCCGGGATCGATCTCGCGCGCGCCGGCCGGCTGCTCGAACTCGCCGCGCCGCGCGCCGCGGCGAGCGAGGAAGCACTGGTGACGGCGCTCGGGCGTTTGCTCATCGATACGCCGCTGCCGACACTGCCCGAAGTCGTTGCCAGCGGCATCGACGCCTGGTTTGCCGCGCCGGCCCCCTATGCCGCGCGCGGCCTGCTGCACGCCCGGCTGGTCGCGCTCGAAGACGCCGTCGACGCGAACAGTCGCGGTACGCTGCTACCGCTCGATGACTTCGAGTCGACGGCCATGGTTGCCGCCGCGTTCACCAGCCCGGCCTGGCGCTACGCCCTGCTCGAACTCGATCCGTTCGTGCTCGAGGCTCCTGCGGCACTGTTCGCCAGCCACGCGGCACACGCCGAGCCGGTCCCGGATTCCCTGCCGTTCTGGCAGGAGCGCGCGCGGATGCTGACCAATCTGATCGCCGCGCATCGCACTGATACCGCAACCACGCGAGGCGTCGCCTACGATCTCGGATCGCGCAACGTCGACTGGCTCGACGGGATCTCGGGCAAGCGTTTCGCGGAGATCTCTCTCGACGGTCTCGCCGCCGGCCTGCGCAGCAATGCGCTCGAGGCCATGCGCGGGGTCTCCGGACCGCCCGCGATCGTGCGCTTCGCGGCACGCAGGAATCAATTCGCCGGCTCGGCCGGAGACGATCGTCTCTATGGCAATGACGCGGCCAATCGCCTGCTGGGTCTCGCCGGACCGGATCGGCTGTACGGGGGGGGCGGCGACGACTGGCTGTTCCACAGCGCCGCGTCGAATGCCGAGGATCATGCCGCCGATCATCTCATCGGCGGGCGCGGTTTCGATCGCTACCATGTCGGTGACGGCGACAGCATTGCAGACAGCGATGGGCGCGGCGAGATCCGCGTCGGCGTGGAGATGCGCACACTCGACGGCGTCTACCTGCGTGTTGCCGAGCAGGTGTATCGCAACGAGGCGCTGGCGGCCACCCTCCACCTGGGGCCCGCGACGGCGACACTCGTCACCGCAGCGGATGGCGGCACGCTGCGCATCGAGCTGGCCCCGGCGCCCGGCACGGGGCGCGGTTTCATCAGTGGCGATTTCGGTATCGTGCTCGGCGACGACGCGCGGCCGCGCGACGCGCTGCGCCACGTTACGGGCACGCCGGGCGACGATCGTGACAGCCGCGTCGCGGCGCTGGTCGGGAGCGCCGCGGACGAGCGCATCGACGGTCTCGACGGTGACGATGACCTGTTTGGCGGAAGCAGCGGCCGCGCATGGGGGCGCGACTGGTTGTTCGGCGGCGCCGGCGATGATTACCTCAACAGCGCCACCCTGTTCGAAGCCGATGACCTGCAGCAGTACGATGATGGCGGCGATTTCCTCGTCGGCGGCGAGGGGCGCGACGTCGCGGTCGGCAATGCCGGGGCGGACGTCCTGCTCGGCGGTCCCGGCGCCGACTTCCTCAGTGGTCGTGGTGGTGACGACGTACAGGATGGCGGTCCCGGTGACGACGTGCTGGCCGGCGGCGGTGGCGCTGATCGCCTGTTCGGCGGTGAGGGCGACGACTTCCTGCTCGGCGCGCTCGATGTCTGGGCCGGCGCGAGCCGCGCCTGGACGGCTGCGGCGAGCCGTGACGCGAACGGACGCATCGTCGATGTCGCACTGAGTGACATCTTCGCGAGCAGTGCACGGTCGGCCGATGCCGACGTGCTCTACGGCGGGGACGGTGACGACTATCTCGATGGCGGCGATGGGCCGGACACGCTCCATGGTGAAGCAGGGCACGACGTGCTGTTCGGCTGGTACGGTGCCGACATGCTGGCGGGTGGCGCTGGTGACGACATCCTCTACGGCGATACCTTCGGCCTCGCACCGCCGCATGGCGACGGCGATGACGACATCAGCGGCGGCGCCGGCGACGACGAGCTGCACGGCGGCGGCGGTGCCGATCGGCTCGCCGGGGACGCCGGCAACGATCGCCTGTTCGGCGGCCCGGGATACGATCGTCTCGACGGCGGTGACGGCAACGATCACCTCGAAGGGGGTGCCGGCGGCGGACACCTCGTCGGCGGCGCCGGCGACGACGTGATCCGCGGCGGCGCCGGCGCGGACGTGCTCGAAGGCGGGCCCGGTGACGACCGTCTCACCGGTGGTGCCGGCAACGACGTGCTCAGTGGTGGCCCGGGCGATGATCGCCTCGCCGGGGGCAGCGGGCACGACACCTACCTCTACCACGGTGGCCCGGGTCACGTGCGCATCAGTGATGCCGGCGGCTGGGATACCGTGCGCCTCGCGGACCCGGCCATGCTCGATGGCGCGACGCGCACGCTGGATGGTCGCGACCTGGTATTCGATTTCACGCCGACATCGCGGTTGACGCTCGTCGACTGGCTCGGCGGTGCCATCGACCGGGTCGTGGCTGGCACCGCCGAGCTGCGCGCTGGTGCCGACCGCTTCGCGCTGCGCGACGCTCCGGCGCATCCGGACGACGTCTACTATTTCAGGCCGCACGCGGGCACGCTACGCATCGACGATGCCGACGGCAGCGACGTGCTCGTACTCGACGACGGCATCAGCGTTGCGGACCTGGCCGGAATCGTCGCTGCCGACGGTCACTGGCGCGCGACCATCGAGGGGGCCGTGCTCGAGATCGCCGACTGGTCGGGGAGCGCCCTGTCCCGCTTCGTGTTCGCCGATGGCAACGAGCTCACGCGGCTCGCGCTGGAGCAGGCCACGAGGTACGCGCCCCGCGCCGGCACGCCGGTACCCGACCAGGTGGCGATCGGTGGCTTCGACTACCACTACCGCGTACCGGCCGATACCTTCGATGCCGGCGACTTCGGACCGCTGACGCTGAGCGCGGCGCGCGCCGATGGCACCGCGTTGCCGGACTGGCTGGCATTCGACCCGCTCGAGGCCACGTTCAGCGGACGTCCGGGCGCGGTCGACAGCGGATGGCTGGAGCTCGTGATCACCGCGCGCAGTGCGGCGGGATACGCACTCGAGGACGCGTTCGCGTTGCGCGTCGACGGCATGCCGCAGGGCGCGGCCCCGGTATTCGATCCGCGCGGTATCGATGGCCGACGCGGCAGCTGGCTGGGCACCGCGCCGGCGTCGCTCGCGACCGTGCCGGCGCGGCACAGTACGGGGGGCGCGGCGGTCGGCTTCCCGTTGCCGCCCACACCGGCTGCGCTGCGCGTGCTGCAACGCGCGCAGGGCATCGGCGACGTGAATGGCGACGGTTTCGACGATCTCCTCCTCAGCGAACGTTTCGGCCCGGCCGGGTATGCGGCCGTGGATCGCCACCACGTGGTCTTCGGGCGTGAGGGCGGCTTCACGCGTGAGATCGATACGCTTGCCGAGGCGGCACGCGGGCGCGCCTTCGAAATCCTGCTCGCGGATCCGTTGATGAGCGTCGCCGCCGGCGACGTCGACGGCGACGGTCTGAGCGACCTCCTGCTCACGCCCGATGGCGACGACCTGGTGCATTACGTCATCTATGGCGCCGCCGGCAATGCCAGCCGCATCGATGTCGCCGCGCTCGAAGCCGATCAGGGGTTCGCATTTGCCAGCTCGCACATGTTCGATCTGATCGACGCCAACGGCGACGGCGCGCGCGACATCCACACCAACCAGGCCGTGCTCTACGGCGACCCTTCCCGCCGACGTCACGGCCTGGTCGATCCCCGCGCTGCGGGAGCCGATGATTTCGTCTTCGCCGCAGATGCCGGCTACGCGGATTTCGGCATCCGTGACATCCATGACATCGGTGATTTCGATGGCGACGGCCGCGATGACTTCCTCATGGTCGCGGCGCCGACGAGCGGGCTCGAGCCCGCGTTCCACATCGTGCGCGGCACGGGCGAAGGTCTCACGCCCGCATTCGATCTCGACCATGCCGCGCGCGTGACGCTGCGCGGCGATCTCGCCCGTGGCGGCAGTGTCGCCCACGGCGATTTCAACGGCGACGGTCTCGCCGACGTGGTCCTGGTCGGCGCCGCCCGCGTCGGAGACAGAAACGAACAGCGCATCATCTTCGGCACGGCCGACACCGCGGTCAGCGTGATCGACACCGATCACCTGGATGGTCGCAACGGTTTCGTGGTCAGCGGTGCCTGGGATCTCGCAGGCCTGGGCCGCATACGGCTGGGTCGCGAGGCAGTGACGCTCGGTGATCTCGACGGCGACGGCCGTGACGAGCTTGCCTTCACCAATGCGTCGACGCTCACCGCTGCCGGCCACGCGTTCGTGCCGATCCTGCGCGGCCGCGCCGGGCCTTACCCGGCACGCCTCGACCTCGCTGCTCTCGACGGCGCGTTCGGTTTCCATGCGATGTTGCCGCTGACCGAACCCGGGCGACATTTCAGCCGCCCTATCGCGGCCGGCGACGTCGATGGCGACGGCCTCGACGAGCTGCTGGTCGTCGGCGACGAGGGCTTCGGCTACGTGGCGCGTGGGGGCACGGCGATGACCACGGCGCTGGTCGCCGGCACGACGACGGCGGATGTCATCGAGGCGAACGCGGCCGACAGTGTCGTTTACGCTTACGCCGGCGACGACGAAATCCACGTGCGCAAGGCGCTCGGTGTGACGGTCGTTGCCGGCCGCGGCAATGACACCATCGTGATCGATGCCGAACCACTCGTCGGCGAGGTACCGCTGGGGGTGACCCCGCTCGCCTGGGCACGACAGCGGCCGGTCGTCGTCGTCACCGGTGAGGGCGATGACCATATCCGCATCAATGGTACGACCCTCTCCGTGCACATCCTCGCCGGTACCGGCGCGAGTGGCAGCGGTAACGATCTCAGCATCGGGCACGGCTACGGGTCCGGCAGCCTGCGCCTCGTGCCGGGCTCGATCAAGCTCGATTTCGGCCCCGATCGCGGCGAGATCCACCTCGAGGATTTCGATCCCCTCGATATCCTCGGCGGGCCGCGCTCGATCGGCCGTGTGCACTTCGCCGACGGCACGGTGTTGAGCTACGAGCAACTCGTCGCGCGCGGTTTCGACATCGATGGTGGCGACGGCGACGATATCGTTCACGGCACGAATCTCGTCGATCGCATCCGTGCGGGCGACGGCAACGATCGCCTGGACGGACGTGCCGGCGACGATACGCTCGATGGCGGCCGCGGTGACGACATCTACCTGTGGCGCCCCGGCGATGGCGAGGACCTCATCGTCGACGCCCACGGTGACGATGTCCTCCGCTGGGGCGCCGGGATCGCGCCTGCCGACCTCGCACTGGAGCGCGTCGGCGGCGACCTGCAGGTGGATTTCGACGGCGGCGGCGGCGTGCGCCTGCAGGGTTGGTACCAGGGGCGTTCCGGGCGCATCGAGACGATGACGTTCGACGACGGCAGTGCGTTCGACCTGCCCGCGTACGCCAATACGCCGCCACGTGCACGCCATGCCGGGCTCCGCGTGCCCTATGTCGCCGGCGAGGCCCTGAACTTCGGCCTGCCGTCGGTGCCGTTCACCGATGATGACGGCGACTATCTGTACCTGAGCGCCGCGCAGGCGGGCGGCAGCGCATTGCCGGATTGGTTGCGCTTCGAACGCCGATGGAGCCTGTTCCAGGGCCGGGTTCCGGCGCACACCGACGCGGACATCGAGCTCGTGTTGCGCGCCTGGGACGGTTACGCGACGGCCGAGCTGGCCGTGACCCTCACGCCGCTTGCCCTGGCGTCGCCAGCGCAAGCGGGTGTGGAGACCCGGTGGGCCCCGGCCGAGGCGGATGCGGGTACGAACGCGGCTATAGACGTGACGGGGGACAGCAGCGGAGCCCTGCAGCTGATCGACGCCATGGCCGCCTTCGATGTGTCGCCGGCGCTGGCCGATGCCTTCGCGATGCCAGCGCCGGACGACGCCGCGCCGGTGCTGGCCGCCGCGTGGCCGCACGCCGCGTGAACGTCCTGCGCGGCTCAGGTTGGCATGGCCGTGGGAGTGCGGGATTACCCCGGCCGGGGGCCGTTACAATGGCTTGCATAGTGCGTAACGCGGGGCGTCTACGAGGGTCCCGCATCCGGAAGCATCCTCATGACGTCACGTTCCCCTCTACTGCCGGCTTCCTGCCGCGGTTCGTGTGCCCGTCGGGCAGACCGCCCGGCGCGGCGCCGCGCCGCGCCGGCGGGGCATACGTACCGGCATACCATGCCGATACCCCGGGAGCATCCGTCGCGGCGGTGCGTCGGGACGTTACGTGCGGCGGGCGCGGCATGACCGCGCCGGATGACCATGACGATACTCGCCCCGAGGCGCCGCCGCCGGTCGAAGTGCCGTGGCGCGAGCTCACGCCGGCGGCCCTGCGCGGCGTGGCCGAAGCTTTCGTGCTGCGTGAAGGCACCGACTACGGCGCGGTCGAGACGAGCTTCGCGGACAAGGTCGCCGAGGTCATGCGGCAGCTCGAGCGGGGCGAGGCCGTGATCTACTACGAGCCCGCGTCACGCAGCGTCGAGCTGGTCGCGAAGCATGCGTTGCCGGGCGGCCGGGCGCCGCGCGATCGCGAAGGCTGACGTTTCCCGGCCACGCCCGCGGCGGCGCGTGGACCCGGGTGCGGCCCGGTCGTCGCGGGTTACGACCGGGCGCGTGGCATCAGGCCGGGTTGTTGCTGTTGAAGATGTCGAGGTGCAGCTTCCACGCGCGGTCCTCGCGCTTCCACACGACGACGTACTTGCACTTGTCGAGCACCGCGCCGCGCGCGCCCTTGAGCGTCGCCAGGCCCGTCTCGATGGCTGTCTTGCCGTGCTGCTCGACGGTTTCGGTGCGCAGGCTGACGCTCTTCACGCCCATGTCCATCGCGCCCTGCCAGAAGCGCGCGATGGCACGCCCGCTCTTGCACGCCTTCATGTTCGGCGGCATCAGCACGGCATCCTTGGTGTAGCACGCGGCCATGCCCTTGGTGTCACCGGCCGCGAACAGGCTGCCGAGATTCTTGTTGGCGGCCTTGATGTCTTCCGTGATGTCGCGCTTGCTTCTCGTCGTTGCCATGCGTTTCGTCTCCCTCGGCTATGCCGGTTGTTGATATCAGGATTATTCTGGTTGTCGGTACCGCGCGCGGACCCGGCGCGTCAGCTACCCAGCAGCGCGCGCAGCTCGGCCAGATTGTGAATGACGTGATCGGGGCGCGCGGTCTCGCGACCCGTCTGCAACGGCGGTTCCATGCCGCCGTCGACGATCAGTGCCGTGCGCATGCCGACCTCGTTGGCGCCGGCGATATCGTGCTCGGGCGAGTCCCCGACGAACAGCACCTCGTGTGGCTCCAGGCCGGACAGTTCGAGGGCGTGTTCGAAGAAGCGGCGGTCGGGTTTGCACGACTGCGCCGCCTCGGAACTCGTCCAGTGATGGAAATAGCGTGCCAGGCCTTCGCGTTCGATCAGTGGCACGAGCATGTCGTCATCGATGTTCGAGACGACCGACAGATACAGGCCGGCGTCGCGCAGGTGGGCGAGCGTATCGACGCAGTCTTCTTTCAGCGCCAGGCAGTCGACGATGGCGCTACGATGCGCCTCGCGGTACCAATCGTGCACCTGTTCGTCGTGCGGTGCCTCGATCAGGTCGGCGAAGCGCATGAAGGTGTCGTGGAAGAAGTCGCGGTGGAGATAGTAAGCGCGATCGGCATAGGCGTGGGTGATCTCACGCTGGGCCTGCGTATAGGCCGCCTTGATACGCGCCACCTCGACCGCCGCGCCGAGGCGTTCCACGGCCTCGAGCAACAGTGGCAGCGTGGTGCGTGGAACGTGGCGGTAGCTGAACAGCGTGCCGCCGAGGTCGAAGAATATACCGCTGGTCACGACAGCACCGCGGCGAGCTTGTTACCCCAGGCGTGGTCGGTGAAGTCCATCTTTATCGGCGTTACCGAGATGGTGTTCGCCGCGATGGCGGCGAGGTCGGTCCCGGTTTCGTGCTCGGCGTCCGGGTACTGGATCTTGACCCAGTAGTAGGGGTGATTGCGGGCATCGTGGCGCGCATCGATACTGAACGCACCGGGAGGACGCTGCCCCTGGGTAGTCATGCGTACGCCATTGACCTCGTCGGGCGCACACTGCGGGAAGTTGACGTTGACGAACGAACCCGTCGGCCACTCGTCGAGCTCGATGAGCTGGCGAATCAGGCCCGGCGCGTGGCGTGCCGCCGGAGCGAAGTCGGCGATGCCGCCGGGTGGTCGGACCTGCGAGAGCGCGATCGAGCGGATGCCCATCAGCGTGCCCTCCATGGCCGCCGCGCACGTCCCGGAGTAGGTCACGTCCTCGGCGAGGTTGGCGCCGGCATTGATGCCCGAGAGCACGATAGTCGGCGGCCCGTCGGTCATGAATTCCCACAGCGCCATCAGCACGCAGTCGGTCGGCGTGCCCCCGATCTGGTAACGCTTGTCGCCGAGCTGGCGCATGCGAATGGGGAGCGTCAGTGACACGGAGTGCCCTGCGCCACTGCGCTCGTTGTCGGGTGCGATCACCCAGACGTCATCGCTGAGCTCGCGCGCGATCGATTCCAGTAGCTCCAGGCCCGGCGCGTGGATGCCATCGTCATTGGTGATGAGAATGCGGTGGTTGCTGGCTTCTTTCATGGGCCGGGAGTATAGCCCGAAGCCGCACGCGGCGATGTGTCGGTCATGGACGGCGAGTCGGTCGCCGGCGATCCGACTGGGCAGTGTCGTACGAGACGCGCCGCATCGACGCCGTGAACGGCCGCAATCGCAGCGGGCGCGCTCCGCGACGCGCGCAGTGGCCGCGCCGGACGCTCAGCCGACGGGCTCTTTCGCCTGCACGTCGGGATGGTATTCCGTGTAGACGTAGATAGGCAGCGACAGGTTGCCGAGCCGCTCTTCGACGATCGGCCACACGTCGCTCCACTGCAGGCCGCCGACACCCGTGGCGAGACGGGGCAGGGCAAGGGACTTGAAGCCCTCCTCGGCGATCATCCTGGCCAGTGCCCGCAGCGTTTCGCGCACATGCTTGGTGCTTGCCTTACCGGGCTTGCCACCGTGGCCGTAGCCACCTTCCTGCGTGATCAGGTTGACGATGCGCACGCCGTCGGCGCCGCCCCACAGCCACGCGCTACCGGGTTGCGGATGATGCTGGTTACACCAGTGGTGGAAATCCTTGTGCATGGCCGGGTAACGCTCGTGCAGCGCGAGCGCGAGGCCCTGGTTCATCGGATCGTTGGCGGCCACGCCGTGTGCGATGACCTGGGCGCGGGTCAGGAGGATGTCGCCGGAAACGGGATGCAGCATGTTGTTCTCTCAGCGGTCGCTTGGAAGCGGGATTCGAACCGAAATGCTCGCTGCTGGCGTCGGGGAGCGTCTTGATCTGCGGCAAGTGCGGGAGAATTCGGCCGTGGCGATTGCAGTGTCGCGCTCAGGCCGTGGCCGCGAGATAGCCGATGTAGGCGCAGTAACCGGCCAGTAGCAGCGCGCCCTCGGCACGCACCAGGCGACGTCCGGTCATTGCCAGTGGCCACAACAGCAGCGCGAAGCCCAGCATGCAGCCGAGCACCGTCCAGCTGACCTCTCCGCGCGGCAGTGGCGTGACGCCGGCGGTGATGCCGATGATGCCGAGGGTGTTGAAGATGTTGCTGCCGATGATGTTACCGAGCGCGATGTCACCCTGGCCGCGCAGAGCGGCGATGACGGAAGCGGCGAGTTCCGGCAGGCTGGTGCCGA
>Ga0180429_10000839_pt1 | contig 26734 bp, 23 predicted proteins | sample SS_ome_FD_132428 | JGI IMG/M metagenome (GOLD analysis project Ga0180429, IMG submission 132428) | Hypersaline lake sediment archaeal communities from the Salton Sea, California, USA - SS_1_S_1 metaG | ecosystem: Environmental > Aquatic > Non-marine Saline and Alkaline > Hypersaline > Sediment ...
TCAGCTGCTGCAGCGTTGCCGGACGTGCATTGATATATATCCGGTGCCGTTCGGTGGCGGAAACAATCCGTTTGATCGAAAGCGTTTGCGGCGCTTCGAAGCCCATGTCGGCCATCATGCCGCAAAGGGTGCCGCCGGGTTCAACACTGAACCGCGCGGAAAGTTCTGCGGCGGATCCGCCCGATCGAATCAGCCGCGCCGTCGCCCGGCTTCCAAGCAGCAAATTGACCGCATTGATGATAATGGATTTCCCGGCGCCGGTCTCACCGCTTAAAATGGTCAGACCGTCTGAAAAACGGATCTCCAAGTCGTCGATAATGGCAAAATTCTTGATGCAGAGCTCTCGCAGCATGAGGATCGACATCTACCTCTCGGGATAGCCCGTAATGTCCCGTATCTTTTTATAAAGCGGCTTCAAACGCTTGTACATTTTCTGATATACCTTCCGGTACAGATCATCGTAAAGCCGGTGTTTGCGCGGATCGGGTTCATAAACATCCTTGACGCGCGTCATTTCCTGCACCGCCGTGGCAAAATCATTGTAAAATCCGAGCCCCACCGCCGCATCGATGGCCGCTCCAAGGCCGGAGGTCTCGTACAAGGTCGGCGTGGCCGTCGGCAGCCCGAAAATGTCGGCCGTTAATTGCAGCACCTGGCGGCTCTGCGATCCACCACCGGACACCCGCAGCGACCGCACCGGAATGTTGCTGCGCCGTTCGATGCGCTCCATGCCCTCACGCATGGCAAACGCCAGCCCCTCAATGATGGAGCGGTAAAGATGCGCCCGGGTGTGAATATCCCCGAACCCGATAACAGCGCCTTTGGCCTCCGGCCCGGGGGACTTCAGACCCGGCGTCCAGTAGGGCTGAAGAATGAGTCCCATAGAGCTGGCCGGAATTTTTTCGAGAAGGTTTTCAAACAGCATCTCCGGTACAAGACCGGTTTTAGCGGCCTCCTGAACCTCCAGGTGGCCGAACTGCTCCTTGAACCAGTTCACCATCCAGAAGCCGCGGTAAACCTGCACCTCCACCGAATAAAGTCCGGGGATGGCGGCAGGGTAGGCCGGCAGCAGCGCGATGGGTTCGACGTAGCGCCGATGCGTGACATTGATGGTGGCTGTCGTTCCATAGCTGATACAGCCGATGGTATTTTCGATGCCGCCGGAACCGATAACCTCGCAAGCCTTGTCCGCCGCGGCGGCGATCAAGGGGAGGCCTTGCGGAATGCCGGTTTCCCGTGCCGCCCGCCCGGAAATGCCGCCCAGAACCGCTCCCGGTGGAACCAGCCGGGGGAGGCGCTCCCGTTCGATCGGCAGGCAGCGCCATTTCCAGCTCCAGGACGGGGCCCATTCGCCGTGCCGGTAATCAAACGGCAGATAACCCACCTGGCAGGCGGTGGAATCGACGAAATCGCCGGTGAGGCGGTAGCTCAGATAACCGGACAGCAGCAGATATTTGTGGGTCCGCCGCCACACATCCGGTTCGTAGGTCCGAATCCAGTTGGCCTCGGCCTCGGCCTGCAGATAGGCGATCGTACCGGACAAACCGCTCAATTTGAACAGCAGGCCCCACCAGCCGCCGATGAAGGGCAAACGGCGCGTCTTACGCTGGTCCAGCCACAATATGGCCGGCCGGAGGGCATTGCCCTTGCCATCCACATTGACCACCGTCCCCCGCTGCGTCGTCAGCGCCACGCCGGCGATGTTTCCGCGGTCCACCCCTGACGTCCGCCACAATCCGTTGCAGGCCCTGCACAGGGCGTTCCAGAAAACCGCCGGGTCCTGCTCCGCCCAGCCCGGCCGTTTGGAAAAATAGGGATCGAATACGACCTGCTGTTTCGCCAGCAGCGTGCCCGCGCCGTCAAACAGCATGGCCTTAATGCTCTGGGTACCGTTGTCGATGGCAAGGATCAAATTTTTGGACATGGCCGCCGTTTGATATCCGTCAGTTCATTCATCAGCGCATTTTTGCCCAAGAATGTTCAACACCGCCTGCCCCACCACGGCGCACGCGAGGCCGAATGGCAGATATCCGGCATACCCGAGCAGCGGCATTTCAAAAATCATGAACCGGTGCACATACGGGATGCTGTATTTCCAGTTGGCCATGCTGTAATAATTCCACATTTCCCAGAAAAAACCGCACGCCAGCGCCGCCAGGGCAAAAGACACGATGCGGGTCCAGTCGCCGCTTGCCGCACCCGAGAGCACATGGGTTTTACCCTGCAGCGTCAGGACGGAAACAAAAATCAGCAGGGGACCCAGCCATAGAAGCGCAAACAGATGATTCGGCGCCACGCCCATCAGTGCCATTAAAATCGATATCGCCGCAAGCGTCATCCAGGCCCAGCGGCGCGGTTGTTTGAACCCCACAGGATGCCAATTTGAAAATGCCGGCCGGATTCCGTCATATGCGCCGATCAGCTGCTGCATGCTGTAAACGGCCGGCAGCACCATGGAAAACGACAGAGAAGCATAAAGGACATACTCGCCCGGGGCAAAGACCACGCCCACATAGTACCAATTCTGCACAAAGCGGTTCAGATATTCAAAAACCCACCAGAATGCAGCGCTGACCGGAAACAGCACCATCAGAAAGCCGGTGCGGTGGGTGAGCAGGCAGCGGCCCGATCGACGGTAGCACAAGGCATTGAGCACAAAAACGAATGAAAGCCACAGCGGGCCGAAAGTGTGCGCCTGAAAGGCCTCAAACCAGGTGAACCGCGTCCAGGCGAGAATCCAGGCGGCGGCCATGACCGACATGCTCAGCCAACCCCACCATGGAAAGGGGGTGGCCGGCGGCCGGCGGCGCGGCGACGGAATGCGAAGGAAACGCAGCAGCAGGGGCAAAACAAACATCGTGATAAAGACGGCATAACCGATGAAAACCGGCCAGGAAAAATCCTGGTGACGAACATAATGGGTCGTGGGCGGGAAGTGCGCATACCGTTTCAAGGGATACCCTGCAAGGGCGACACCAATGAGCGGCGCCGCCATCGTCAGTCCCACGGCGGGAACCCAGACGGCCGCCGGCTTCTTTTCAGCGCCGTTACGGCGATCCATTTTCATATTCCGAGCACTCGCTCACAGGTTGTCGACCCCACCTACCTGCTGAAATCAATGGGGTAGGTCCTGTAGTAATGCGCATTGCGCCAGCTTTTGCGCAGCGCCTGGTTCAATTTGAAAATGGCCAAAAACATGCGCGGCCGCCGCACCCGTAAAAGCGACCTGAAAAGCCGCAGTGGATAGTGAGGGGCTGAATACAGTTTGTGCTTGATGTAGTTGTCGCCTGTGTAGACATCACGGATGTCGACGCCCTCGGGGCGGTGGACCATATACGAAAAACGGTATTTGTCCCAGTCCGCCGGAAAATTTTTGTGTATCAACCGATCCGTTTCCAGAATGTCCTGCATCAGCGCCGTACCCGGCAAGGGGGTCAGCACGCTGATCTGAAACATGTCGATGCCTGAATGCACCAGAAAATCAGCCAGCTGCCGGTAGTAATCGGGATTTTCATAGTCATTGCCGATAATAAAGGCGCCGAAGACCCCGATGCCGTGCCGGTGAAAGGTGTTCACCACCTGTTTATAATGCTGTACGCCGGCCAGAATGTTGGCCCCTTTCTTCATGGCCCTGAGCACATCCGGCTGGATGGTCTCAAAGCCGATGAACACGAACATGCATCCGGCTTCGGCCGCCAGTTCGACGACCGATTCGTCGTCGGCTGCATTGATGGATGTCTGCATCCACCAGCGTTTGTTCATGTTTTGCCGTATCATGCCCTTGAAAAGGGTCTTGGCCCGCTCCAGATGTTCGCGGCGATGCCCCACCAGATTGTCATCCACAAAGGCGATATACCGCTGTCGAATGCGGCCCAGCTCATCCAGCACATCCGCCGCCGGTCGAAAGCGATAGGCTCTTCCCAGATAATTGGATACCGAGCAGAAGCGGCATTCAAACGGACAGCCGCGCGATGTCTGCACGGACTGCCACAAGTAGCCGGGATGCAGAAGGTCGCGCCGGGGCCGGATCGATCGCCGATTAAAATCCACTCTGGGGCCGCGGTATACAGCGGCCAGACCGCCGGCCTCGAAATCGGCGATCACCGCCGGCCAGATTTCTTCCACTTCGCCGATAACCACCGCGTCGGCGAACCGGCGCACTTCAGCAGGGTTCATGGAAGCGTGAATACCGCCCATGACGACCTTTACACCCCGCTCGCGATAGCAGCGGGCGATATCGTAGGCCCGGTTGATGTTGCTGGTAAAAGCGGTGATGGCGACCAGGTCCGCCGTCTGAAACCCAAAAGGCTCCATGTTTTCGTCGAGGATGCGCACCTGCCAGTTCGAGGGTGTAACGGCGGCGACATACGCGAGCCCGAGGGGGGCGAACGTCGAATACCGGCTCATGAGATAGCCGCTTTTGCGGCCCACGGGGTTTATCAGCAGTAGCTTTTTCATGTGCCTCGATGGCGGCAAGTACATTTAGTACGGCGGCTTCCGGCCGCGGCAGCAAATCACCGGCGTATAGGTAAACCGACGCGGATGGGCAAAGGCTTTCTGAAACTCCAAGAAAAATTCGGCGCGGCCGCCGTCATAGGCCTTGAAAGCGTCATCGCCCAACCGCATGCCGGCCTCTACTTTCTTGGTCCAGTTAAAAGCATCGGACGTCTTCAGCCGGCCGAAAATCAAGTGGTGGGGTTCCATGTGGACGTCGATGTCCGCGTAGCCCAAATCGTAGAGATGCGCGTAAAGCTTACGTCCGGCATAGGCGTCGAAATCCGCTTTTTCCGCGAGCTGTTCCTGAATGGTCCGGATGGCGGCTTCAAGGCGGTCCGGAATGCCGTGATGGCTCAGACAGTTGTAATCCAGGTCGATCAGGCAGAGAATGCCGCCGGGCTTGAGAAGCCGCGCAACGTTGCGAACAATGTCAAAACCCGTTCTGCGGTAATATTCCAGCACAAACCGCACCCAGACAAGATCGAAGGATCCCATGTGGGCGAGATCACCCCGCACGTCGTCCTCTACAAAAGCCAACCCCGCCGCCGTGTAGTTCGCCCTGGCATATGCGATGCGCTGGGCGGCGTTGTCCACACCGACGACCTCCCCGGCCGGTTGAACCATCTCATTCAAAAGAAAACTGGTCAAACCCGAACCGCAGCCCAAATCAGCCACCCGCAATCCGGGTCGAACGCCCGCCCAGCACGCCTGACGTTTTACGGCGTCTGGATCGGTTTTCAGGTCCAGACGCCGCGCTTCATCATCGCTTTCCATCAGATACCCGGCGGCGTTCTTTGCGCCGCCGCCAGGAGCCGTACGGGCGTTTATGTCCATGGTGCTTCCTTATCTCATCCACGCCCCAAAATCAACGACCACCCGCTTGCGCCGGTTTCTGCGGCTGCGGATGGTCGCTCTTTTTTAATGTCAGACAAGCGCCCGTCAATCAGAACCGTATTTAAACGACAGTGTGACCCGGGCGCGATAGGCCACGACTTTCCCATCTTCCACTTTCATGTCCAGCTTGGTCACTTCGGCCACGCGCAGTTCCCGGAGCGTTTTGCCGGCGGTTTCCACGGCGTTTTTCGCCGCCTCTTCCCAGGAAACACTGCTTGTGCCAACCAGTTCAATCATTTTGTAAACGCTGCTTGCCATTTTCTCCTCCTTTGCGGATGAATGGTTTTCCGTCCCCGGCCGATTTGCCGGCCCGGCGGCGGTATTGAACTGCCCGGTATTCCTTGCCGGACAGACTTCCGGAGAAAACATCTGCATTACAACTTGTTCAGCGTTGGAATGACCTCACAATACCCTGCCGGTGTCATCAAGTCAACCGCCAAAGGCGGTTAGACATGCCCCACCGCATCCAGACCCACCCGCAGCCCGAACGGCATTTTTTTGGTCTGAACACAGGTCCTGGCCGGCTTCGGCCTTATAAAATAGTCCTTGTAAACACTGTTGAAACGCCCGTATTCCCGCATATCCGACAGATAGGCGGTGATCTGAAGGACATTCTGCAAAGACGACCCGGCGGCTTCCATGATGATGCGGATATTGTCAAGCGCCATCCGGGTTTCGTTTTCGATAGTGTCCTGCATCACCTGGTTGGTTTCCGGATCGATCGCCCCCTGGCTGGAGATGAAAATCAAGTCTTTGTAAACGACCGCCTGTGAATAGGGGCCGCCTGGTTCGGCCGCCCGTCGGGTGTGCACTTCTTTTTTTCTGCATGCCATCGCTGTCGACCTCCTTTGCAACGCGTGTGTTTCAGTCTTTTCCGGCATCCTCGCCCGTCAAACGGTAAAACGGTCTCCAGTAAAGGCGCCGCAGGCGTTTATAGCCGCTGGCCGCCGATCGGGTTGCGGTGTACAGCAGCGCATAAAGGGTCGGCACCACCACCAGGGTGAGAATGGTCGAAAGGGCCAGGCCGAAAATAACGGCGATCGCCATGGAGCTCCACCACTGCGTGGATTCGCTGACCCACGATATTTCCATCTTGTGAAAATTAAAGGCCACGCCGGTTACCATCGGCAGCAAACCGAGAATGGTGGTGACCGCCGTCAGCAAAACCGGCCGCAGCCGGGTGCAGCCCGCCGCGATGATCGCCTCCTTGAAACTCATGCCCCGTTTATGCAGCCGGTTGGTATAGTCGATCAGAACAATGGCATTGTTAACCACCACCCCACCCAGTGAAATCACGCCCACCCCGGTCATGATGATGCCGAAGGGAAATTCCATAAAAGCCAGGCCCAGAAAGACACCGCCCAGTGAAAGAATAATGGATGTCATGATGATCAGCGGCTGAGCGATCGAATTGAACTGGGTGACCAGTATCAACGCAATCAAAAAAACGCCGGCGGCAAAGGCCTTGGTCAGAAAAGCCTCGGCTTTTTCCTGCTCTTCCTGCTCGCCGGTGAAGCGAATTTTGTAGCCCGGCGGCAGCGCCAGCGTTTTCATGATCTTTTCCGCCTGGGCCCGCACCACGGGGCCGGGCACATGCTGTTCCTGCACACTGGCCGTCACCGTCACCGCCCGTTCATGGTTGATCCGGTTCACCTCCCCCAGCCCCCCCGTGGTTTCGAAACGCGCGATCGTGCTCAATGGAATCAGGCCCTGCGGGGTCGGAATGAGCAGTTCGCGCAGCAGTTCCGTGCCGCGGCGCTCGGAGGCCGGCAGCTGCACCGTGATGTCGTAGTCTTCATCCCCTTCCCGAAAAGTAGACACCTTGACGCCGTTGAAAGCGACCTTGAGCGCAAACCCGACAATTTCGGTGGAAAGGCCCAGAAGGGCCGCCTTTTGCCGGTCAACACGCACTTTCACCGTCGGGGCGCCGGCCACATAATCGTCGCGGATATCCTGCACAAAAGGAATTTTTTCCAGAATGCCGCGAAGTTCACGCGCTATCTGGCCCAGTATTTCAAAACGGTCCCCGATGATTTCGATGTTGATCGGCGCACCGGTCGGCGGGCCCTCCTCCTGTTCGGCGATGCTGATGCGGGCGCCCGCAATGTTGCGGATGCGCTTCCGGATTTCAGCCATGGTCTCGTCCGTGGACTCCACCCGTTCCGCGAGATCGTGAAACTGAATGCCGATATGATTGGGCGCGTTGCTTTCAAACTGGGAACTGCCGCCGATCACGGCAACGGTCCGGGAATAAATGTCGCGCACATTGGCCATGTCCGTCACGCCGGTCACCGTGCGGCCGCTGCGCAACACATGGTTTTTTTGCGCCGAATCGCCGTAGTAGCACTGGGCCGGATCCATACCCGGAGACATCGCTGCACCCCACTCTCCGTCGCACAGGGCCAGTTCCACCTGTTTGGCGACGCGGTCGGAGTATTCCAGATCCGCCCCCTCGGGCATGTCCAGATTGATGTAAATATTTTCAGGCTCCACGTCCGGAAAAAATTCCACCGGCTTCTCGATGCCGACCCGCAGCAGCCAGATCATGGCCATGGCCGTCACCGCCAGCAATGAAATCATCAAAACGGCCACGCGGTGATTCAGGGCGCTTTGCAGCAGCCGGCGATAACCCTTGAGCAGCGGCCCCTTGACGGTTATCGGCTGTTCTCCGGCCCTTTCAATGGCCTCCGCGCTCGCCTTGGCGTTTGCATAGCGGTGCCCGTATGGCAGTTTGAGAAAAATGGACGCCAGGGCCGGGTTGATCACCATGGCCACAAAAAGCGAAGCCGTGAGGGTGATGATCACCGCCTTCGGCAGATACGACATAAACTCACCCATGATGCCGGGCCAGAAGAGCAGCGGGAAAAAACCGGCCACCGTTGTCAGCGTGGAAGCCGTGACCGGCTGGGCCACTTCCGCGGTGGCACGCATGGCCGCCTGAATCCGCGGCACCCCCTGCTCCATGTAGCGGAAAATATTTTCCACGATGACGATGGCGTTGTCCACCAGCATCCCCAGGGCCAGCGTCAGTGAAAACAGGACCACCATGTTCAGGGTGATGCCCATGGCCTGCAGCACGACAAAGGTAATAAACATGGAAAACGGAATCGCCATGCTGACCAGAACGGCATTGCGGACCCCCATGACAAAGAACAGAACCACAATCACCAGAATCAGACCGGTGACGATATTGTTTTCCAGATCCGCCACCATGACACGGATGTCCTCCGCCTGATCCATCAGGGTCGTCACTTCGGTGCCGGCCGGCCAGGTGGGCCGCTTTTCGGCAATCAGGCGGAAGATCTGATCTGTAATTTTCAGTATGTTCTCACCGGCACGTTTCTTGACCTGTACGTTGACGGCTTCTCTGCCGTTCAAGCGTGAACGTCCCTCTTCGTCCTTGAAGTCATCCACCACTCTGGCGACATCCTTGAGATAAACCGGCTCACCGTTGTGCAGGCCGACCACCAGCCCGTATATCTCTTCCGGGGTTGCAAACTCGCCCGGTACCCGCAGTTGAAAACGTCCGTCGCCCATACGGATGGCGCCGCCGGAAACATTTTGGTTTTCCTCGGCGATCACATCCTGCAGCTTCAGAATCGACAGTCCGAAATAGGCCAGTTTGGCCGCATCCGGTTCCACGCGCACCTCACGCTCCAGGCCGCCGGTGATTTCCACTTCCAGCACCCCGGGTATGGCTTCAATGTCCTCCTGCAGGTCCTCGGCGATTTCCTTGAGCCGCACCAGTCCGCTGTCGCCGGAGAGCGACAGCACGATAATAGGCATCTCGGATATATTGATCTCCATGACCTCCGGATCGTCTTCCAGGTCCCGCGGCAAATCCACCTTGGACATGTCGACCTTGTCTTTGGTTTTCGGCAGAACATCATCGATATCCGTCCCGGCGACAAACTCGATGACAATCGAGCTGATCCCCTCGGTGCTGGACGATTCGATCCGCTTGACACCCTCCAGGCCTTTCAGTTTTTTTTCAATCGGAATGGTGATCGCGCTTTCGATGTCCTCGGGCGAGACCCCCGGGTAGGTGGTCATGATGAATACGAACGGTATGGTGATATCCGGGGCGGATTCGCGCGGCAGGGCTTTGTAGGAGATAATACCGAAAACCAGAATCATCAGGGCCAGCACCATGACGCTGGTCCGTTTCTTGACCGCCAGATCGGAAACGATCATGACGTCAGCGCCTCCTGCGCGCTGTCAACCGTTTTGACAACCTTGACCGTCTGTCGATCGTTCAGCAGCCGATGGCCCACAATGATCAGACGATCCCCGACGTTGAGCCCCTCAAGCACATGGATTTGCCATCCCATCAACATGCCGGTCCGCACCGGCCGTTTTCTGGCGGCGCCGTCTTCTTCGACATAGACAAAGCTTTCGCCCCCCTGATTGATGACGGCGTAAACAGGAACGACCAGCGCTTCCGGGTAGATGTTCTTTACCAATTCGACCCTGGCGAACATGCCGGGCAGAATCTTCAGATCCGGGTTCGGCAGCTTGAGCTCGAGATCAAACAGACGCGCCAGGCTGCGGGGCTGCTTCGACAAAAAGATTTTTTCGCCGGTCACCCTGCGCCCGTTCAGAGCTTCGATGACGACATCGGCGGTTTTCAAGTCAAAAAACGACGTCACGTCGCTTTCCGGAACCCCGACCGCGACCTTGACCGCCGAAACCTGCAGAATCTGCGCCACCGGCGCCCCCTTTTCGAGCAGATCGCCCTTGTTGACCGTTACTTCGTTCAGCTGCCCGGTGATCGGAGCACGGATACGGGTCCGCTCCAGCGCCAGCCGCGCCGCCGCGCGCTGCGCCGTGATATCCTTTAACTTGGCCTCGATTTCATCAAACCGGCTCGCCGACGTGATTTTTTTCCTGTCCAGCACCGCAATGCGCTCGTATTCGAGCTTGGTGAGCCGGTAACTGGCTTCGATGCGGTCCAGGCGGATGCGGTAATCCCGATCGTCCAGCTGAATCATGGGGTCGCCCGCCCGCACCACCTGGCCCTCTCTGACCAGAAGCGCCTGCACCTGACCGCCGACCTCCGCCTTCACCCACAGATCTTCATAGGGTTCCACCTGGCCCGGAAGACTGATTTTGTCTTCCAGCCGCTGCGGTTTCAGCGGCAGCACAATGACATTCATCGGCGGCGTCCGGGTTTTGACAGCGGCCGCTTTTTCCTGATCGAGCCGCATTTTTTCGGCATTGATGCGCCCCCCCAATTGAACGATAAAAAAGGCGATCGCCAGTACGATCAGCCAGGGGAAAGCGCTCCAGACCAGCTGAAGCAATTTATTTTTCATGCGCAAACCCATATTCTTTTTTTGTCGATGGCCGGCGTTCCGCAGGCATCCCTTTCATCGGCAACCCCCGGGACGCGCTGCGCCGATGTAAACGTTTAACCTGTCTGTATATAATGCGCATTCCAAATAGTGCAATGGTTTTTCTTTTCTGCGTTTGGAAGGCACCCACTCCGTCCATGCACCGGGCCATGTGTTTTTCCCCGTCGAAATTGCTTGCACCGCTTCGGACTTAACAGTATAGAAGCAGCGTCGGCCGGACGTGAAAGGATATGCAAACAGCGCCAGCAGCGGTGGAATCCGCCGAAACATTTTTTTAACCGGATATGCGCCCAAACGCCCAGACAAGCCCTCAAAGACAGCCTGTGGACATCCAGGCCGCCGCCGGTCTGATCGCCGCCATCCAGCGGCCCAGCGGTGAAATTCCATGGCATGACGGCGGCAAGACGGATCCGTGGGATCATGTCGAAGCCGCCATGGGACTGACCATCGGGGGGTTCACCAAAGCCGCCCGCCACGCCTACCGCTGGCTGTCCGCCCGGCAGCTCAAGGACGGCAGCTGGTACGCCGGCTACCGCGACGGCCGGCCGTCGGACCGCACCCGGGACACCAATTTCTCCGCCTACATCGCCGTCGGCCTGTTTCACTATTACCTGGTCACAGGCGACCTCCGCTTTGTCGACGCCCAGTGGCCGACGCTGCGGGCCGCCATTGATTTCGCCGTTCAGCACCAAACCCGGCACGGTGACGTTTACTGGGCCGTCAGCCCGCAGGGCGATGTGGATCGCATGGCGCTTTTGACCGGATGCAGCGCCATTTTCATGAGCCTCAAATGCGCTCTGGCCATCGCCCGGCTGACCGGTCGGCCGCAGCCGGCCTGGCAGCAGGCCCTTGCGGCGCTGGGGCATGCCATCCGTTTCAAGCCGCACCGCTTCAACATGACCAAATCGCGTTTTTCGATGGACTGGTTCTATCCCATTCTGGCCGGCGCGGTCACCGGCAGGGCTGCACAGGAACGGCTGGATGCCTCCTGGAAAAAATTCGTCGTCGTCGGGCAAGGCGTCAGATGTGTGTCGGACCAGCCGTGGGTGACGCTTGCCGAAACATCCGAGCTTATCCTGACGCTTGCCGCCATGGGCCATACCGATCTTTCCCACATCGTCTTCAACTGGATCAGTGAAAAAAAATTTGATGACGGCTCTTTCTGGTGCGGTTTCACCTGCCCGGACATCGTTGTCTGGCCCGGCGAAAAAATGACGTGGACAAACGCCGCCGTGCTGATGGCCGCCGATGCGCTGTTTAACCTTACGCCGGCGGCCGCAATGTTCAACCACCGCTTCTGGAGCACATTAGACGACCTGTACGCGCGGCCTGCCTGATGCGAAAAGACCACCGTCCCTATTTCGTCAAACGTCTGTACCATCGAATCACGGTTGCGTATGTCAACCACTTCATCCGGCCGCAGCTGGATTCGCTGGGTTGGGGCTTCACCTTCATGAAGCCCTGGTACGTCAAAATTTTCGGAGCGCCCATTCGCATCGGCCGTTTTGCCACCCTTGTGGCCGCATCCGACAGCCGGATCCGGCTCTCCGTGTGGCCGGATCAGCCCGGCAGGGGGGAGATCGTCATCGGAGACTATTGTATGCTCTGCCCCGGTGTCCGCATCGGCGCAGCGCAAGCGGTGGTCCTGCAAGACAACTGCATGCTGGCCGGCAATGTATATGTCACCGACAGTGACTGGCACGGCATTTACAACCGGATCTCCGTCGGCAAAACCGCCCCTGTCACCATCAACAGCAACGTCTGGATCGGTGACAGCGCCATTGTCTGCAAAGGCGTCACCATCGGTGAAAACACGATCATCGGCGCCGGCGCGGTCGTTGTAGACGACATCCCGGCCAACTGCATCGCCGCCGGCAATCCGGCCAAGGTCACCCGCCGCCTCGACCCGGCGCGCCGGATGGTCACCCGGGCGCAGTTTTTTGCGGATCCGGCGACGCTTTTCGCCGGATTCGATGCCTTTGACCGGCGGTGGCTCGCCCAAAACACTTTCCGGCACTGGATACGGCATCTTCTCTTTCCTTCGCGTTCGGACTGACAAATAAAGGTCCATGCCGCATGATATCCATTGAATCATGTAAGGACACATGTTAGGCTGACAATTCGGCAGCGGCCGCATCTATCAATGCACTCTGGGGGTTAAAATGGACTACATAAAAATTCGTTTCAGCGATGATGTCAGTCATCTGCATTCCTCGTATGAAAAATCACTCGAAGACATGTTCCGGTCCGTCAACCCGATGTTTTCTCTGGATCAGCGAACCTGGAAGCCGCCGATCGACATTTACGAAACGCCGGTGGAAATCATTCTCAGGGCTGAACTGGCGGGTGTTGAAAAACAAAACCTGGAAGTTGAAATCAGCCGCCGGGCCATTAAAATTTCCGGCAGACGCAGCCAGCCGGCGCACCTTAAAAACGCGACATACCGCCTGGCGGAAATCCAATACGGCATCTTCGAACGCACCCTTTACCTGCCGGTTTTCATTGACACGGAAAAGGTGTCCACCGCTTATTCGCAGGGCTTTCTGGAAATCCGGCTTGCCAAAGGTGAATCGGAAAAAGTCTATAAAGTCCATGTGTCGGACGGTTAGGCTGCCGCAACAGCCTGTAATCTTTCACGGCTTTAACCGAAAAGGACCTATCGGAGGAACGCATGCCCGACGTTGAAACCCGGGAAGACTTCGACCCCAACAGCTTGCCGGATGAACTGCCGATTCTGCCCCTGTTTGACACCGTTCTCTTTCCAAAAATGGTGTTGCCGCTAGTGGTGATGCAGCCGGAATCCGTCCAGCTGATCGACCAGGCCATGTCCAAAGACCGTCTTGTCGGACTGATCGTCTCCCGAAAACCCTCCAGCGACAAGCAGTCGTCAAAGGAAGACCTCTATTCCATCGGTACCAGCGCCCTCATTCTTAAAATGGCCAAAACCGACCAGAACCGCTCCCAGCTGCTGGTTCAGGGGCTGAGCCGTTTCTCGGTGAAGCGCTTTGTGAGCGATACCCCCTATCTGCGGGCCGAAGTCAGCGCGCTGGAGGAAAAAGAGGAAAAGGACACCGAAACGGAAGCGCTGATGTCGAACATGATTCACCTTTTTTCCAAAGTCGTTGAATTGTCGCCGGTGCTGCCGGCGGAAATGAGCACCATGGCCAAGTCGATTCAGGAGCCGGGCATCCTCGCCAACATGGTCGCCTCCAGCATCAACGCAACCGCGGAGGAAAAACAGCGTGTCCTCGAAATCAACGATGTGAAAAAACGGCTGAAGCAGGTTACCCGCATGGTCAATCATCAGCTGGAAATCCTGGAACTCGGCAATAAAATTCAATCCCAGGTCAAGGGCGACATGGATAAAAGCCAGCGGGAATACTATCTGCGGCAGCAGTTGAAAGCCATTAAGGAGGAACTGGGGGAAAAGGATGAAACCACGGTTGAGCTCGAGGAATACCGCAGCAAAATTAAGGAAAGAAACCTTCCCGAAGAAGCCGCCAAAGAAGCGGAAAGGGAGTTGAAGCGTCTTTCCAAAATGCACCCCTCTTCCGCCGAATACACCGTCGCCCTGACCTATCTCGACTGGATGACATCGCTGCCGTGGAACGAACAGACCCCGGACAACCACGACATCAAGAAAGCCCGGCGGGTGCTGGACGAAGACCACTACGGTCTTGAAAACGCCAAGAAGCGCATTATCGAATATCTGGCGGTCCGCAAGCTGAAGCCGGACTCCAGAGGTCCGATCCTCTGTTTCGCCGGCCCGCCGGGAACGGGCAAGACGTCTCTGGGCCATTCCATCGCCAGTGCACTCGGCCGAAAATTTGTGCGCATTTCTCTTGGCGGCGTCCGGGACGAGGCCGAAATTCGCGGACACCGCCGAACGTATGTGGGCGCTCTTCCCGGCCGGATTATTCAGGGCATCCGCCGTGCCGGATCTAACAACCCGGTTTTCATGCTCGACGAGATCGACAAGGTCGGAAGCGATTTTCGCGGCGACCCCTCATCGGCGCTTCTGGAAGTACTGGATCCGGAACAGAATTTCTCTTTCGCCGACCATTATCTGGACGTCTCCTTTGATCTGTCAAAGGTCATGTTCATCACCACCGCCAATATTCTGGATACTATTCCACCGGCACTGAGAGACCGCATGGAGGTGTTGAGGCTGACCGGCTATACGGAGGGCGAAAAAATTAAAATCGCCAACCGCTACCTGATTCCCCGCCAGCGCCGCGAACACGGTCTCAAAGCCGACCAGATCCGATTCACCAACGGCGCCGTCAAGCGCATCATATCCGGCTACACGCGCGAGGCCGGATTGCGCAACCTGGAACGGGAAATCGCCAATGTCTGCCGGGGTGTGGCGAGCCGCATCGCGGAAGAAACCGAAACCGCGGTCACCATCAACGTCGGCAACCTGCACAAATATCTGGGCCCGATCCGCTTCATGTCGGAAACCAAATCCAGGATTTCGACGCCGGGTATCGCCATGGGCCTGGCCTGGACGCAGAGCGGCGGAGAACTTTTATTCGTTGAGGCCACCGCCATGAAGGGCAACAAACGTCTGACCCTGACCGGCCAGCTCGGCGAAGTGATGAAAGAGTCGGCGACCACCGCTTTGAGCTTCATCCGCGCCAACGCCGTATCCCTGGGCATTGACGAGAATTTTTTTGAAAATCACGATATTCACATTCATGTGCCGGCCGGTGCCATCCCCAAGGACGGCCCCTCGGCGGGTGTTACCATTTTAACCGCCCTGACGTCCCTGTTAACCGACAGAAGCATCCAAAAAGATACGGCCATGACCGGTGAAATCACGCTCCGGGGTCAGGTGATGCCCGTCGGCGGCATCAAGGAAAAGGTGCTCGCCGCCCATCGGGCCGGCATAAAAACGATCATCATACCGCAGTGGAACGAAAAAGATTTGGAAGACATCCCCAAAACCGTTCAAAAAACGATTCAGTTTCATTTCGTCCAGAACATGCGGGATGTCCTGAAGCTGGCACTGGGCAAATGAACCCGACATCCACCGTAAAGCGCCCCATGCATCGCCCCGCCGTCCTGATGCGCTTGGTCTGCGGACTGCTGGCGCTGCTGGCGGGGTGTACGGCCGCACCGCCGGCGCCTGAAAAAAAACCCGCCCCCTATCGCGTCGAAGGCCGGTGGTACCACCCCGTAACGGATGCCAAAGGGTTTCGCCAGCGGGGGGATGCCAGTTGGTACGGCAAAAAGTTTCACGGCAAAAAAACATCCAGCGGTGAAATTTACGACATGTACGCCATGACGGCCGCGCACAAAACACTGCCCTTGGGAACCTATGTGGCGGTGACCAATCTTGACAACCAGCGCCGAACTACGGTTCGCATCAACGACAGAGGCCCGTTCGTTCGCGGCCGCATCATTGATCTTTCCTATCAGGCCGCCCGGGAGATCGATATGCTCGGGCCCGGCACCGCTCCCGTCGAAATCACCGCCCTGGGCGTCGCTCCGGACAGCCAGAACGAACCGCCGACAGAATTTGAGCCGATTGATTATTACACGGGAAATTTCACATTTCAGGTGGGGGCCTTTAAAAATCAATCCAATGCCCGAAAGCTCAAACAGCAGCTCGAAAAAAAATACAGAAACGTTCACCTCACGACCTACCACCTTGACGGCGACGTTTTCTACCGTGTGCGGGTCGGGCGCGCCACCTCGCTGGAACAAGCCGGTGAATACGAAAAAATTCTTATTCGGCACGGATTCAAGGATGTCTTCATCGTCGCGGAATGATCCCCGGCAAAAAATCGTTTTCCTGGATAGAGACGGCGTCATCAACCGGGATTCGCCCGCCTATATCAAAAAGCCGTCTGAATTCGTATTTCTCCCCGGCAGCCTGTCGGCCCTGGTCCGTTTGTCGCGTGAGGGTTTTTCCCTGTTTGTTGTCACCAACCAGTCGGTCATCAATCGACAGATGGTCACGATGGATACGCTGGGCCGCATTCATGCCAAAATGACCACCGCTGTTGAAAAGGCGGGTGGCGTCATCCGCGACATTTTTTTCTGCCCGCACCGTCCGGAAGAGGGATGCCGCTGCCGCAAGCCGGGCATTGGTCTGATCGAAGCGGCGGAAAAGAAATATCGCTTTCGCGCCGGGACGGCGGCCATGGTGGGCGACAGCGCCAGGGACGTGGAGTGCGCGGCCCGGGCGGGATGCCGCTGCAAAATTTTAGTCGGAACAGGCAACATTGAAACCGCCCGGCGGCAGCTGGCCGGCCGTGGTGTTGCCCCCGACCGCATTACCGCTGATCTGGCCGAAGCCGCGGACTGGCTCATTGACCATTTTTAACGATCAGGATTCGGTGTCTGTTGATTCCGCCACCGGGATTTTGAAAAAAGAAATGCCTTCGTCACGCAGCGTTTTTTCTTCCTCTTTCGTGCTCACGCCTCTTATATTGCGGGGCTCGGTCACCCCGTAGTGCATCTTGAGGGCCTCTTTGGCAAAATCGCACCCCACATTGTCAAAATTGGTCTTTACATAATCGACAATTTCACGGTTGATCCGCTGAAGGTTGGGGGTTGCCTTGGAAAGGGTTTCCGGAAGCTTCGGCGTTCCCTTGATGGCAAATGTAGATGGGATTTTATCGATCGCATTGCTGCTGCAGATCGGGCACGCAATCAATTGCTTTCTCCGCTGGGTTTCGTAGGCCCGACTGTCTTCAAACCAGCCTTCAAAAACATGCCCGTTCCGGCACTTTAAATCGAATGCAATCATACAGAAAATCGTTCCTTCATCTATTTTTATACACATTCCAGATAATTAGTATAATTCATTCCACACACGTTGTCCAGTCTTAAAAAGAAATTATTGACAGCTTTCCCTGTTTCAACAGAGAATACGGGACCGTTCGGGGATGAAGGGATACACTAGGGCGTGTTCGCCCGCCGCCGGCATCTCCGAAGGCCTTTTTCTTCAATCTGATGCGTCGCATTGAGGTGCCCATGGCTTATTTTTTTAAAACGGCCGCGCTGGTGGTCATCGGCCTGTGTGTTTTCGCCGCCGCGTCCGCGGCCGAAAAGATGTATGTTTCGGACGATCTGCGCATTACCTTTCGGACCGGTCCGGGAAATGATCGCAAAATTCTTTCCATTCTGCGATCCGGCCGGGCGCTTGAAGTGCTGCGCACGGAAGGGGACTGGTCGCAGGTTCGTCTGTCCACCGGCGAGGAAGGGTGGGTGCTGACCCGCTATCTTTCCGATGAAGAACCCTGCGCCATGACCCTTGAGCGGCTGCAAAACGAATTTGAAAGACTTGAACAGCGCAACGATGTGCTGACCACGGAAAACGCCCAGCTGAAATCGGAAAACAGCCAGCTGAAAAACGCAGCCGAAAAACGCCAGGAGGCCCTGGAGAGCGTCACCCGGGACTACGAAACCCTGCGCGAAGAGTCGACCCAGTATCTGACGCTCAAGGCGGCGCATGAAAAAGCAACGGCCCGTCTTGCGGCGCAGACCAAACGGGCGGACACACTGGACGAGGAACTCGGCCGGGCATTGCGGCGGCAGCATATCCGCTGGTTCTTAAGCGGTGCAGGGGTGATGGTGCTTGGAATCGTCATCGGCCTTCTCACCCGTCGTGAAAAGCGTCGATCCTCTCTGCTTTGAACTGATTTTTTTTCTTGAAAGCCATGGATTATCAATCGGATTTTTTGATTATCGGCAGTGGGGTCGCCGGCCTGATGTTTGCAATCCGGGCGGCGGATTTAGGCTCGGTCGCCGTCGTCACCAAAAACGACGTCATGGACAGCAACACGCGCCTTGCCCAGGGCGGCATCGCCTCTGTTTTCGACGATCTCGACTCTTTTGACCTTCACATGCAGGACACGCTGGCGTCCGGCGATGGACTGTGCGATCCCGACGTGGTTGAGATGGTGGTCAAAAACGGTCCGGACCGAATCCGGGACCTGATCGATCTGGGCGTTAAATTCAATCTTCAGCAAAACGGTTCTTCGGCGAGGGAAGGCCTGGAATTTGACCTCGGGCGCGAAGGCGGTCATTCCAAAAAACGCATCGTGCACGCGGAAGACATGACCGGACGGGAACTGGAGCGTGTGCTGGTGGAAAGAGTGAAGGCCCACCCCAATATTGTTCTTTTTGAAAACCACATCGCCGTCGATCTCATCACCCAATCCACACGCATGCAAAGAGGGTTTGTCACCACAACCCATGAAGAGCAATGCTGCGGCGCCTACGTCCTGGACAAAAACACGGCGCGGGTCAAAGCCTTTTCCTCAAAGATCACCCTGCTCGCCACCGGCGGCAGCGGCAAGGTCTACCTTTACACCAGTAATCCGGACATTGCCACCGGCGACGGCGTCGCCATGGGATACAGGGCGGGCGCCACCCTTGCCAATCTTGAATTCGTCCAGTTTCACCCCACCTGCCTCTATCACCCGGAAGCAAAAAATTTCCTGATATCCGAAGCGGTTCGCGGCGACGGCGGCATATTGATCGATCAGAAAGGCCGGCCGTTCATGCAAAAATACGACCCTTTGAAAGATCTGGCCTGCCGGGATGTCGTTGCCCGGGCGATCGATCGGGAGCTGAAAAAAAGCGGCGCCGAAAGCGTTTTTCTCGACATTTCCCACAAACCGGCGGCGGTTGTCAAAAAACGGTTTCCCAATATCTACCGCCAATGTCTCCTGTATGGGTACGACATGACCCGCGAGCCGATACCGGTTGTGCCGGCGGCGCATTACATGTGCGGCGGCATTGTAACCGACGCCGTGGGCCGAACCGACATCAAGCGGCTTTATGCCGTAGGGGAAACGGCCTGCACCGGATTGCACGGCGCCAACCGCCTGGCCAGCAACAGCCTGATCGAAGCACTTGTTTATGCCCACAACGCCGCGCAGCAGGCGGCCGATGATTTAAAGGAAACAGCGGCCGTCAACGTCTCGCCGGTGCCGGTCTGGGATGAAGTCGGTTCGACCGACAGCGATGAAACCATTATGGTGTCCCACAATTGGGATGAAATCCGACGCCTGATGTGGAACTATGTCGGCATCGTGCGCTCCGACAAGCGCCTTGCAAGGGCCAAACGCCGGATTGAAATCATCCAGCAGGAAATCAGAGAATATTACTGGAATTTCAAAGTCGAATCGGAATTGATCGAACTGCGCAACATCGCCACCGTCGCCGAACTGATTATTTCCTGCGCCACCCACCGCAAAGAAAGCCGGGGACTTCACTATAACATCGCTTATCCAAAAAGAGACGACACGCGCTGGCGCAAAGACACCATCGTGCGCCGTTCCCTCCTGGAATAGCGCTTTTTGTCGCATGAACGCCAACAAGCGCCGCGCTTCGATTTAAAAAAGCCTTAAACGAATGGGCATGCTGCAAAACACCGCTTGTCATGACGCCGGAGAACGCCGTCCGGCAAAGCGGTTGACAACGGCTTTTTTTGCATTAGTTTGTTACGTTGAAGGTGAGCGCCTTTGCACGCAAACAAGGCGGAGCGCACACCCGGCCAGAAATTTTACTCCGCAACCGCAACATCGGAAAATTTATCTATAATGCGTAGCAAAAGAGACTATTACGAAGTCCTGGGCGTTGAAAAAAACGCCAGCGAGTCTGAAATAAAGGCCGCCTACCGCAAACGTGCCATCAAGTATCACCCGGACAAAAATCCGGGGGACAAAACCACCGAAGATAAATTCAAAGAGGCGGCGGAAGCGTACGAAGTGCTCAGGGACCCCCAGAAACGGAACATCTACGACCAGTTCGGGCACCAGGGGCTGGAAGGCTCCGGATTTTCCGGTTTCGGTGGTTTCGATGACATTTTTTCAAGCTTCGGTGACATATTTGAAGATTTTTTCGGCTTCGGCGGCGGACGGTCCCGGCGCAGCCGTTCTCAACGCGGTTCGGATCTGCGCTACGATCTGACCTTGTCTTTCATGGACGCCTGTTTTGGAACCGAAATGACCCTGAATGTGGAAAAAATGGATCTCTGTCCGGTTTGCAGCGGCAGCACCTGTGAACCGGGGACTTTTCCCGAGACCTGCGTCCACTGCAACGGCTTGGGGCAGGTTTCAAGAAGTCAGGGTTTTTTTACCGTCCGCACCACCTGCCCCCACTGCCGCGGCACCGGACAGCGGGTCACGCACCCATGCAAAGAATGCAGCGGGCTGGGTAAAATCAAATCCCTCAAAAAGGTCGCCGTTAAAGTCCCGGCCGGGGTGGACAACGGCTCCCGCCTCCGGTTGACGGGCGAAGGGGAGGCCGGCTTACAGGGAGGACCGCCGGGGGACCTGTACATTTTCATTCACGTGGAAGCACACGATTTTTTCACGCGCAACAACAACGACGTGGTCTGCAACGTTTCCATATCCTTCGTGCAGGCGGCGCTCGGGGATCAGATAGAAGTCCCGACCCTGAACGGCGGCCAGCAGCTGAAAATTCCGAAGGGCACCCAGCCGGGAGAGCTTTTTCGCCTGCGCGGCAAGGGCATTCCATCGCTCCGAACCGGTAAAAGGGGCGATCAGATCATTCAGGTCAACATCAAAACGCCCACCCACCTGAATAAAAAACAGGAGGCGCTGCTCAAAGAATTTGCACGGCTGGAATCCCGGGGGTTTTCCGGCAAAATAAAAGACATGTTTAAAAGTGAACAGACAGCACAGTAAGCCGCCGGCGCGCTTTTGCATTGCCGGATCCGCCATGACCGTGGAGGGCCGACCATGTTCGAATTAAAAGTCATCAGCCGTTTCGCCGCGGCCCATCAGCTGCAGATGCGTGGAAAAAAATGTGAAAACCTTCATGGCCACAACTGGAAAATCGAGGCCTACGTCTGCGGTGAAACCCTGGACGACACCGGACTTTTGATGGACTTCGGTGATATCAAGCGCCATCTTGCCGATATCATCGCGCAGCTTGACCACCGCTTTTTAAACGATCTGGATTGCTTGAAAGCGGTGCCGCCGTCCTCTGAAAACATCGCCCGGTTTATCGCCGCCGGCCTTCAGGATAAAATATCAGCCGCCGGGCTGTCGGTCGCACGGGTGACCGCATGGGAATCCGAAGACGCCGGGGCAACGTATTATCCTTCAAAAAATTCTTTCCCCATCGCGTAACAGCGCATCAACGGTTGATTTTAATTCCCTGTTCAGGTAATAAAAAAGCCTCCACCGAACTGGAAGAAGCGATTTTCACGGGTTTCGGCAAAGGCTTTTCGAGAAAGGAAAACTGGTGTCAGCACTCCTTCATCTCAACCCCATTTCTATCAGACCGGATGAAAGCGGTCAAACCAAAACACACACACGCTTCAACGCCGGGCTCCTTTTCGGCTGGATTTTCATTCTGTTGATGATTCTGCCCGGTTCGAAGCTGTCCGCCGAAACCGAGACCGAACGCCTCTCCCTGCGCCGGATCACCGAACTGGCCCTGACCGCCAACATCGACATCAAGTCGTCCCGCATGGAAACCAAAGCGGCCGGCGCCGCCAAAAACGCCGCACGGACCTTCTTTTTTCCGACACTGAACGCCACCTATCAATACCAGCGCAATGAAGAGGAGGTCAGCAGCCCGCTTTTCGGCATTATCACACCGGAAGAGCAATACACATTCGTCGCCTCCATCACCCAGCCCATCTTCAATGGCTTTTCCATCCGCAACCGCTTCGATCTGGCGGCGCTGGGATTTGACATCGCCCAGGCCAATGAAGAATTGACCCGCCAGAACATCCGCCTGGAAGCGGTCAAAGTGTACTTCAATCTTTTGAAAGCGGAAAAGCTGCTGCGCATCTCCAGGGAAACCGTCACCCAAATCAGAACCCAGAAAGATGTCGTCAACAATTTTTATCAGGTGGGCATGTCGCCGCTGAACGATCTTTTGCAGGCCGAAGTCGAACTGGCCAATGCCAAGCAGGCAGTCATCAGCGCCAGGAATCGCCTTGAAAGCGCCCAATCCGCGCTGAATGTTCTGCTCCGGAGGCCTGTCGGTTCTCCCGTGCGTCTGGTGGACATCCTGGACTACAGACCGCTTATCTTTGACCTTGAACACTGTCTTGAAACCGCCCGCAAAAACCGGGTTGAGTTTACATTGGCGGAACTTGAAATCACCTTGGCCCAGCAGGAGATCGAACTCAACCGCAAGGATTATTTTCCGGCCATCAGTGTCACAGGCAGCTACTACCGTTTCGGTGACGACTGGCGCGTCGACGGCGGTGAGGCGTTCGAAGACGAAGATACATGGGATATTCAGGCCACTGCATCCTGGGATTTCTGGACCTGGGGGCGGCCGGGATACAATGTTCGTGAAAAAAAGGCGCGGCTGTCCCAGGCGATTTTGCAAAAAGCCCGCATTGAGGATGTCATCCGCGCCGATGTCAAAGACGCCTATCTGCAAACCCGTGCCGCCGAACAGCTGATTCAAACCGTGGAAACCGCCATTGAACAAGCGGAGGAGAATTTCCGCATCAATCAGGAACGGTATAAGGAGCAGGTGGCCACATCGACGGACGTCTTGATTGCCCAAACCCTGTTATCGCGAACAATGACCAACTATTACAACGCACTGTACGACTTCAAAATCGCCAAAGCCACCCTTTTCCGGACGATGGGGCAGGAGGTGCCACTGGAATGAAACAAACGAATCGCCGCATCATTCAATTGTTTCATGTGCACAAGCGCTACGGCGCCAAAACCGCTCTCATTGACATTACACTGAACGTCGAAAAAAATTCATTCTGGTTTGTCAGCGGTCCCAGCGGCGCCGGAAAATCGACCCTGCTGAAGCTTCTTTATCTGGGGGAAACGCTGTCCGAAGGCCAGGTGCTGGTAGACGGTATGAATCTTGCGCGAATTTCCCGATCCCGGGCACCGATTTTGAGAAGAAAACTGGGTATTGTTTTCCAGGACTACAAGCTCATTCCAACCAAAACCGTTTTCGAAAACATCGCGCTGGTACTGGAAGCCAGAGGGATGCCGCCCCGCTATATCCGTAAAAAGGTCAACAGCGTGCTGCGGATCGTCGGCATGGAAGATCGCAAGAAATCATTTCCGCCGAGCCTGTCGGGCGGCGAGCAGCAGAAGGCGGCGGTTGCACGGGCGGTGGTGGGGGACCCAAAAATCCTGCTGGCGGATGAACCGACCGGCAGCCTGGACGCCGATTCCGCGGAAACGATATTCAAGCTTCTCAAACAATTTCACCAGCGGGGGGCCACGGTTCTTTTGGCCACCCATGACAGAGAACTCATCAAAAAAACCAAAGAGAACGTGCTCTGGCTGCAGCACGGACGGATGGCGGCCGGACCGCGTTTGTGATGCAACGGCCGCTGAAGGCCGAACCCTTTGACACGGTGCAGCATTAGCGAAGCGTATGATCGCTCTTTTTTTCAAAAAAACGTTTCAAGATTTGACCAACAACCGGTTTCTCCATTCCATTACCGTCGTCACCATATCGCTTTCCGTGCTCATCGTCAGCTCCTTCGCCCTCTTTTTTACCAACGCCGGCCTTTTGCTGGATGCCTGGAAAAAGGGCATCCGTGTTCTGGTTTATCTGCAGGCGGACACGGATGAAGCCGCACGGCTGGATTTGAACTTCCATCTTAAAAACCTCGAAGGAGTGGTGGAAACACGGTTTATCGCCAGAGAAACCGCCCTCGCGGCATTGAAAACAGAGCTCAAGGATCAGGACGCCGTCTTTGAAAATCTGAAGGAAAACCCCTTGCCGGACACGTACGACGTGCGCATCCGGCCTGAAATGTCCGAGATGCAGAATATCGCGCGCCTGGCACAGGCCATCGCCGGCCTGCCGCACGTCGCCGATGTAGAATACGGTCAGCACTGGATCGGCCGATTTTCCAATGTGGTTCAAATTTTCCGGTTCGCCGGCTATGCGATGGGCGGCCTTTTTGTCCTCGCCACCCTTTTCATTGTCGCCAACACGATTCGTCTGGTGGTTTATTCCCGTCAGGACGAGGTCGACATCATGCGGCTCATCGGCGCTACCGAGCGATTCATCAGGGCTCCTTTTTACATTGAATCCGTTATCCTGGGCGCCGGCGGCGGCGTTATCGGCGTGCTCATTCTCTGGGGCGCCTATCGCTTGGTTCTGACCCGATTCGAAACGGGGCTGGCCGATGGTTTCCGCATCGGCTTTCTGCCGCCTGCCGCCGTGGCTGCTATTATCGCCGGCAGCATGCTGGTCGGATGGATCGGCTGCTACCTGTCGCTGAAGCAATTTGCCAAAACCTGATGGCCTGGCGTCGAATGCGGATGATGAAGGCAACACCGCCCGTTTGGATTGAGACAAGCTTCAACCGCACGGGTCTGCGGCGGGCACGCCGTACCGCCGCTTTAGGCCTGCTCCTGTTCGGCTGGATGTTGTGCGGCGGCACGCCCGGATTGAGCTCCCAGAAAACGGCAATCGAACAAAAAAAGGCGGACGTGGCGGCATTTTCCGAAAAAGAACGGGAAACCATCTCCGCTCTCGATCAGATCGACCGCGAATTGCACACCGCCAAGAAGCGCGCCGCGGCGCTGCGAAAAGACATCGCGGCGCTCAAGGACGGGATTGACGCCAGCCAGCAGGCCGCCGCTGCGATCGAGGCCGATATCGCGCGCATGCGAGACTACGCTGCTGCACGTCTGGTGGCCCTTTACAAATTGAACATGCTGGGAAAGCTCAATTTCCTGGCCGCTGCGGATTCCATGTTCGAATTTTTTCAGCGCAAGGCGATTCTCGAAAAAATCCTGTCTCACGACGATGCCGTTCTGACCACGCTGACCCGGCGTTTTCAAGAACGCGATGCCGTCAGGACCGCACTGAAAGCACAGCTGCAAACCCAAACGGCCCTGGAAAGCGAATTGACGGGGCAAATCCGGCAAATCCGCTCTCAAAAAGAACAGCGGGAGCAGGTTTTACAGGACATTCGGGATAAAAAGTCACTGGCACTGGCTGCGCTTGAAGCCCTGCGGCAATCAGAAAGCGCTTTAAACGAAACGCTTTCCACTCTCAAAAAGGAATCCGCACCGGCGCCGGCCCAGGGTTCTCAAATGTCGTTCACCGCGTCAAAAGGCTTGCTTATGATGCCGGTTAAGGGTAAAATAATTCAGTTTTTCGGTCCGTATAAAAACGCCCGCTTCAATATCATGAACTTTCGCAGCGGGATCGACATCCGCGCCGAGCGCGGAGAACCCGTACGGGCGGTTTACGCCGGCAAAACACTTTATGCAAGCTGGTTCAAAGGCTACGGCAACATGATCATTATTGATCACGGGCATCACTATTACACAGTGTATGCCCACGCCGAAGAATTGTTCAAACAAAAAGGAGACCGGGTCGAAAAGGGAGAGGTGATCGCCACCGTCGGCGATTCAGGGTCTATGATGGGACCGACGCTGCACTTTGAAGTTCGGCATCATGGAAAGCCGGTCGATCCGCTCCAATGGATTCAGCAGGGCTAAAAGGAGATCATATGGCAGCCCCAAAAAGCAACACCCTCAGATTTTGGATTTCAATCGCAGCGGCCATCCTGATTGCAACCCTGGGCACGGGTTTTTATCACAGCCTGTCCGCGGGCAGTGATGAAAGTTACAAGAGTCTGAAGATTTTTACCGATGTCCTCGACCTGGTCGAAAAAAACTATGTGGACCCGGTGGACACCAAAGAATTGGTTGAAAAGGCGATTCAGGGCATGGTGAGCAGCCTGGATCCACACTCGGCCCTGCTCACACCCGACGCCTTCGAGGAACTGAAAATCGACACCCAGGGAAAATTCACCGGCATCGGCATTCACGTGACCATGCGGGACGGCTTTGTGACCGTTGTGTCCCCCATCGAAGGCACGCCGGCCTATGAGGCCGGCATAAAAGCCAAAGACAAAATTATCAAGGTCGACGGAACGCCCACAACCGACTTAAGGGACGCCGTCAACCGCATGCGGGGTCCCAAGGGAACCAAGGTCGTTGTTACCGTTATTCGTGCCGACGAATCCGAACCCA
>Ga0180429_10000843_pt1 | contig 26680 bp, 14 predicted proteins | sample SS_ome_FD_132428 | JGI IMG/M metagenome (GOLD analysis project Ga0180429, IMG submission 132428) | Hypersaline lake sediment archaeal communities from the Salton Sea, California, USA - SS_1_S_1 metaG | ecosystem: Environmental > Aquatic > Non-marine Saline and Alkaline > Hypersaline > Sediment ...
CTGGCCGGCGGCGTACGACAGCGTGAGAACCTCGCCGGTCATGTCCGCGGCGAGCAGATTCGTATTCGTATTGCCGCTGACCGAGAATTCCAGTGTGTCGACCGGGAAATCGGCGTCATCGAATACGTTGGACATGTAGACGGTCATGCCGGCGACATCCTCATTGACGATCAAGTCGGCGATCTGGCCGACCACGACGGGTCGATCATTGACCGGGTCGATCGTTATCATGAACGTGTCTTCGACCCAAACTCCCGCCGGGTCGGTTGCGCGTACGGTTATTTCGGCCGCCCCGTACTGGTCTGCGATATACGACAGGGCCAGGTCGGTCGAAACGAGCTCGGTGGCCACAAGCCCCGGGTTGGTGTTGCCGGTGACCGTCAGGATGAGAGTATCGCCCGGATCGGGATCATCGAATGTCGCCGACAGGTCGATATTCGTGCCGGGATGATCCTCGGCTTCGGCTACGTCGGCAATCTCGGCGATGAGAACGGGAGGAGTGGTGTAACTTGAAGCCATCCCGGGGGTCGGCGCATCGGGGCGCCAACTGTCTGCGTTGTCGCCGAACATCTCGAAATGGAGCCGATACAGCGAATCGCCGGACCCGTCGGGTGAAGTCGGCCAGGGCGCCGTGTCACAGTACGTTACCTGATCCTCCAACAAGTGCGGGACGAAATCCGGCTCCAGGAGCGGCGGCGAGTCGGGCCGCTGCAGTTCGACACGCTCGCCTTCATCGTCCAGTTGTCCGCTGTAGCCTCCCGCAAGCGGAACGCTTGCATCGATTCCGTAATGGCCGCGGAAAGTCGCGACCCTGTCGGCGTTATCCGGGTTGTCAGGGTCGAACGGCAGCACGACGACCAGGCCGCCGGCGGGGATTGTCTCGCCCTGATCGAATGACATGTCGACCCCTCCGCGAAGACGCCAGTCGGCGAAATACTGCGGCCCGTCGTGCGGATTGTCGGTCCAGGCGGCCAGATCAATCGCGGCGTCGGTGGGGTTGTACAACTCGATGAACTCCAGGTCATCGGGGTCGACTCCGCCGGGGCCGTCGGGGTCGGGCGGGTTATACATGATTTCGCTTATGATCACCGGGCCGACTCGCGGGCCGCTGTTGAAGCCTTCGTGAGTCACCTGCGTCATGGGGTATAGATTGCCGGCGGCGTTGGGCCAGCGTCCCATCGATTCGCCGTTTATCGCCGGTCCGAAATCGACGTGATCGGAAAAGTGCGTCAGGTTTCCGGCTCCGTCGGCTTTGATCAGCCACACATCGTCGCCGTGTGCTCCGTCCAGGGCGAAATCGAGCGGATCGGAGCCGCGGGATAAATTGAAATCATCTTCGTCAAAGACGAGATACTCATACGCCCCGATCGTCGTGCCGGTCGGAATTCGGAACTTCCTGTAGTCGCCGTCGACAAGGCTCCAGGACCAGCCCCAACTGTCGCTGAGGAACCAGTCGCCGATGTCAATCGGCTGGGCCGTGGCGTTGTACAGTTCGATCGAGTCGAGATCGGGCTCGTCGGTGTGGCTCAGGACTTCGTTGATGATGACGCCGGCAGGCGCCTCGGGCTCCGCTCCCGGCGTCCCGCCGTAGGCGGGGCTGGACCGCCAGTTGGCCGGATCATTGTAATCGCCGTCCGGGTCGACGATCTCAAGCGTGGCGCCCTTGCCGCCGGCTCTTCCGGGCCAGACGCCGGAACTGTTGAAAGTGAAGTCGGCGATCGTTCTGCCGTAGGCGTCTGCGGCGATGACCAGCTCGCCGGCATTGCTCAGCAGGCCTTCGTAGGGGCCGGCGAGGTTGACGCCGGAACCGTAACGATGCGTAAACGCCGCGATGTTCTTGGCGATGACGACTCTTTCTCCGGCGGCCAGGGAAGTAACGCCGGAGCCCGCGAAATCGAAAGTAATCCCGTCGGTGAAACTAACGCCCGAAATATCCATCGGCTCGGAGCCGGTATTGTGCAGTTCGACGAACTCGAAGTCATAGGCATTGACGTGTCCGGCGGCGATCTCATCAGGGTCGGGCGGCTGGGGACTGTAGTTCAGTTCGGTGAGTCGCAGATTGTCCGGGACATAGGGGTCGGCATTTGAGGCGACGAACTGGATCGGGGCCGACCAGTGGCTCCACCTGCCGGTTGAGTCCTTCACGCGGAGACGAACGCGGTAGGCGTGTCCGGCCTCCAGGTCATAGCCCGGGACGGTTATGGCGTTGTCATAGCTCGTCAGTTCGCCGCTTGCCCAGACGGCGGTGTATTCGAAGGCGTGGGGGGCGTTCGGATCGTAGGCCGGAGCCGCGGGGTCGGTGACCTCGCCGATACGCCATTCCATCGCCTCGAACGTATCGTTGCCCTGAGGATCCCTAAACGCACCGCACTGGAAGGTCAACGAATCGATGGCGTACCCCGCCGGCCCGGTGTAGCTGATCACAGGCGTGTACGGGATACTGCCGGCGTCGCCCTCGGCTCCGGCGAGTTGATCGAGGTAGGCCGCCTGTCCCCCGGCTCCGACGCTTCCGCCGGGCCAACTGCCGCCGACGAAGGCGAAGTTCTTCATGTCGGCGACTTTCCACACCGGCGTGTTGCTGTTCCAGTTGTGGCGTCCGGCGTCGGATGGCGCATCCTCCCAGCGATCGTAATCGGCCCGCCAGAATTCCTCGATAACCGCCGCGACCCGGTCAATCCACGGTTCGATCACCTCCGGCTGGAACAGCAGATCGCGGATTTCGCGGATGGTGTTGCGGTATTCGAGCCTCATCGCCGGATGCGCGTCGATGGCCGCCTTTGCTTCGTCTATCCCCGAGTTCCAGGTCGGCCCCCAGCTTGCGTCGGAATCGTAAGGCAGATACAACAGTCGCCCCAGCGGATTGGAGTCGTAGGGCTCGAAGTACCAGGCCACGTTCTTCTGCGCGCCGGGCCAGTAGTCGTAGTGCCTTATCGCCTCAGCGATCGCATGGTATCTGTACCACTCGTCGTAATTAACGTTGTTGTGCAGCCACTCCTCGGTTCTGCTGGAGTTGAGATTGCTGCGGATATTGTTGTAGTCCTCGGCGTTCGCCGGCGCGTAGGGCGCCTGGTATCGCTGCTGGAGGTTCCCGTCGCTGACGGCGTTGATCAGTTTGTAGAGATTTCCGTCCGGCATTTCGTGGTTATCCAGGAAACGCACGTCATAAGGCTCGAAAGCCATGAACATTCCCCAGAAATCCCCGTAATACTGTGCGTTGGGGCCGGTGGGGGCTTCCTGGGTTCCGTCGACCACGCGGAAGTGGAACCAGTGGGTCTCCGGGGCCGGTACGTCTACGAGGTTCCAGATCTCGTTGTTGAGCGTTTCGGCGATCCCCCAATTGGCGTCCTGCTTATTGCCGAACATCTTGCTTACGACGAGCTGTCGCCACTTGGTGGGGTACTCCACGCCGTTTTCGTCACGGGCCTGCAGGTAGTTGCCGCGATTGAAGCGGATGCGCATCGATCGTTTGCCGTCCAGATAGTATCGACCGTTGGCCCCGCGAAGGCGCATATTCACGTGATCGTATACGACTCCGTCGTAAACGAAAGCCGCCTGCCAGTTGTACGCGCTGCGTATGGCCTGATCCGAAGTCTGGGGAAGCTCGTAGCTCGAGTCGTAGGCCAGCATCTGGACCATGTCCTGGTCACGCGCGATCAGGCTGTAGACCGGCAGTGAAGTCAGCGTTTCGCTGTCGTACACGTGTCCGGCACCCTCGATCGATCGGGTGTCTGCTGCGTAGTCGGGGACGCCGTCGTATACGTAATATGCGAAATTCAGCGAGGGGTCGTCGGCATAGGGGACGGTGACCTCCGCGGCCAGCGCGTCGGCGGCGGTGATCCGATAGCGGACAAGCGTTCGGTTGATCTGTCCGGGAATCGAAGCTGTGTAGACGTCGTCGCCGGCGACTGCGTCGGCGCCCTGCCCGTCGTCGAGCATCAGCACCGTCGTCCAATTGGCGGGGTTCTCGAACGCCGGGTTCGCCGAGCGATCCTGATGGGGATTCGCCAGCAATTGAGCGTGGGTCAACGGCAGATACGCCGGAATGTAATCGCCGGGCAGGACTATCTGGTAGTGGATCTCGACGCCGGCGACGCCGTGGGGATCGGTGATCTTGGCTGTGATGACAGTCGCCTGGCCCGAGGTCGGCTGGTCGGGCTCGACGCGCACCTGGCGGATCTGCGGGGTGGCGTTGGCGGCGTAGACCGAGTTCCGCAAACCGGCGGTGGGCGATGTTGCGCCGCTCCGCCAGTTTCCCCCCAGATCGTTGTCCAGATCCGGGTTGATCAACTCCATCGACCGGCCCAGCGAGCCGCCGGTAGTGGGCCAGGGGAAACTGAAACCGTAGTCCACCTCGTCCTGTCCGGCCCCGGTCGAATCACGCAGAACGATCTGCTCGCCTTCATTAGCCAGACTCCCGACAAACGGTCCGTAGGCGCCGGGCCGCCCCAGCTTGCTATGGATCTCGGAGGGATTCTCGCCGACGATTGCGTAAGCGCCTGAAGCCAGGAAGCTGTCTGCGGGAAAAGTGAACTCCACGCCGTCGGAGAAATACCAGCCTGACAGATCGATCGTCTCGGGGGTGTTGTTGTACAGTTCGATGAACTCAACGTGATCGGTGTTGTCGGCTGGGTTGATGTGAAGTTCATTGATGACGATGCGTTTGGCCGGATCCATCCCAGGTTCGCTTACGTTAGCTTCTCCGGGCGTGCCGTCAGCGAAATAATGGATGATGTCCGGGCCGGTGGATTCCCAGCGGACACCGTAGGAAACGTCAGTGTACTGTCGGGGATAGTCGACGATCCCGTGTTCGATCGTCGCCGCGTCATCCCTGACCAGCAGGACGCTCTCATGCTGATCGTCATCATTAGTCGACAGCTTGAAATTCGCGTGCAGGTAGCCCATCGGATCGACGTAGGGGTATACCGAGTCCTCGCCCGAAGCGAAAATGACGAGATACTCGCCCGGATTGAGTGTGGTGTCGATGCCCGGATCGTCGGGAAACTCCCACTGCGTCAGCTCGTCGGCGTCGTCGGTCAGGAACCAGCCGTTAAGATGGACCGGGGATTCAGTCGGGTTGTGCAGTTCGATCCAGTCGGACGATTCGCCGTCGCCGTCGAGGATCGTGTTGTCATTGGAGGCCATGAACTCGGAAATAATAGCGCTGCCGTCGAGCAGAAGCCGCTGCTCCAACGCCTCCATGATTGGCTTTCGATCGCATTTATCCGCTGTACGGTCCATAAACTCAGGTCACCTCACACGCAAAAAAACAGAACATCCAGGCAAGGAGAGGATGGGGAGACATCTCCAGGTCCTCTCCGAGAGAAACTCAAGTATACCACATATTCGCGCATATCCCACCGGATATCTCCGTTTAGCCGCGACTTTTCAGGAACCGCGGAATTGCGGCGAAAGCCGCGGGCAATTGGCCCTGATTATCGCTAATCCGTCAGGCCGGACGCATATCTTTCCGACTTCCGTATTGACTATGCTCCGGGTCGGATGTCATATTGTCATTGCCGGTGATCAGCCCAAGGCCATTGTCAGGGCGTGAGAGAACCGGCGAAACGGACCGCCACGAATACTACAGGCGATGAACTGCAACCAACAGGAGCCCCCAATGACCGAGGAAAGACCGTCGGATATCACCCGTAGAAGATTCATCAAACAGGCCCCGGCGGCGGTTTTCGCCGCGGGAGCCGCATCTTCGCTGGCCGCCTCGGCGATCGCCGAGAAAGTCGCCGCCGAACCGGTCAAGCCGCTGCCTCGCCGCATACTGGGCAGGACTAAGCTCGAAGTGACCGCCATGACGCTGGGGACCGCTTGCTGCGGGATGTCCATGGCGATCACACCGCCCCAGGTCGCGAAAATCGTGAATACCGCGTTGGATCTCGGGGTCAACTACGTAGACGCCGCCCCGGGCTACGGCAACGCGGAAGAGGGCATCGGCCTGGCGCTGGGCAAGCGTCGAAAGCAGATTATCCTCGGCACCAAACTCTATACCGATTCGCTGACCAAGGCCGAGGAGATGTTCTCCGGATCGCTGAAGAACCTGAAGACCGACTACGTGGACCTGCTTTACTTCCACCAACTTGGCGATCGCGACGTCGCCAAGTCGCGCAAGGCCGACGGAGTGTTCACCTACATACTCAAGCAGAAGAAGGCCGGCAAGTGCCGCTTTGTCGGCGTGACGAGCCATAACCGCCCCGGTCGGGTAGCCGAGTTCCTCAAGACCGGCCTGGTCGACGTGCTCATGGTCCCCGTGAACTTCGGCGACGAATACACCTACGGATACGAAAAGGACGTCCTTCCGGTCGCCCGCAAACACAATGTGGGGATCGTGGCGATGAAGGTCCTGGGCGGGCCGGCTCTCAAGAAGACCGGCAAATGGTCCTGGAGATGGGAGGATCCCAAAAACACCGCCAACGTCGGCGTTGAGAACGTCGAACTGGCTATTCGCTACGGCCTGAGCGTGCCTGGAGTCTCTACGGTGAACCTCGGGGTCCACAATCCTCAGCAAGTCCGCCAGAACGTCAAGTACGTCAGCAGATTCAAGCCGCTGTCGGACGGCGAGCGGAAGAAGCTTACCGTACTAGGCAAGAAGTTCGCGACCCAGTGGGGGCCGCAGTACGGTCCGGTGGCGGAGTCCAAGAAGACCGATGCATAGAAATGCGCGGCCCAAACGCCGGACCTGTCGAGCGTTACCGGTCATTGACATCGTCTCAGTCGCCGGGTATGCATCGCTTGGGAATCAGTCACTGAGGAATCTCGTTGCTTCCTTCTGAACCGAGTGACGATTGAATCGAGACATCGCCGCCCCAGAAAGAACGCACGTGACAGACTCCATCCCAAGCGATTCTGAATCGTCGGCCCCCGGCTCGGTTTGGAGAGCTTCGATCTTTTCTCGTATTCGAATGTGGCGGAATACTCGCCTCAACAACCGCGAGTACCGCGATCGCCGCACCGTTCTGAAGTCGTTGCCGCAGACTGTGTTCATCGACACGGGAAACGTGTGCAATCTGCGCTGCGAACTATGCCCCAGCGGATTGGGCAAGATCGACAAGAAGAGGTTGATGTCGCTTGAGATGTTCAAACGGGCCGCAGCGGCGCTGGGACCCACCGCCCGCCAGATCCACCTTTACAACTGGGGCGAGCCGATGCTGAACTCGGACATTGTCGAGATGTGTCGAATAGCGGCCCGGTTCCCGGCCAAGACGTACATTGCGACGAATCTCAACGTCCTCAAACCCGGACAGGCCCAGGGGCTGGCCCGATCGGGGCTTGACGTTCTGAACGTGTCGGTCGACGGCGCCACCCAGGAGTCCTACGAGGCTTACCGCGCCGGCGGCGTTATCGAGAAGGTCCTGGCCAATATGCGCGAAGTAGTCCGGGCCGTGAGGGACTGCCCCGGCAGCCGGCTTAAGGTGCGATGGCAGTTCCTGACCAGCAGGAAGAACCAGCACGAAGTCGAGGACGCACGCAGGATCGCCGACGACATTGGCGTGAAATTTAAGGCCAGGCGAATGCGGGTCGGGCTGGAGGAGTTCGACGAAAAGAGCATCTTCGAGGCCGCCGAGGCCGACGATCAGTGGCTCCCGGAAGCCGAGGAGCTGAATCGCTACAAGACCGAGGAGGCCCACGAGGTCTGCTGTCAACTGTGGAACACCGCTGTGGTCAACTTCGACGGTTCGATAACGCCGTGTTGCCAGATATACAAGGAGTCCCAGGCCTTCAGCGACAGTTTTGAAGACCAGTTCCGCAGGATCTGGAACGGACCGTCGTATGTCGCGGCGCGCGAGATGTTCGCCACCGGCGAAGTGTCTCCGCGGGCGGCGAAACTCGTGTGCAATCCGTGCAGACGTCTGGGGAACGTCCTGTAACTGTTAGCGGCGTTACTTGCCTTCAGTCGGTTCGGAATCTATGAAGCCGATCGGCTTGCCCCATATCTTCAGCAACAGCCTGGCCAGGATCGGGTCGCGCTTGACCAGATCCTCACGCTCCTGTTTGGTCCCATGGTAGCGGGTTGTCACCCCCGCGAAGAACTCCTTGTGGTTGCTCTTGACCCAGTCGCGCTTGGGATAAGTGTCGCCGTCGACGCATCGCTTGTAGGCGGCTATTATCTCCGGATGATCGAAGCTCAGGAAGTTGTCGTGGTAAGCGTGGGCGTATTCGTGCAGCAGCACCGTCACGCCGCTGTTGAACTTCCGCCTGGCAAGTGATCCGGCGTTTCCGTATTCGACGCATTTGAGCTTCCTGGGATTGAAGTCCATCTTTTTGAGCCATCCGAGCCCTGGGTGGTACTGGTAGGCCGATGTCCTTCCGTGCGGCCCGCGCGTCGAGTCGACCTCAAGCCACAGCGGCACTTCCTGGAACTTCTTGATCCCTTCCGGTCGGACCATCTTCTTGAGCTTGACCATGTGGCTTTTCAGCCCGGCCAGCGCCTTTGCCCCCGTCGCTTCGAGGCGTCCTCCGGGCAGGAGCCCGTTGTTGACGTATACCTTCCATCCCTCGACATTCTTCGTGGTGTAATGCGAATCGGGCTCGTAAGGCTGTTTCTTGCTGTGAGTGTATGACCATTTGTCCTTGAGCACGCCGCACTTGTTGAGCCATCCCTCGAGGTCTATTCGCCATGGATTGGTCTTGTTGGCGACGTTGTGTCCGCCTTCGGGGTAAACTCTCAGTTCCGTTTCAACCTTCGCCTTCCGCAGGGCCCTGTGGAAGGCGGTGCTGTTCTGGTAGGCCACGAGCTTGTCGTCCCGCGAGTGGGCCAGGAAGGTCGGCGGCGTGTTTGCATCGGCCTTCAACTCGGCGGAAAGATCTTCGATGAGCTTCTTGTCGGGGTTCGGGCCGAGCAGCCGGGCGACCGACGGGCCGTGGGCGTGTCTCTTGTTCATGGTGATCACCGGGCAGAACAGCGCCATGAAGTCCGGACGGCAACTGAGTCTTTCAACCGGGTCCTTGGCGTCTTTCCTGCCGAGGTGGTCCTGCGTGGCCAGCGTTGTCGCCACGTGACCGCCTGAAGAGAACGCCACGACCACGACGCATTTGGGATCCACGTTCCATTTCTTCGCGTTTGCGCGTATGAGCCGCACCGCCCGCTGGGCGTCCTGAAGCGGCGCCGGGTGGCGGTATCCGTGGACCGGAAGGCGGTATTTCATGCTGAAGAACCGCACGCCGCGGGTCTTGAAGTAGTTGTAGAACGTTCCGTAACCGGAGATGTGCTTGTATCCTCCGCCGGGTATGAGGAGAACAGCAGGGGCCGGGCCTTCGACGCTCTTGGGCGCATCGAAGACCTTCAGGGTCGGGGTGTCGTTTTGCGAAGTTCCTTTGGCCCCTGGAGCGCCGCCGGGCCAGAGTTTGATTTCGGCGGGGGCGGCGCCGTATGTCGTAGCGGAGACTGCTGTAAGACTCCAAACGATTACGCACGCGCTGATGATGCGGGTTTTCCTAAGAAGCATGTTTCTCCAATTCTCCGTTTCCGTGTTTTGGGGGCTTGGGGAGTTTTCCGAGTAGGGTCTGCTTAGAGTAAGATTATAGGGCGCCGCTCATCAGGAACGAAAAGCGTTTTCTTTTTCCTTAGATGGAAGTGCGTGCGGCATGGACCGTTCTGAAACCAACCGCGGCGAGTACGAACTGAAAATACGCCGTCGCATTTGGCCCTTGCGGTCTTGATCGGTCGCGATGATAATAACTCCCGAGACGCGAACTGAACATCGCGTCCGGGAGGTGTTATTTTGGCCAAACAGAAAACGCCGTCAAAGCAACTCGCCGCCATCCTCGAAGACATCCCCGCCGTCGACGCCGCGACGGCCTCCAAGGTCGGTGAGAAACTCATCGCCGGCGGGCCGGACATGATATCCGAACTGATCGGTCTGGTCGGTCAGGAGTTCGGCGACCCGTCAGGGGCTATGGCGAAATACGCCCTGCACGCCACGGCGCTCTACGCCGGGCGTCCGGGAAAGGACGAGGCCCGCAAAGCCGTCGCCGAGGCCCTCGCCGGGCAACTCGCCGGGAGGCATTCGGACGAAATGAAGGCGTTTGTCATCCGCCAACTCCAGTTCTGCGGGCGGTCCGAGGAGTCCGGCGCACTGGCGAGTTTCCTTGGCGACAAGCGCCTCTGCGAGCCCGCGACCCAAGCCCTGGTCTCCATCGGCGGCGACAAGTCCGCCGCCGCGCTGCGAAAAGCTCTTGGCTCCGCCGCCGGCAGGAGTCGCGTGACGCTGCTGAATGCGGTGGGGCGGTTGAAGGACGCCGGGTCTGTTCCGCTGGCCCGGAAACTCGCTGGAGACGCCGACAGGGACGTTCGTCTCGCGGCGCTTTACGCTCTGGGCAATATCGGCGACGCCGAATCGTCCGCCACGCTGCTGGCCGCCGCGAGGGGCAAGGACAGCTACGAACGAACACAGGCGCTGGACGCCTGCTTCCTGCTGGCGCGCAGCGGCGACGTTAAAATCGCCGCGGAGATATGCCGCGCCGTGTCGACCTCGCGCAAAGATCCGTCGGACGTTCGCGATCGTTGTGCGGCGTTGGCTGTACTGGCAGAGACCTGCGGGGCTGAAGCAGTCGCCGACGTCGCCAAGGCAATGGACAGTAAGAACGCCAAGCTGCGCCATCCGGCCGCTCGCACGGCGGTCAAGCTGGCCCTGGCGATCGGCGCAAGGCACTCGGCGAAGTCCAAAGAGTTGCTCAAGAAAGCCCTCAAGTCGACCAAAGACGACTCGGTGGTCCGGGACGCCGAAGCGCTGCTGGCTGTATTGGACTGACCTGAAACGCACAAATCAAGGAGAAATGCAAATGGCCTCCGCAAAGATAACAAGGCGGGAGTTTCTCGGGGCCGCGACGGCTGTCGCCGGCACGATGACGATCGTACCTCCGCACGTTCTCGGCGGTCCGGACAAGGATGCGCCCAGCGATACGATAAACTACGCGGTTATCGGAAACGGCAGCCGCAGGGACGCGGGAATCAAATGTCTCGGCGCCCGCAAGAGAGTCGCCGTATGCGACGTCGACACCGGCCCCAGGCACCTGGGCGGACAGCCCGACAACAAGACACGCTACACCGACTATCGCCTGATGCTCGAACGCAAGGACATCGACGTTGTCGCCATCGGCACGCCTCCGCACTGGCACGCCTTGCCGTGCATCCACGCCGCGCAGGCTGGCAAGGACATCTTCTGCGAAAAGCCGATGACCAAGTTCATCGCCGAGGGGCGTGCCGTGGCGGACGCAGTCGAACGATACGGAGTCGTCTTCCAGATCGGAACGTTCAAACGGTTCGGCGCTTCAGGCAAGCGAGACAACATCGACAACCACAAGATCATCAAGCACGGGCTGATGAAGGACCTGGACGGAACAGTAGCCTTCGCCGGCGCAAGGAATCGCGTCGGGCGGACCGACCTGGGCGAGCAGGAAGTACCCGACTGCCTGGACTACGACATGTGGCTCGGACCGGCGCCTTACAAGCCGTACAACTCCAAGCGAGTCCACTATTCCAATCGGTTCTACTGGGACTACGAGGGCGGCGATCTGACAAACTTCGGTTTCCACAGCCTCGACCCGATCCAGTGGATTTTCGCCAAGGACTACACCAGCCCGGTCAAGATCGTCCCCAACGCTCCCTGGCCGCAGCATCCCGACGCGGTCCGCCCGTACGGGTGGGTCGAACTGACCTACGCCGACGGCCTGAAGATCGTGATAACCGGCGGAACATCGGGCGCCAAATACGACGGGGCCAAGAAGCGCAGCATAGTCAAGGCCTCCGAACTGGACGACGCCGGACGCAAGCGGCTTGCCGATCTGCCCGACCCGCCGAAGCTCGTCGAGTTCGGCCAGGCTGTGCGCACGCGATGCCTCGCCGGCGGGCACGCCGAATCGTCGCACCGGGTCTCGACCGCCCTGAACCTGGCGAATATCGCCATCCGCATGGGCCGCACGATCAACTACGACCCCGTCGCCGAGCAGATAGTCGGCGACGAAGAGGCCAACCGCATGGTCAACATACCGATGCGGGCCCCCTGGCGGCTCTGACGACACAGAGACTCAGAGGCTCAGAGAACGGCAACGGCCCTTTTCTGTTCTGTTACGGCGACGACAACGGACACGGCTGCCCCTCTGTCGTCGCCGTTGTCGTAACAACAAAGAAGGTGTCTGTCGTTCGCGTTCTCTGAGCGCCTGAGCCTCTGTGTCGATATCCGGGCCGTTATTTGGCCAGTTACGAATTGCCCTGGCCCCCGCCAGGCGGTACACTTGCGCAGATGTCGGGTAAATACGTTCATCTTAACGGGCAGCTCGTCGCAGCGGGCCAGGCGGCGATAAGCGTTTCCGATGCGGGATTCCTTCACGGCGCCTCGTCGTTCACCACGATGCGCGCGCATAACGGCGTTGTCTTTCGCCTGTCGGCGCACTTGTCGCGACTGCTTGGCACTGTCGAGACGCTGGGTTTGCGGACCGACGCCGACGCCGAATCGCTGACCGCCGCAGCAGGCGAACTGCTGGAGGCCAACGAACTGCTCGAGGCCAGGATGCGGATAACGCTTACTCCCGGCCCGATCTCCGGCGGAGATCCGACTGTGCTGATCACCGCCGACGCTCTGCCCGACTATCCCGCGGCGTGGTATTCCGAGGGGATATCGGTCGCGATAACCGAACTGCGCCAGTCGCCGGGCGACATCGCCTGCGGACGAAAAACCGGCTGCTACTTCCCGCGAATCCTGGCTATGCGGACCGCGGCGGCCAAGCAGGCCTCCGAAGCGTTGTGGTTCACCGCCGAGGGCCATCTGGCCGAAGGGTGCTTCTGCAACGTGTTCCTGCGGTCCGGCGACGAACTGCTGACGCCGCCCCTGGAGACTCCCGTTCTGGACGGAATCCTGCGAGGAGCCGTAATCGAGCTGTGCGAGAAGCTCGCAATCAAGTGCGTGTGCGACCGGCCGCTTGTCGGGCGGGATGTTCTCGACGCCGATGAACTGTTCATGACCTCCAGTTGCAGCGGTATTCGGCCGGTTGTGCGAGTGGAGGATCGGACGATCGCCGACGGAAAGGTCGGCCCGATCTCCCAGGAGCTTATGGCCGCCTACGCCGATGTTCTCGAAGCCGAGTGCCCGCCGCGAGAATAACTTAATCGCAAATATCGAAAGCCCATCATGAAGATTTCTCAAATCGCAAACTTGCTGGATCAGATCGCCCCCTGCGGTCTGGCTGAAGACTGGGACAACGTGGGGCTGCTGATAGGCGATCGTGCCGCGAATGTCAGGAAGATCATGCTCTGCATAGACCTGACGCCCGAGGTGCTCGCCGAGGCTGTCGCCGAGAAAGTCCAGATGGTGATGGCCTACCATCCGGTGATCTTCAAGTCCGTCTCCCGCGTGACGCCCGAGGCCAACGAAGTGGTCTACCAGGCCGCTCGGCGGGGGATAAGCGTCTACTCGATGCACACGGCGCTTGACGTGGCCGCCGGCGGAACCAATGACGTGCTGGCTGACGCGATGGGGCTGGGTCCGCGCCGTCCGATCGAGCCGGTGACCGAGCCGGGCGAGTGCAAGATCGTTATTTTCGCCCAGGCCGAGGAGGTCGCCGACATCGCAAGGGCCGCATTCGCCGCCGGGGCGGGGGTCATCGGCGACTACACCGACTGCGCGTTTTTCGGATACGGGATAGGATCGTTCGCCGGCGGAGCCGACTCAAATCCGACGATAGGGGCGCCCGGCGAGCCGGAGGCCGTCGAGGAAGTGCGGTTGGAGTTGATCTGCCCGCCGCGGCGAGCGGCGAAAGTGTGCCAGGCGATTCGCGCCGCGCACAGCTACGAGGCTCCGGCAATCGACGTTTACCCGCTCGCCGGGTCTGAGTCCGCCCGGGGGATGGGCAGAATCGGAGCGTTGAAGCGCCCGGTGACTGTGGCCGCTTTGATATCCCGAGTCAAGAAGGCCACCGGCCTGAAGCGAGTATTGCTCGCCGCGCGCCCGCGACTGAAAGCCGGATCCGGCGGCCGCGGAAAAGGCGCCCTGATCTCGGTTGTCGCGTGCGGAGCCGGATCGTGCGGACCGCTCTGGAAGAAAGCGCTGTCCGCCGGTGCGGGATTCTACCTGACCGGCGAGATGCGGCACCACGACGCGCTGGCCGCGACACACGCCGGGCTGACCGTTGTCTGCCTGGGGCACTCCAACTCCGAACGCATCACAATGACCGCGCTGGGCGCGCGGATCTCAGAAGCCCTGCCCAAACTCAGCGTTATCGTCTCAAAGCTCGATCGGGACCCGTTCGAGATAGTATGACCGGAGCCGAACCGAATAACTCAATTGCCGAAGGGAGCAGCATAATGAAACTCGAAGTAAGCCGTGTCGAAGTATGGATCGCGCCGCTGAAGGACACTCCCGGGGCTCTGGCGGCCAAGCTGGATACGCTCTCGGACGCCGGGGCGAATTTCGACTTTGTTTTCGCCAGAAGATCTCCCGAGAAGCCCGGAAGCGGCGTTGCATTCATTTCGCCGGTGAAAGGCGCCAAACAGGCCGCCGCGGCCAGGAAGGCCGGATTTCAGAAGGGCAAGAGGCTCTACACGATCTGCGTGACCGGACCCAACAAAGCCGGTGTCGGAGCTGCGATAACCGACGCGATCGCGGACGCCGGCCTGACGATGCAGGGCTTCTCGGCCCACGTCATCGGCAGGAAGTTCGTGCTTCACATAGCGTTCGAAACGTCCGCCGCGGCGACGAAGGCGTCACGCGTGCTGAAGAAACTCTGACGCCGCGGGATTGCGGTCATTTCTTCTTCGCTCCTGAGAGCTTGATTTCAGCGTGGAAGACCTGCTCCTGATCGTCTGCATTCTCCTTGACGTAGACAATCAAGCCGCCGCGTGCGTAGAGTATCCTGATCCCTTCGCCGCCGAGCGAGACTGTTTTCGAGGAGGTGGGATCGTCGATGACGTACCCGGGGCCTTTCTTCTTCAGGCGGCTCATCGTCTTCAGGAGGATCATCGTCGATTCTCCGGGTCCCGGGCCTACGGGAATTGCGCCCTCGATGATTGCGCGCTCGATGTTCTTCCCGCGGTCCCAGACTCGCACTATGCTCTTGTCTTGAATGCCTCCGTCGGGATCTGAGTCCTTTTCGGTGTCAAAGTAGTAGAGGAATCGCCCGTCGGCGGTCCATTGCGGATTGTAGTCGTCGAGTCTGCTTCCCGAGTGGACGGTCGGAGCGGCCAACTGCTTGTCGCTCTTGGTGTCGTAGAGCACGAACTTCGGTGTTCCTCGCCCTCCGTCGGGAGCGTCTCGGTTGGGAGGAATAAGCAGAATAGGCATGACGCTGGTTCCGGGGCATGGACTTCGCGTCAGGCCCACTATGCCGATCTTCCTGAACTTGATCTTGTCGACCGGCGAGACCACGATCTTGCTGCCGGCCGGGTCAGGTCCGTGTTCGCCGCGGGCCATTACGAATACGATCAGGTTCCCGCCGCCGGCGTCGTAGGTGGGAAAGATGATCGGGCCGCTGAGGTCCGGCTTGTCGAGTTTTCCGGACTTGATGTCGTAAACGCCCAGTTGCATCGTCCCCTTGCCCGGGCGGACCGGTTTGTCGCCGGCGGCCACAGGGATAACGAGCTTCTTGCCCTTCGCATCGAACGGATTCATTGACGTGTAGGCGACGAGGAAATCGTCGGACCCGGACGGAGCCCCGGGCAGGACGGTGTCTTTGCCGGCCTTTATGTCGCGCAGGACCAGTCGGTATCCGCGATCCTGATCGGCCGCCTTCGGGGCTTGCTGTACGTAAAGCAGCATCTTGCCGTCAGGGCTCAGTTGCATCGAGTGCAGGCCCCTGTTTTCCCGGATGTCGCGTGATTTGTCGAGCTTGAATATCAGCGTTTCTTTCGTGATCCCGGCTCCGGCGGGTTTGGCCGCCTGGACCAGGGCTCCGGATGCGGCGGTGACGACCAGGAGGCATGCAAGTTGATTCAGTGTCTTCATGGCGGTTTCTTCCTTCATGTTTGCCGCCGGCACAATGCCGAATACGGGCAGTATTCGCAGCGGGGCGATTTGATTTCTTCGAAGCTGTTCGTTCTTCGGGCGATCAGCAGTTTTTCAGTCAACTCGGCCAGGCGATCGCGGGCTCTCTGAAGCGATTCGGCGTTGGCGGTGAATGCATGCAGCTTTCCGGGCCGGAGGAAGTAGAGAGATGCGTCGGCGACCGGTTGTCCGAGATACTCGCCCGCCGCCAGGGAATATGCGAGCATCTGCAGTTCGTAATTCGCGGCGCGTTCGGCGATCTGCTCGCCGCCGGCGACATTGTCGGACTTGTAGTCGACTATGCGCCAGTCGCCGCCTTCGTCGCGGTACAACAGGTCGATCTGCCCGCGAAGGGTCAGTTGCCCGGCGGTAAGTATGAAGTCCAGTTCGCGGAGGACCTGTTTCGCCGAAGCCAGACGGTCCCCCAGATCGTGTTTGGCGAATTTCGCCGTCATCTCGTCCAGTTCGCTCGTCAGCGCGGCGATGTCGACCGCGTCGTCGAGGTCCATTTCCCACACGGCCTGCGAAACGAGGTCCGAGTTGGCCTGCGGGTTGGCGAAGTCGAGCAGCTCCATGCACCTGTGATAGAGCGTCCCGAGGGTCAATGCGTCCAGTGAACCTCGCCGGCTCGATCCGCCTCCGGAGGAGATTGGCGGGGCGGCAAGTTCGTATCGCCAGCGATAGAGCATCGGGCAATGGGCGAAATCGTTCAGCGCCGTCACCGCGGCCTGGACGGAGCCTATTGACGCCGGAAGGGGGCCCAGCAGCGGCGGGCCGGCGAGTGTCGATTTCCCGCCGAGCATCGCCGAGGCCAGATCTCCGGGACCCGCGGCGGCGGTCAGGGCCTTGCGGCCGGGAGTTTGAGCCGTCGGCGGAGTCCTCGGCTCTTCGGGCAGCACGCAGGCTATGCGCGCCTTGAAGCGTCCATCGGCGTAATCGATCGTGTCCTGTCCGGCGTCAATCGCCGCGACAGCGCCCAGCACCTCGTCGATCTGCGCCAGCGGGCTTGTTGAACCCCTGATCTCCCCGTCCCTGGTCCGCATGTTGGCCCCGATGAGCACCAGGTGATCGCGGTGTCGGGTGACTGCGACGTACAGCTTTCGTATGTCCTCGGAAGCCAGATCCTGATTCTCGGCGATGCTCGCAAGTGCGAATGACTGCGGGCTGATCTCGTGCGGGGCGTCGGGGTCGTCGGGATCGGGCTTGACGTTTAGAGTCCAGCCCCAGTCCCTGCGCCTGTGCATCAGGCGGCCGACGAAACCGCGGCGACCGGCGTTCAGGTCCGGCAGCACAAGCACGCCGAACTCCAGCCCCTTGGCCTTGTGGATCGTCATCAACCTGACCACGTTGTCGCTTTCGCCGGCGACGACGGCCTGCTCATAGCGGGATTCGCTGAGGATCAACTGATCCGTCCTGGCGATGAAGTCCCGCAGCGACATTCCGTCGCGATCGGCCGCCGCGGCGCGATCGGTCAGTTGGCGGATGTTGCCGATCAGCCGCTTGGGACCGAACTGTGCCGCCAGCACCGCCGGATACCCGGTTTCGTCCAGCAGTTTCGACATCAGTTCGTCTATCGCCACGGCGTTCTTGCATCGTCCAAGCCGTTGGAGGAGATCCACGGCGAAACGCAGCGAGGCGATCTGACCGTCCGACAGCCTGCCGACAAGCTCGTCGCCGCACGCGGAGAGTTTCGGCAGGTACGGCCCGCCTCCGAACAGTTCTGCGATGTGAGTCAGCGCGTTGTCGTCCAGGGCGACCAGGCTGCTGCGCAGCACGCCGAGCAGAGCGATGTCGTCCAGCGGATTGTCGATCACGCGAAGCGCGTTGAGGATGTCGAAGACCTCCTGCTGCTTGAAGAAGCCCGTGCCGGCGACAACGTAATACGGAACGCCGTATCTCTGGAGCTGGCGTTCGTATTCGAGCGAATGGGTCATTCTCGACAGGAGTATCGCCACGTCCCGCGGCTGGACGGCCCGCCACGATTCGCAGTCGGAGTCCCAGACGAGTTTCTCCTTGTTGGCGATCATGTCGGCGATTCGCTGGGCGGTCAGTTGCGCCTGGGCCGCCGAAGCTGCGTCGGCGTCGCCGATGGGCTCTTGGCCGTCAGCAAGCAGTATCTCGACCGATTCGTGCGGCGGCGTTTCGCCGCGGTGTGCGGATATTCGTTCGTATTGCCGGCCCATCAACGGTTCGAAAAGCGAGTTGACGAACTCCACTCCGGCGGCGTGCGTGCGGAACGAAAGGTCCAGGGATTCGCTCCTGCCGCGACCCAGGAGGCTGCAGATGTTTTCGAACTCGTCGACGTCGGCTCCGCGGAAGCGGTAGATGCTCTGCTTGGCGTCGCCAACGACGAACGCCTCGGACGCCGACTCCGATCCGCCGGAGATCAGGTCGGCGAGCATGCGAAGCTGGAATGCGTCGGTGTCCTGGCATTCGTCGATCAGGAGCTGGTCGATCCCGTCGCCCAGTTGGCGGCGCACCTGCGGATTGGAGCGGATCAGGTCTCCGGCTGCGATCACAAGGTCGTCGAAGTCCAGCAGCCCGCGCGTGCGTTTGGCCGCAGCGTATCGCACGCCGGCCTGCTCGGCGAGATTCGCCAGGGCGACGAGCGATTCGGCCGACAGGCGGTCCATTTCGTTGAGCGGCTGTGAGTAGGGGGCGTATTCCTTCAGCAGATCCTTGAGATCCCTGATCATGTGGCGAAGGCTCATAGCCGCTTCCCTGGAGCCCCAGGCGGCTTTGGTTCCGATATTGCCGATCTTCAGGCCGCAGGCCAGGTCGAAGTTCTCCGGCGTCCTGGCAGAGTGATCGGCGATGATCTCGTTTACGATCGCGGTGAATTCGGCGCGCTTGACAGCCAGTTTGTCGCTCGGATCGCCGCACGGCTCGTTGTTGATGCTGTCGGCGAGATTCGCCAGTTGTGCATCGTCGTCCATCCGGCCCCACGCGGCCTGTCGGTGGCGGTCCAGAAGCGTCTCCCATCCGCCCAGCACATCGCCGGCGTCTCGATATCCGTCCGGGTCGAGCAGTTGGCGATCCGAAACCAGCTTCGTCAGCAGTTCCAGGACCGCCGGATACGGCAGGTGCTCCAGCAGCGCAGTCAGTTGCGGGTCGGAGGCCTCGGCGGCGGCCAGCAGGGCCGAATCGCAGGCGTCGGCCAGCAGTTTGGAGACCATCAGATCGTCGGCGCAGACCGCAAAGTTCGGGTCGACTCCCGCTTCGATCGCGTGAGCCCTGAGCAGCGATACGCAGAAGCTGTGAATAGTCGAGATTCGCGCTTCGGGCAGTTCGTCGATCCAGGCGCGGAGTTGGGCTTTGCGATCGCCAGAGGCATCCTTCGCGTCGGTCATCAGCATCTTCCTGACCCGCTGGGACATTTCGATCGCGGCCTTGTCGGTGAACGTCAGGGCCGCCAGACGCCGCAGCGGGGCGCTGTCCGGATCCGCGTCGGTCAGCAACTGGGCGTATCGCCTGGCCAGAACGAATGTCTTTCCGCATCCGGCGCCGCTCCGCAGGGCCATCGACTCGCCGGCTCCGTCGATCGCGGCGGTCTGCTGGGCGGCGGTGAGTTTCAGTTCGCTCATGACCGCTCCTCCGCCGGCTGGGCGCACTTGACTTCCGCGCGGGTCGGGGAGAACTGGCATATCTGCCGCAGCGGGCAGTACGACGGGCAGTTGTGCGTCGGAGCCAGATCGAACTGTCCCAGGCTCATCGCGGTCACAAAATCCGCAACGCTCTGCATAGCCGCATCGCGAACGGCTTGGTATCCGCCGAGTTTCGTCACGCTCCGATCGGATGTGTCGACGGTGAAGTCGAGCGTCTTTCTGCTCTTGCCTGAGCCGATCCGGTGAAACGCTCCGCCTGATGAGCCGCGATCGATAATGACGCCGGCCGCCGCTGAGTACAGGGGCAGTTGGAGGTTTCGCCCCTCGGCGATGTCGCCGGCCTTCGGCAGGGCGCCGGTTTTGTAGTCGATCACTGTCAGATTGTCCGCATCGTCGAGGTCGACCCTGTCGATCTTGCCTCTGAGTCGGATATCCCCGGCAGGCGTCGATATCGTCACCGCTTCGGGGCGGCTCATCGAATCTGTCAGTTCGTCCGGAGCGGCGTCCAGCCCGAACGCCAGTTCGAAATGGCCGCATTTCCCCGTTGATTCGAGGTGTTTCAGCGACAGCAGATAGTTTCGCATCTGCACGTGCATGCGGTCTCGCTGTATCCGCCACAGCGCCGGATATGGCGCCGCGGCCTCCAGCGGGGCCGAAAGCTCGGCGACGGCGTCCTTGAGCGTTTGGATCATCTCTTCATCGCTGACGTCGCCCGGCGCCACAGGGCCGCCGGCTTTGTCGCACAGCCGCTTCATTACGACAAAGAGCACGTCGTGGACGAACTGTCCGCGCGAGGTAGGCTGGAGCATTCGCTGCGGGACCGCCAACGGCTCGAGCCCCAGTATGTATCGCCCGAAGAATCGCCAGGGACACTGGCCGAACGCGTTCAGCGCGCTTGCGGAAAAGACGACCTGGGCCGGGTATCTTCGCTTCAGTTCCGATATCAGGTTCGGATCGTCGAGGCGTCCGTCGAAGGCGTCCGGCTCGGCGGGAGTCCAGCGTTTGTGCGCCGCCCAGATTCCGCCGGCCAGTCGGGCGATTCTCTGCGGGTCGTTTCGAGCGATCCAGGCCATCGCCGCATCGCAGGCGGGCCGATCGTGATCGAACAGGCCGGCCGACGCGGCGGTCAGGGCGTCGCGCGGGCAGGCGATCTGATCGGGCTTGGGCAGGAACTCGCCAAGCGGAATATTCGTCAGGAGCCCGGCGGCGAGGGCTTCGACGCCTCCCAACGGTTCGAGCAGTGACGTCAGGAAGGCTCCGGGTCCCGAGGGGCGGCCCGAGGAATCGGCGGTTACGTAACTCAGCACAAGCGACTGGTCGGCTCGACTGGCGGCCAGATAAAACAGCAGCATCTCGCGAGAGGCCAGATCAGCCCGGCTGTCGAGCGTCACCCCGCGCTGAGCCCATTTCAATCGCTGGGCCTGCCCCAGCAGGGAGCTGTCGGCTACTTTCGCCGGGAAGCCCCCCTCGCCCAGGCCGATCAGGAATACGTGGCTGTATCGCAGCGCCCGAGCGTCGAGCACGTCCAGGACATCGACCAGCGATTCGACGCGGGCGGCGCCGCAGGAGGCCCGCGACAGGGCGGTTCGCAGGCTCGCGGGATCAGGCGGCGAGTCGATCTCGCCGATGAGTTGTTCGAGGGTCGCCAGGGCCCGCAGATCGCGGGCGATAATCGCCGGATCGTCCAGTGTCGCCGCCGCGTCGGCGATTCGGAGCGAAGCGGCGAGCGTCAACGGATTGCCGCTGGCGGATTCTATCGCGTCGAACAATGATTCGAGCATTCCCGCCGCGGAGGCTATTCGCTCGACAGTGACTTCAATCGGCCCGAGTTTCAGAAGCTCCGGCGTCTCCGATTCGTCGTCGCCGGCCTTCCTGGACGCCAGCCAGGCCAGACGATCGGCGGCCTGTGCGTACGACGAGGCGCCCTCAAGGACATTCCCCTGGCGGATTATCAGTTCGGCGACCGCGGCATCATGAGCGTCGAATTCGCCGAGCGATTCGGGGCGAAAGTAGCTGTTGGATATGATTCCCAGGATCGCGGCGTGATCGAATCTCGGCGCCGCTTCGATGGTGTCCAGGAGGAATCGGATCACCGGCGAATCGGAAAGAGCCTCCGGCGTTTGCGCTATCGGGACCTGGCGGTCGGCGAAAACGCGGTCTATGGTCTTGCGGTAGGGCTCCAGCGATCTGGCGAGAACCGCTATCGACCCCGGTTCGGCTCCGTCCAGCAGAAGGCGTTTGATCCGGGTCGCGGCGCAGGCGGCCTCGGTCTCGATGTTCGGAGCCGATATCACCGCCAGCCCGTCGGGCGGGTCGCTTGTCTCCGCGTCGAGATCGAATACTGTGCGGGCCAGGCGGTCCAGTCCTGTCGCGGGGGGCGTGGGGGCTTCGATCAGCGACATCCGCGGCCCGAACTGTCTGCGAATCGCGTTGAGAGTTCGTCGGGTCCAGAACCACATCCTTTCGCGATCGTCGTCGTCGAGCGGAAGGGTTATCAGGATCCGGCGGTTCTTTCGGCTTATAAGGTCGAGCATCTCCAACTGCGTCGGCGTGAAGTCGGTGAATCCGTCGACCGCCAGTGTCGATACGCCGTCCAGGCCCGGCAGGTCGGCTTTGTCGTCGGCGACGGCTTCGGCCAGTCGATCCCGGGCCAGCCAGATCTGCCCTTCGACGTCGAACAGGCCGTCGGTCTGCAGCTTCTCCTGATAGCGCCGGTAGACTCTCAGCAGGTCCCGCTCCTTGGCCGGGCCGGACTTCACCGCCGGAGCCAGCGCCTGCGGATCGATCGCCGCTCGCTTGAGTTCGGCAATCGCACGGTCCAGTGAGACCGCCAGTCCCGGCGTGTCGGCCACGGCTCGGAGGGCCTTGAGCTTGCCGCCGGCGACCAGGTCGGCGACGATCCCGGCCAGGAGCAGATGCCTCTGGAACGGGGAGATCCGCTTGCCCGGCGCCCCTCCGGCCGCCAGGATCCCGGCGGCCAGGCCGAAGAAGGTCTGTACTCTCGCCCCGGCGGCCGCGCCCCCGGCGCTGCGGGTCAGGAGCTGGTTGCGAAGATGGTTCGCCGCAGCGGCGTTGGGCGCAACCAGCATTCCCCCGGGGCGCGGGTCTTGCCCGATAAGGCTCTCGTACAGATCGATCGCAGCGGCGGTCTTCCCGCACGCCGCCGGCCCGGTCAGGACGACAACCGGTCCGTCAGCGGCGTCAATCTGTTCTGTCAGCTCGTTGTGCGGCATTGACGCTACGCTAATCGGTCTTGGGAGTTTCGATCGTGACGATCTTGAAGTTGCCGATGGTGTTGGCGACTTTGAACATCGAGTCGCTTACCCCGTCTCCGCAGGCCAGGGCTATGTGTCCGGTGTCGAACCCCCTGAGCGCCGAGTCGAGCCCGATCCATTTTCCTCCGATGAAAACGCGGTTCCATGCGTGGGGGCCGAACACGTTTCTGTGCTCGCCGAACTGCTCGACGTACGCCAGGCCCATGACCACCTGTGCGGGGATTCCGACCGCCCGGCACAGAGCGGCGGTAAGCACCGCGTGCTCCGAGCAGTCGCCTTCGCGACTTCGGGCGACTTCCACGGCGGTGGCGTAGCCGACCGACAGGCTCTTGGTCGTTACGTAGTCGCGTACGAATTTCTCGATCCTGGCCGCCGCGGTCGCAGCATCCTTAGCGTCGCCTACGGCTTTGGCGGCGAGCTTCCTTATCGTCTTGTGATCCGACTGTATGTAGCTGGACGGCTTGAGGGCCTCAATCGCCGTCTTGTCCCTGCCCTTGTACTTCAGCGGCGCGTTTTTCGCCGCGGGCGTCGGATTGATCGTAAGCGTGATCGTCTTGTCCTTTGCGGTCTTTACGCTCTGGTTCGCTTCGTCGAGGAACTCCGGCGTGGAGTTTCCGTTCGCAGGCCTGATCGTGTAGATGAGCGGTCCGGCGAGTTTCGTTTTGTTCAGGGTCGCCGGGCTGGCGAGCATCACCTTCGACATAAGATCGAGCGTTTCGTTGGACGCCATTGCAACCTCGCGGCTGCAGTCGATCATCTCCACCGTCATTCCCATCGCCGGCATAGTCGACTTGAGCGGAATGAACTTGTCGTCAACGTAGCTGGTGGCGTTGATGGCGCCCATAGTGCTCTGCATGACGGTCTTTACTTCAGTGAGCATCACGACCCTGCCCATCAGATCGACCTTGACCTTCTTGCCGATCGTGCTGGCGGCGGTTCGCGGCGTCATAGTCGACGGGTCGAAGACAACAGTCGTGATCGTGGTTCCGCTCTTGAGGCCGGCCTTGCGCTCGGCGATCATGCGTCCGTGGCTCATCAGGGTGCCTTTGGGCCAGGGCATCCGGCGTTTTTGCGACATCCCGGCTACTTTCATCACGACGTTCAATTTTCCGTCTTTTCCGACCTCGCCGCTGGTTACGACCTGTCCGAGCGGGCCCTGGGCGATCTTCATCGAGAATCCCAGCGGCTTGCCGTCGGGTGTTTCGATCTCGGTGCTGTCGGCGACAACTGTGATGTTCATGCCGCCGCGAGACAGAGTCATCGACATCAACATGCCGGTAAGAGCTTTTCCGTCTTCGATTTTGAAAGTGGCGATCGAGTGACCGACCTTTTTTCCGTCCAGGAAAACAGCAGCATATTGGGTGCGGGGCGGATACTTCGCCGCCGCGGCGGCGGATATTGAAAACGCTACACTCAGGAATATCGCCAGAGTCTTTGCGGCAAGATGTTTCATGTGCATTCCCTTTATGCTGAATTCCGAACGTGCAAGACTCCTTTGTACGTTCTGGAGCCTCCGGCTTCAAGCGCATTGTGCTTACGGGTAGAACTTATCGAGCACCGCCAGCCACTCGGCGGCGTTCTTGACCGCTACGAACGCCATGCGCAGCTTCTTTGGCGTCGCGTGCAGGCTGGCGTATTTTATGCCGAACTTCCGCATGTTCTTCGTTCCGCGGACCTCCCCGTAGAAATCCACAGTCCGGCGGAAGTGATCCAGAATCACTTCCTTCTGCTCGCTGGGGGTCGGGACATGCATCTCCCAGTCGGCCGCCAGTTCGCACCACTGCCTGAATATCCACGGATTGCCCAGTCCGCCGCGAGCTACCGAGACGGCGTCCACCCCGGTTTGGGCAATCATGTCCATCGCAGCGGCCGCGTTCTTGACGTCGCCGGAGCCGATGATTGTCTTGTCGGCGAATCGCCGCTTGACAGAGGCCAAAAACTCCCAGTCCGCCGGTCCGGAATAGCGAGCCTCGACGCTGCGCCCGTGTACGCATATCGCCGCGGCCCCGGCGTCGAACGCGCCTTCGGCGATGCGCCAAAACCCCTCGTGCTGCGGATCGTCCTCGTCGAACGAGCGCCTGAGCTTCAGCGTGACCGGTCTGCCGCCGGCGGCCGCGATCACAGCGCGCGTTATCTCGATCGCCAGCGACGGATCGCTCATCAGGTGTCCGCCTCGCTTGCGGCGGAGGGCCTTGCGGACCGGGCAGGCGAAGTTCAGGTCGATAACGTCGAATCCGCGCCGGTCGAGCAGTTCGGCCGCGGCGGCCATCGTGGGCGGCTCGTTGCCGACGATCTGCCCGGCGATGGGGTGGTCCTCGTCGTCGCTGCGCGATATGTACTGCGGCTTGCGGGGCTTGACCAGCAGGCAGCGGTCCAGCATCATCTCCGTGGCGCAGAACGGCGCCCCCAGCTCGCGGCAGACCTGGCGGAACGGCAGGTCCGAGTATCCGGCCAGCGGGGCCAGCAGCACGGGGAAGTCGATTTCGACGTCGCCTATGCGAAAAGTTTTTAGCAGCTCTGACATGGCTACAGTATAATCCTATCCGCACCGAATTAGGAGTCGCCGAATGCCGAGATCGCTGACAATTTGGACATTGGTTGGAGTCGCCGTTGTCGTCGGGGCGGTGCTCATAAGCCGCCCGGACCCGCAGACCTGCGCCGCCGGCGCTCCCGGCACGACGCGTCCGGCCCCGGCCTGGCGGATCGAGTACCTTCCCGGCAAGACTCTCGGCGAGATCTTCAACGAGTCGATAGACGAATCCAGCGGGGTGGCCAGCGGGCGGATCAACGAGAACGTTCTCTGGACGCACAACGATTCGGGCGACAAGCCGCGGATATTCGCGATGAACCTGGCCGGGGCGGATCTGGCTCAGGTCACGATCGCCGGGGCAGCCGCACGCGACTGGGAGGACATCTGCTCGTTTGAAATCGGGTCGCGGAGCTTCCTGATGCTTGCCGACGTCGGCGACAATGCGTTCGTACGGAAAGTGTGCACTCTTTACATTGTCCCCGAGCCGAAACTCAACGCCGCCCGGCGCGGCGCCAGGACGTCCGTACCGGTCGCCATGAAGATCAACTTCAAGTACTCAGACGGCGCCCACAACTGCGAATCGGTCGCCGTAGACACCACTTCGAAAACGATCTACCTGATCTCGAAACACAAGAGGCCGACCTGCAAGGTCTACGCGCTGGGGCTGCCGGCCAGGTCGCCCAGGACGCTTCTGGTCGCCAGGCCGATCGCCGCCCTTGTGATACCCACGGCGACGGCGATGGACATGTCCCCCGACGGACTCCGGGCGGTGGTGTGCACCTATGGACACGCATACGAGTACGTCCGCCGCGCCGAGGAGACCTGGACCCACGGCTTCGCCCGCAAGCCTCGCAAGATAGAGCTTCCCTATCGAAGCCAGGGCGAGTCGATCTGCTACGGACCCGACGGCAAGACGCTCTACCTGACCAGCGAGAACCTGCCGGCTCCGCTGCTGAAGATCCCCGTCAAAACGGCGACGACGAAGCCGAAACGGTGAGTAGGTGTCTCAGCCGTATGTTGCGCCCCTTCAGGGCTTGGGTGTAATGCGATCAGCATACCCAGGGCGGCGCTTCGGCCTCCGGCCTGCGCTCTGCCCCGGGCTGTCGAATATTAGCCTTTCAGGCTAAACGGCTCAACCCGAATGCCCCTTCAGGGCTTGGGTGTAATACGATCAGCATCCCCAGGGCGGCGCTTCGGCCTCCGGCCTGCGCTCTGCCCCGGGCTGTCGAATATTAGCCTTTCAGGCTAAACGGCTCAACCCGAATGCCCCTTCAGGGCTTGGGTGTA
>Ga0180429_10000846_pt1 | contig 26641 bp, 15 predicted proteins | sample SS_ome_FD_132428 | JGI IMG/M metagenome (GOLD analysis project Ga0180429, IMG submission 132428) | Hypersaline lake sediment archaeal communities from the Salton Sea, California, USA - SS_1_S_1 metaG | ecosystem: Environmental > Aquatic > Non-marine Saline and Alkaline > Hypersaline > Sediment ...
AAGGACAGGACCATCATCGAGGTGCCGTAGGTGCTGCCGTTGCGTCCGTTCGACCAGGCCCCGTTGGTCTGTTGTTGGGAGATGTAGTGGCCGTACATCCAGTCGGCATATTCCTCCCAATACCGTCCGCCGAGCTGGAACATCGCCTGCGCGTTGTAGTAGTTTCCGTAGAACTCGTGGGCGCTCTTCAGCATCTCCTCCCGGCTCTCGAGGATGTAGTCCCCGGCGCGAAACGTCGACTCGGTACCGTGATAGCCGGTCAGTTCGAGGCAGAGGAGTCCGCAACCGGTGAGGGTCTCCGAGTTTCCCCAGGGATCGGTGTAGCCGAAGCGGCCCTGCTCCTTGTCGTGGTTTCGGAAGACATACTCGACCGCGAGCGCGATCGCCTCGTCGGGGACGGGTGCGCCGTTCAGCTTGGCGGATCGCAGCGCCATGAGCGCCCAGCCGCTGCACGAGAGATCGGAATCGGTCGAGGTCGGCTTGTAGCGCCAGCCGCCCCGGTGGTTTTCCTTCTTGGGGATCGCCTGGGCGGAGAGAATGAGCTGGGTGGCACGGGGGAGGACCCGGTCGATCGCCTCCTGCTGTTCGGGTGACACCATGCCGCTGCACTCGGACAGGAAGAGGGTCGCGATGTTGTGGGCATACATCAGCCCGTGCCCCGAGTCCTTGCGATCGAGTAGCCCGTTTGGTTGTTGTCCCGCGAGGACGTAGTCGAGGCATCGCTCGATGTTGTCCGCATAGGGGCCGTGTCCGGGCGTGTGACCGGCGGAGAGATAGGCCATTCCGACGAGGGAGACGATCCCTACGGAGCGGCCGTAGGAGTCGCGGTAGGTGCCGTCGGGGCCCTGCGTTTCCGCCAGAAAGGCGAGGGCGCGATCCACGGCGCGCTCGACTCCCTCGCGGTGCTTCTGGAAGACGGCGTTCGAGAGGGACTGGCCGTCCGCCAGACCCGGTGCGACGAAGAGCATGGCGAGGAGGACGAGGAACGGTCTGATTGACCGGGTACCCGGGAGCCTGCCGACGCGGGGAGTTCCAGGTCGATAGCCGTTCGTTGTGTTCATTCCTTCTTTCCCGCTTCTTTCGCCAGGACCTGGAAATACCGTCCTACCAACTCCCGGTATTCGGCCGGAAGCTCGCTCTCGATCGCGGTGGCGCTTCCACTCGAGACGGCGCCCTGGAAACGGGCCCAATCGTCAGCCGTGATCCCGAGACGGGACAATTCGGGCGGCACACCGCCGTCGAAGGCGTCGGCGGTCTTCGTGAAGCTGTCCGGGGGCGTCTCCGCACCGGCCTCGGTCATCTGGCCGGGCTCGGCCATTGAGCCCTCTTCGGCCTCCTCGCCCGAGGGTGAGCCCTCCGCTCCTCCCATCTGCCGCATCGCGGCCTCCGCCAGTTGCTGGAGGGCTTCGGCCGCCTCCTGGGAGCGCTCGGCCGCCTCGCCCGCATCCCGTGACGAGGCAGACTGGGTGACGTCCGAGAAACTCTGTGCGAGGTCCCCCGGGTTCATCCCCTGCTCCGAGGAGGACTCGGCCGCCTCCTGTCCCTGCATCGATTCGGCGACTTTCGCGGCCTGTTCCGCGGACTGGGAGAAGGCCTGGGCCGCCTGGGCGAACTGGGCCTGCGCCTGGCCCTGTTCGCTCTGACCCCGTTGCAAGCTCTGGCGTGCCTGGCTCGATACCTCGCCCGCCTCCACCTGTCCGGACTCCTCGGCAGCGGACTGCTGGTTCTGGGCCTGGGCCAACTGGGCCGAAGCCGCCTTCGCCTCGCTCTCACCGCGTGCCAGGGAACGACGCGCCTGATCCGCTCGACTCCGGGCGGCGCTCTGTTCGAGGTTGGCGAGGGTGCGTTCGAAACTGTTCGCCTCCGCACTGAGCTGTCGCGACTCCTCGGCGAGCCGGGTTTCCATCTGTGCGAGGGCATCCTCGACCAGGCCGGCGCGAACCGCCTCGATCTGGGAGGCGACCGCCTCCTGGCGTTCCGCAAGGCCGGCCAGTTGCTCACTGGTTGGGGAATCCGCGGAATCGGAGGAAGAGGTCGGATCCGGCGGAGGGGATGCACCGTCGGGTCGAGTCGAGTCGACCCGTTCCGGTGCGGCATCCTCATTCGGCTCGCCCCCTTCACGTGCGCCCGGTGCGGCATCCGCGGCATCCGCGAGCGCCGCAGCCGCGGCGGCGGCGGCCTCGGCGGCCGCTTCGAGTTCCTCCGTATTGAGACTGTCCGCCGCGGACTGTGTCCGTTCGGCCGCCTCCGCCAACGACGGAAGAGAAGGGGCGGACGCCGGTGCTGGTTCGGACGCCGCCGCGGCTTCGGCCGCCGGGTCGGTGGAGGACTCGGACGATGGCTCGGAGGGAGCGCCGGAGTCGGTCGCCGCGGCCATTTGGGCTATGTCCCCATCCTCGGTGGACTCTCTCCCAGGAGAAGGGGGAATCGTGTTCGAGCCCTCCGCGGACAACCCCGGCTCGTCGGTCGCCGAACCATCCGGTTCGGATGCGGCGGACTCCGCGGAGGACTGTTCGGAGGTTTGTTCGGAGGCCGCAAGCGTAGTGCCGGGTTCGTCGTGTTCGGCTGAGTCGCCGGGTTCGGCGCTATCCGTGGGATGGGCCGGCGGGGCGGATGTTGCCTCCTGGTCCGAACCCGGAGCGGATGGCGCATTCTCGGGAACCGAGCGGGACTCCGTTCCGGCCAGGGCGGCCGTTTCGCGGGCGATGGCCGCCTGTTCCTCCTTGAGCTGTTCGAGCAGGGCCTCGGCCAGGGCTTCCTGTCCCGCCTCGGCCTGCGTGGCTTCCCGGGTCACTTCGCGGAGCGCCTCCTGCTCCCGGGCGAGCTGGGCGGCCTCTTCGGCCAGTTGTTCGCCGCGCCGGGACTGTTCGGCGAGGATCTCTCCCAGCGCCTCCTCGTTGTCCTCCAGCATGTCGGCCAACTGGCGCTGGACGCCTTCCTGTCTTCCGCGAAACCGGTTCAAGTCCTGGTCCTGCTCCCTTTGTCGCTGTGCCGCCGCCTCCTCATTCTCCGGTGCACCCTGGTCCTGGCGCTCCCGGGCCCGGTCCGCCGCTTCGGCGGCTTCCGAGGCGATCTGTTGCTGGGCATTCGCGATGTCGGCGAGGCGGGCGACGGTCTCCCGGTCCTCCTGGGTATCTCGGATGGAGTCTTCGATCTCCTGCAGTTTCTCCAGGGCGGCGTCGAGTTGGCGGGTCGCCTCCTTCGACTCCGCGAGCCGCTCGTCTTTCTCGTCGGTCACGGGAATCAGGTCCGCCCTCTCCCGGGCTGCGGCGATCTCCTCTTCGGCGACCTTTTCCGCGGCATCCGCCTGCTCGTCGAAGAGAGTTCCGTCGAGCTGGGCGGCAATCTGCTTGAGGGTCTCGGTGGCTTGTTCGGCCCTGTCGGAGAAATCCTCGATGTCGTTGCGTGCCCGGTCGGTGAAGTCTTCCTGCCTGTTCAGTTCCTGTTCGGCCTGCCGCATCTCCTGCTGGGCCCGTTTGACTTCGCTCTGGGCCTCGTCGATCGCCCGCTGGAGGTCGCGGCGCTGGGCGTCGAGAGTCTGCCGGGCGAGCGAGGGCGCCCGTTCGTCCAGCTCGATCTCGATCGTCTCGCTGAAACCCTCTCCGGGTCCATCGAGCGCGGCGGGGCGGCTGTCACGGGCGCGAAGGCGAACGAGGAGTCGCTTCTGGTGGGGCGCGAGATCGAGCGAGGCGATCGCGAGACGGGCATCGCCGGTCCAGGCATCCGGCCCAGGCGCGCGTGCGGGCAGGGGCTGGGAAACATGACGGCGATCGCGTTCCGATCCCGTCGAAACCTCGACGTCGATGGCATCGAATCCGAAATCCTCGATGGCGGTGTAGCGCAGCGGCAGGAGTTCGGTCGGCTTGAGTCGCAGCTTTCGCTCCATCGGACTGGTGATCGTGACGGCCGGTTCCCGGTCGGGCAGCACCTGGAGGGCGTAGGGCTCAGGTTCGTTCGTGAAGCCGTCGTCTCCCGCGACGGTGAGCCGCCAGGTGCCGTCCATTCCGGGGACGAGAGGAAAACGCCAGGTCGCCGTGTCGCCGGTGAGTGCGGGAGAGGTGGGCTCGACGGTGTCGTCGATCGTGAGTTTCGCTCCGGACAACGGCTGGTCGGCCCGTGCCGTCACGGTGACGACGGTATGGGCGACTGCGCGGATCTCGCCGTTGCTGGAGACCTTATCGACCGGATCCAACCCGGTGTAGTCGGGGTAGTCGTATCCGATCCGCAATTCCTCGAGGGAAGGCGGTGCCACCGCGACCACATCGAACCATTCGCTCACCGCCGAACCGGCCCGCACGCGATAGGTGAAGCTCCCGTTCACGGACGGGAAGGTGGTGGCGAAGACGCGGGCGCCGTCCGCGTTCTCCCCGAGGTCTGTCATCCGTTCGACCGATTCGGTGCCGTCGGGCAGGAGCCGGCGGATCTCGGCGCGCCGCATTCTCCTGTGATCGAGTGTCATGGTCACGGTGAGCGCATCGCCCTCGACGATGCGAACGTCTCCGGGATCGATCGTCAGGGTGTCGGCGTAGGCGTTGCCGATGTCGAGGAAGGGCGCCACCGCGCGGGTGAGGAGTGTGCCCGTGTGATGGGGCCAGACGAGGAAGGCGAGGAGCAGGAGTGCGCCGAGCGCGGCGGCGATCCAGACGACGCGGCGGGCCCGTGCAGGCGCGAACTCTGTTTTCGGATCGACCGTTTCCACATCGACGACCGCCGACTCGACCACGGCCTCGATCAGTTCTTCCGACCCGCGGATCGATTCGGGATCGTCGCTCGAGAGCAATTGCACCGCGGTGGAGATGCGTTCCTGCAACTCGGGATGGCGAATCTCGAGGATTCGCGCGATGTGGGTGAGCGTGAGCTTGCGCGAGAGGGGGCGAAAGAGGAACCACCAGCCCGCCAGCACCGTGATCGCAAGTCCCGCGAGGGACAATGCCCAGCGCACGCCCTGGGAGAAGAGCGTCACCGTCGCATCGACGAGCATGATCCCGATGAGACACGCCAGCGCGACGGCCAGGGTGGCGAACAGTCCGCGAAGCAGCAACAGGCGCCGGACGCGCCGGATGAGCGATTGCAGCTTGTTCAGGATCGGCGCGGGGAGCCGGTGAAAGGTGGCTTCGAGTGAGCTCATGACGAAGGGTCTCCGGTTCGCCGGATGGTCTGGGGAGGAGAGAAAATGAAACGGCGGATTTTCTCGGGCCACGGCGCCTCCGTGGAAAGGTCTCCCGAAATCGCTTGCCTGCACGACCAGGAATGCGCAGGCGTTTCGGCGTGGCAGCCTGCCTCCCGTAGTCTCGTTCCCGCGATCGTGATCATTTCACCATTCCTGACTGGACTATACCAGCCCTCCCCTTCGGCGCACCACCCATTCCGTGGTCAGCAGGCCCAGGAAGGCCACCAGAAGTGGCCATTTGTCCCACAGCGTGAGGTTTCTCCGCTCGGTGAGGGATTCCTTCGGTGCCCCGAAGGCCCCGAGCAGGCGGTCGAGTTCCCACAACTCCGCGACATGTCCGTTCGCGGCGCCGGTGGCGCGGTGGAGAAAGTCGCGATCCGCGGTGAGCTCGGCCCGTTCCACCGGATTGCGGGCGGTGGCGACGACGATGTCCGTCTCGATCGCACCGGGTCCGCCGGGGTTGTCCGCGAGCGCGGTCACGACGGATTCCCCCTCGAGGACGATGCGGTAGTCCCCCTCCGTCGGAAATCCGGACACGACACCGTCGTAGAGTCCCGACGATCCCTCCCGGTAGCGGAGGCGTTGGCGGGCCACGTTTTCACCGTCGCGCTGGATAGTCGCGAAGATCTCCGCATCCACGACCGGCCTGCGCTCCCGATCGAACACCCGCGCCGTCACCGTCACGGGCTCGCCCGGCGCATAGGTGAGCCGGTCGGTGCCGAGTCGGACGAAGTCGTTCCCGGCCCGGAGATTCTCTCCCGCCCCCCAGCGGGTGACCTGTCCCCAGAACCGGTGATGGTAGGTGTCGCCGACACCGTAGCGGAAGCGCCAGGTGCGGTCGAAGTTCATCAGGAGAACCTTCCCGAGGCCGGCGCGCGAGGCGACGATGAGGGCGTTGTCCCGTTCGCGTTCCTTCTGGTTGGCGAGCCGGGCGATGGCCTCCTCGACCGAATCGGGCGAACCGTCGGCCGGCAGGGCGTTGGCGTCGGCTTCCCCCACGGGTCGCGCGTAGGCGAGCACCTCCGCGGTTTCCTTGAGCGCGGTGGGACGGTAGCGCCAGCGAAGCGGGGGAAGATCGTTCCATATCTCCTCGTTCAGAGTGCGGCTCGTCGATTGGGAAGTGACGGGATGTCGCTTGCCGGTGGCGGTCAGTTCGATGCGGTAGGCGGGCTCCGGAGAGGAAAAGGCGCCGCCTTCGCCGGGACGGTAGACGGCGGGCAGCAATTCCTGCAGCGTGGTGCGATCGATTCCGTGCGGCATATGACGCGGTCCCGCGACGCAGACGAGCAGCGATCCCCGCTGGGTCACCGCCTCCTCGATCGCCCGCCAGTCACGGCTCGTGAGCGAGATACCCGGGATGTCGCCGAGGATGATGACGTCGAAAAGCTGCCACTCTTCCGGACCGTCGGGCAGGCGCGTCGCTTCCGCTTCCCCGAAAGGACGCGTCGCGCTCGCGGCGACGGGGGGACGGCGTTCGCCCCGGGTGATGCGATCGGGATTGAGGAGCACGTACTGCAGGTGCACCGACTTGTCGCGTCCGTAGAAGAGGTTGCGCAGGTAGCGGAACTCCCATCGGGGAAAGCCGTCGACGAGGAGGACGTTGGTGCGGTCGTCGGTGACGGCCACCTTGAACTCCCATTCGTTGTTGTCCGAAAAGATCTCCCGCTCGTCGGGTGCGAGGCGGAGCCGGTAGTCGAGGATTCCCTTGTCCTCCGGTGTGTGGGCGAGCCGGATCTCGGTCCGGACGTTGGCGTCGGCGACGGGAATCATCTGCTCGGCGACGACCTCGCCGTTCGCGATCAACTCGGCGCGGATTTCCTCCCTGGCGAGCCCGTCGATCTTCACCTCGGCCCGGGCGACGATCCGGTCGTCGAGGTAGATCGATTCCGGGGCGGCGAGGCTGAGAATGGAGATATCGACCGGTCCGAGCGCTCCACCCACCGGCACGGCGCAGAGCGGAGAGTTCTGCACCGCGAGCTGGCGGAGGGCGTCCTCGGGAAGCGACGCGGCATTGTGGCGGCCGTCCGTGAGCAGGAGCACGCCCGCGAGCGATTCGGGAGAAGAGCTGTCGAGGACGAACTCCAAGGCACCCGCGATATCGGTGAGCGCCCGGCCCGGTGTCGCCTCCCCGGCCGGTTCGTCGAGACCGTCCAGCGACGCGATCTCGTCGATCCCGCGGGCGAACCGGTAGAGCCGGAGGTTGTAGGATTCCCCGAGCTGTTCGAGCAGCGAGGCACCCGCCGGGCTCTCCCTCGTCGAACCCTCTCCGGCCCCGGACTCGACCCTGTTGCCTGACCCTGTCGGACGGCCGATTCGACCCTCTTCGATGGGAGCGTCGAGCACCTGTCGTGCGATCCCGGAGCGCGGACGGGCCGCGATTTCCCCGACGAGCGATCGTTCGGCCTCGTCGAGCCGATCGAGGAAGGCTTCGTCCGCCCGGGGAGCGGCTGCGGAAAGAATGCCGGAAGCCTCGTCGAGCGCGGAGCGGGCCTTTTCCCACTGGTCGAGGAGAGCCGCGGCATCCTCGCGATCGAGAGCTTTCCTCGCTTCGACCAGTGCGGGTTGCGCCGTTTGCCGGATGTGGTTTCGGGCATCGTCCAGGCGGGTGCGATTTTCGCCGGGCAGGGAAGCCGTGTCGAGCGACTCGAACAGGTCCGGCAGGGCCTCGATTGCGGCCCCTGTCTCATCGAAAAATGCGGGGAGCCGCTCGGCCCGGTTCTGCAGGCCGGAGGCCGGGTCCGGTGCCGCCCGGAGTCCTTCGATCTCGGTCCGGGGGGCGGTGGCGAGATCTTCCGCCCGCGAGGCGGCCCGCTGGAAGGGAGGACGCTGCCTCGTGGGCGCCGCGTCGAAGAGTTCCGCGCGGTCGAGAATCTCGGAGGGCGAGAGGCGTTGGTCCGAGAGCTGCATCGATCCCGAATCGTCGATGAGAACGGCGACCTCGCGATTGATCTCCCGTGTCTCGAGAAACGAATGCGCCGGTTCCAGCAGGAGGAGAACGAGCGTGATCAGGGCCGCGGCCCGGAGTCCGAAGAGAAGGCGGCCCCGAAAGGGAGAGACGAGCGTCTTTTCGAATGCGTAGAACCGCGCGAGAATCTCGAACGCCAGCCCGCCCAGCACCGCGACGAGCAGCAGGGGCCACGGACTCGCGAGGGTGACGATGCGACCGAGAACCTGGAATCCGCACCAGAATGCCGCGATGGCGAGCACCGCTCCCACGGTCGAGAGGATCCAGGCCGGACCGGGCAGGCGATCACGGAACCGGGCGAGCAGCAGCCACGACACCAGGGCCGTCGCGAGCCCGGCGGCGAAGAGCGGCCACGGGGCATCGAGCAGGTCGGTTCGGCTGACGTCCGAGGCATTCACGAGCGGGCGAAGTGGGGTTGGCGGCCTGGCGCGAGTCTCCCCTCGCGAAGGAAGCCGGTTTGACGGAAGCGGTTCGCAAGGGTTATTTCTGCCGCATGATCGAGGAGATCCGGAATCGCATGGCGACGGTTCCTTTTGAGCCGTTCGCGGTGATCACGAGCGGGGGGAGTCGCTACACGGTTCCGACCGTGGATCACCTCGCTCTTCACCCGAAGGGCACCCGGGTCGTGATTTTTTTCGACGACGACAGTTCCGTGACCGTGGGCGCTCTCCACATCACGGCGGTCGAGACCGAGAAACCGGTCGTGTAGAGGCCTCGGGAGAAGGGAGTTCGCCGGGAACGCCGTCCTTGCATGGGCGGGGCGGCGATCCGGGGTTCTTCGATGCCCCAGCTGATGGCACCGCGTGGTCTTTCCTCTTTTCATCTACGCGGATTGCTGCTTGCCCATTCTCGCCAACTGCTCTCGGAATCCCGTGCCGGGTGCGTCCTTCGACTCGAACGTCACCGTGATCTCCTCGCCCATGCGGCGGCTGCGGGCGATCCAGCGCGAGAGCGCGATCTCGGCGAGGAGAAAGACGAACGCGCCCAGGGCCAGATACTTCCACAGCTCCTGGCCGAACTGGCGGCCGGCGAGGAATCCCGACAATTCCTCGAGAGTCCGGGGTTCCGACAGGGTGACGAAGTCCGCGAGAAAGCGGTAGTCGTTCTCGTTGAGCCGGGTCAGGCGGCTCTCGGCGGGGTCGCGCCTGACCGTGAAGGGAAGGACGCGGCTCTCTCCACCGAGGAATTCGGTGAAAAAGAGGTCTTGTTCCGGGGGCACGGCGAGTTCGTAGAGACCGGCGGCGATGTCGCCCTCGAGTCGCAGCAGGGCGTCCTCTCCCGAGGAGGTGATCTGGGCGGTTCGTGGGCGGTCTCCCGGTCCGGTGACAGGGAAGCTCGCGAGGGCCGAACCGGGAGCGGTCTCGGTGGTTTGACTTTCCTCCGCCATCATGCGGAACACCTCGGGCGGGATGATCTCGCGGTCGGAGTGCTCGGAGTCCCAGTAGAGGGTGATGCGCGCATCGCCGGTCTCTTCGCGGAAGACGGCGCGAAAGTCGTACCAGCGTCCGCTCTCCATCCGAACCTGGACTTTCCGGGTGCGGGTCTTGTCGGTCCACTGGGCCACCCTCTTCCCCGCGAGCCACAGTTCGAGGTAGTCGTCGGTGTCGACGTCGAAGGTGTACCGCCCCTTTTCCGGGACCCGGATCTTGCCGCTCCACTCGACGCGGAACCGGTCGGCCGGGATGCCGGAGGCGGGGCTGCCATCGAGCCAGTTGAAGTGGATGTTTCGATCGCGACGGGTCACGAGGGGTTTCTCGGCGGCGGGATGGTCGAAGTAGCGTGCGATAAGGCCGGACCCGGGCGCGCCGCCTCCGGTGAGCGGAATCGCGACCTCCCATCCCGGGTCGAGATTGAGATCGTAGGCGGCGGGATCGGCGAGATGGTAGATCATCTCATGGAGAAACGGCAGGAATGCCTGGCGGGTGACGAGATTCCCGGAGGAAGGATCGAGGGCGGCCCCGAAGAGGACGACGCGGCCGCGGCCCGTCTCACGCGAACTCAGGAGCACGGCGCCGTTGTCGAGCCGGGCGCCGGCCGCGGCGCCGCCGGAGTTTCCCTGGGGAAGGGTCTGGGGGCGGTAGGTGACGAAGGAGGCATCGGCGAAATCACTCGCGCTGTTGCTCGCAATCTTTCGGAGGGCGGGATGGGTGAGCGAGGGAAGCGAGGCGTGAAAGGGTTCGCCCGGGGGGGCGACAGCGAGATCCTCCTCCAGTCGCGCGGGCAGAAAGGGCGAGCCGTCGGAGAGGGTCCAGTCGTTGTAGAAACTCGCCTCCGATCGTGAGCCCGCCGCGACGAAGAGGCCTCCTCCCTGTTCCACGAACGAAGCGAGACTCTCCGCCACCGGGGCGGTCAGGCGGGGCACGTCGGCGAGGACGACGGCGTCGAAACTCTCGAACGAGGGGAGCGAAATCACGTCGGGAAGCGCGACGACCTGTGGTTCGACGAGGAACCGCACCGGGTCGAGGGTCGGGTCGTAGTCCATGTCGTAGTCCTCGGCGGCGGAATCGCTGACGGTGGGGCGGTTCGGCTCGAGAGTGGGATCGAGCGTGAGCGAAGAAGGAGCGAGTGCGAGGGCGGCGAAACTGGTCGCCCGTTGGAAGAACGGTCCCGATGGCCGTCCGTCGACGAGGAGAACTCGCAGGCCGCGGGCGACGTTGAGGGCGTAATGACCCCGGTTGTCGACTTCGATCTCGTCCTCGACCTGCAGGGTGGCGGTCAGGGAATGCGCTCCCGGCGTGGTGAAGAGATGGAGGAAGGTCACCGTGCGCGTTTCGCCCGGCTGGATCTGGCCGAGAGACTGGTCACGGTAGTCGGCTCCTCCTCCCGCGGACAGCATGAGACCACCGGGTGTGACGGCCTCGTCCCCGGTGTTCTCCACGGTGACGGAGATTTCCACCGGACGATCGACTCCGACGATGTCACGGGAGAGCCGGAGATCGGTCACGGCGAGGTTCCGGATCGACGGGGGCAGGGGGAGCTTGCGCAGGATGATCTGCGGCTCGGTCGGGAGATTGCGGAACGCCTCCCGCAGGAAGTTCCAGCGTCCGCTCTTCCCCGTCTCCCATCCGACGTTCTGCTCGTCCGTGAACACGACGATCTGCTTCGCCGGATGATCGCCCCGCGCCAGGCTGAGCGAGGCGAGAGTGAGGGCGTCGTAGGCCGCCATCGGTCCGTCGAGCGGCACGAGATCGTCGAGGGCGTCCTCCAGATCCGCGCGATCGGTGGTCGGATCGAGGACTTTCGCGCTGGGCGACGGGCCCCCGAGAATCAGGCTGAAGGCGTGGCCGCGGGGAGCTCGCTTCACCAGGATTCGGACCTCCTCGACGGCCCGGTCGAAATTCGTTTCGGTCCCTCCGGCTTGAGCCGTCATCGAGGTGGATGCGTCGATGATGATCGCGATATCCTGTCGGGCGCCCGGAGAAAAACGGGAGAGATTGAGGTGCTTCTCGAAGATCACTAGGGCGGCACAGGCGAGAAGAAGGAGGAGCGAGATGCCCCCGATGAGCCAGCGCCAGCGGGGCTCGTTGTGAAGCACCACGGAAACACCGAGGCCCACGATGGCCACGAGGAGGAGCGGCAGAACGACCAGCCAGGGAACGGACGAGCCTGGCGGCACGAAAGGACGCGCCACCGCCAGCGCGAGAAGCCCGACGAGGAGGCAACGAGCGGCCATGAGCAGGGCCTCCTCGAGCTGGATACGTCGATTCCGGATCGCGAGCGACTCCAGGAGGAAATTCATCGCCCCCCAGTCCACCACCCGGCTCGAGCGCCGGTTGAGGAGGTGGATCGCGATCGGTATGAGGACCCCGAGAGCACCGAGGAGCAGGGCTGTGTTGAGGAAGAGCACGGTAGAGAACGTGAGCTGGCGATTCGAGTCTCGTGTGGGTGGGGGGGCGTTCACCGTCCCGAGCGCCGCTGGGAAAAGTAGGCGAACAGGGTCTCGGTCACGGGGGTGTTGGTGTTGACCGGGACATAGTCCGCCTCCATCTGGCCGCAGAACAGTTCGATCGCCTTGAGGTGGGCGCGGACGCGGTCGAGGTAGGAGGCCCGGATGGTCGAGGGATCGATGTTGAGCCGACGGTTGTCGATCTCGAGGCAGCGGAAGTCGTCGAACTTCTGGAAGGGAAAGGTCAGTTCCTCGGGAGCCATGAGGTGGAAGACGACGACCTCGTGGTTCTTGAAGCGGAAATGGTGAAGCGCGTTCTTGATGGCCTCGGCATCGTCGAAGAGGTCTCCGATCAGAATGACGAGTCCTCTCCCGGGAATGCGCTCGGCAATCTCGTGAAAGGTTTCCGCACAACGCGTGTCGTTGCCCGGCTCGGTTGCGGCGAGGGTTTCGAGAATCAGCCGGACCTGGCTCGGTTTCGCCTGCGGGCGCAGATAGTGGCGTATCCCCTCGTCGAAGGCGACCAGGCCGACGGCATCCTGTTGCCGGATGAGGAGGTAGGCCAGGGCCGCGGCGAGGTAGCGTGCGTATTCGAACTTCGAGAGGTGGGCGATCCGGTCCATCGCCGCCGACTCCTCGCCCCGGAACGCCATCGATCCCGACGCATCCACGAGCAGGGTGACCCGCATGTTCGTCTCCTCGATGAACTGTTTCACATAGTAGCGGTCACTCTTCCCGTAGACCCGCCAGTCGAGGGTGCGGAGATCGTCTCCCGCGACATACTGGCGGTGCTCGGCAAACTCGACCGAGAAGCCCTTGTGCGGACTGGCGTGACGGCCGGTCACGGTGCCCTCCTTCGCGGTGCGGGCGAGAAACTCGAGACGCCCCAGGGTGTTGATCACCTCGGGCGGGAGCAGCTGCGCGAAGGCGGCGGAGGCGTCGTCGGTTTCCGGCATCGGGAAAGCGGGGTGACGGGGCTGCACGTCAGACCTCGAGGTCGGTCTTCGGTGCGATGTGCTCGATCAGCATCGTGACGAGCTCGTCGCTCGTGATCCCGGCGGCCTCCGCGTTGAAGGTGGTCAAGACGCGGTGGCGCAGCACGGGCAGGGCGACGGCCCGCACGTCCCCGGTCGTGGCATGAAAGCGGCCTTCCAGGATGGCGCGCGCCTTGGCGGCGAGAACGAGGAAGATTCCGGCACGCGGTCCGGCGCCCCAGGCGACCATCTCCTTCACGAAATCGGGTGCGTCGTCCTGCTTCGGCCGCGTGGCCCGTGCGAGCTGCGCCGCGTAGGAGACGACGTGATCGGCGGCCGGGACGCGGCGCACGACCTGTTGAAGCCGGAGGACCGCCTCGCCGTCGAGCTGGCGGGAGATCTTGGCCCGGTAGGTGCCGGTGACGCGCTTGATGATGTCCTCCTCCTCGGTCACGGAGGGGTAGTCGACCCTGATGTTGAACATGAAGCGATCGAGTTGCGCCTCGGGAAGCGGATAGGTGCCCTCCTGCTCGATCGGGTTCTGTGTCGCGAGCACGAAGAACGGTTCGGGCAGGGGAAAGGTCTCGTCGCCGATCGTGACGTGGTGCTCCTGCATCGCCTCGAGCAGGGCCGCCTGCGTCTTTGGCGGCGTCCGGTTGATCTCGTCGGCGAGGAGCATGTTGGCGAAGACGGGTCCTTTCACGAACCGGAAGACGCGTTTGCCCGTTCCCATGTCCTCCTCGAGCACCTCGGTGCCCGTGATATCGGCGGGCATGAGATCGGGCGTGAACTGGATTCGCTTGAAGGACAGTTCGAGGACTTCGGAGAGCGAGGAGACGAGCAGGGTCTTGGCGAGGCCGGGAACCCCCACGAGGAGTGCGTGGGCCCGGCAGAAGATGGCGATGAGAAGCTGTTCGATCACCTCGTGTTGTCCCACGATGACGAGGTCGAGCTGCGCCTTCAGCTTCGTGTAGGCCTGCTTCAATTCCTCGACGACTTCCTTGTCGGAGCCGGTGAGGTCGGATTCGGGAGGCGTGGCTGTCGAGGACATGGCGGGAAGGATCAACGCGGCGGCGATACGTCGCGCAGGGGTGACGTTAGCGGGCGGCGGCCAGACTGTCGAACCGGATTTTGGCGCGATGGGGCGACGGCGGAAGGAGGCCTTCTGCGCGGGCCCCGGCGCTACGTCCACCGCCTCACGGCGGCGGCTACCTTTCCCCAACCGCCCCCATTCGGGCTCACGCCAGGATCGGTTTCACGATGTGACCGTGCACGTCCGTGAGCCGGAAGTAGCGCCCCTGATAGCGGTAGGTGAGCTGCTCGTGATCGATCCCGAGCAGGTGGAGCAGGGTCGCGTGGAAGTCGTGGATGTGCACCCCGTCCCGGACGATGTTGTAGCAGTAGTCATCGGTTTCTCCATGGGTGTGTCCGGGGCGGACGCCGCCACCCGCCATCCAGATGGTGAAGCAGCGGGGATGGTGGTCGCGACCGAAATTCCCCTGCACGAATTTCCCCTGGCAGTAGTTGGTTCGCCCGAACTCGCCTCCCCAGATCACGAGGGTGTCGTCGAGCAGTCCGCGTTGTTCGAGATCGGTGACGAGCGCGGCGGACGCCTGGTCGGTTTCCGAAGTCTGCCGCTTGATCCCGCCGGGCAGGCCGCCGTGGTGATCCCATCCCTGGTGGTAGAGCTGGATGAAGCGCACGTCCTTCTCCGCGAGGCGCCGTGCGAGGAGACAGTTCGCCGCATAGGTGCCCGGGGTGCGGGCGTCCTCGCCGTAGAGTGCGAAGGTGGATTCCGGCTCGTCGGACAGGTCGGTTACTCCGGGGATCGAACTCTGCATCCGGTAGGCCATTTCGTACTGCGCGATGCGGGTCTGGAGTGCGGAGTCTCCGCTCTCGTCCAGCTGCACGCGGTGGAGTTCCTCGAGCCGGTCGAGAGCGAGGCGCCGGCTGCGCGGGTCCTGTCCCGTGGGGTTGTTGAGGTAGAGCACGGCATCCTTGTCGGGGCGGAAACGCACCCCGTCGTGCTTGCCCGGAAGAAACCCGCTGCCCCAGAGGCGGCTCACGAGCGGCTGCCCCTTCTTGTTCTTCGTCACGAGCACGACGAAATTGGGCAGGTTGTCGTTCATCGAACCGAGGCCGTAGGAGAGCCAGGACCCGATCGAGGGACGTCCCGCGATCTGCGAACCGGACTGCATGAAGGTGACGCCGGGGCCATGATTGATCGCCTCGGTGTACATCGACTTCACGAAGCAGAGCTTGTCCGCGATCTTCGCGGTGTGGGGAAGCCGGTCGCTCAACCACGCGCCGCTCTCTCCGTGCTGGGCGAAAGGGAAAGGGGATCCGACGAGAGGGAGGCTCGCCTGGTTTCCGGACATCCCGGTCAGTCGCTGGCCCATGCGAACCGACTCCGGCAGTTCCTCGCCCTCCTTCTCCTTCAGCACCGGCTTGTAGTCGAACAGTTCCATCTGGGAGGGCCCTCCCGCCTGGAAGAGGAAAATGACCCGCTTCGCGCGAGCCGGCTGATGCATGCCCGGCAGGGCGGCCGCCCGGGCGCTGTCGCGGAGAAGGAGGTCCGAGAGCGCCAGACCGCCGAGACCTCCACCGAAGGTCGAGAGCATGTTTCGCCGGCTCATGCCGACTGGGGATTGGTGACCGGTGCAGAGTTTCATGGGAGGTCGGGGCGTGGGTTGGGTTGAGGGGGGCGTTCCGGTCGGGAAGGGCCTATCGCTTGGACGTGCATTCGTCGAAATTCAGGAGTGTCAAGACAAGCACCGTCACCGCCGCCGTTCGAGTCGGATCGGCGGTTTCGGAAGGGGGGTGCTGGCCGGCCGCGAGGAGCTTCGCCGCTTCATCGGGAGTCTCGCGAAAGTGAGCGAGTTGTTCGTCGTAGAGCGTGCGCAGGATGGGCCACTCGCGTTCCGAGGGTCGGCGTGATGTCATGAGGCGGAAGGCCTCGGTGATGAGGGCCTCGTCATCACCTGCGTGACGTGCCACCAGGTCCGCCCCGAGGACTCGTGCCGCCTCGGCGAATTGCGGGGAATTCAGCATGACGAGAGCCTGGAGTGGGGAATCCGTCTTCTCCCGGCGCACCCGGCAGACATCCCGTTTCGAGGCGTCGAGTGTGGTCATCATCGGTGCCGGAGCGGTCTGTTTCCAGTAGGTGTAGAGGCTGCGGCGGTAGAGGCCACTGCCCGTGTCGGGCTGCGATGGCTTGAACGAAACGGCGATGTCGTAGGGCTTGACGGGAGGTCCGCCGACGGTGTCGACGAGGAGGCCGCTCACCGCCAGGGCATTGTCGCGCAGCATCTCCGCGGAAAGCTTGGCGGGCGGGAAGCGCCAGAGCCATTCGTTTTCGGGATCTCGTTCGACATGCTGGCCCGAGGGAATCGAGGATTCGCGCCCGTAGGTGGCGGAGAGTACGATCTGCTTGAGCAGGCGTCTCAGGTCCCAACCGCTGTCGATGAAGTCCCGCGCCAGCCAGTCGAGAAGCTCGGGGTGAGTGGGCAGGCGGCCCTGGCTCCCGAAATCCTCCGAGGTGACGACGAGTCCGGTCCCGAAGAGCATCTGCCAGTAGCGGTTCACGGTGACCCGGGCGGTGAGGGGGTTTTCCTCCGTCACCGTCCACTGCGCGAGACCGAGTCGATTCGACGGTGCGCCCTCGGGAAGGTCGTGCAGGGCGGCAGGCGTCACCGGATCGACCGGATCGCCTTTCTCCGCATAGTGCCCCCTTTCGAGGACGAAGGTCTTCCGGGGCGCCGCCATTTCTTCCATCACCATGATCTCGGCGATGCCCTTGACGATGCGCGACCGCTCCGAGCGCGCCGCAGCGAGCTTCTCCACCTGGGCGGCGTAGGGAGGATGGACCTTGGCGAGAAAGAGGGGCCCGGCATCCTCCCCGCTGATGGGCTCTCCTTCGTGCCGGGCCTTCACCTCGGCGGGGGACAGCTCGCGCCGGAAGAGGGCGAACTCGTCGACGAGACCGTTCTTGAAGCCGTTGTCCCGCATCCGTTCCCCGATCACGATGTGGTCGTTCCCACCGCCCGTGATCTCCCGGGTGAGGGTGTCGCGCACGATCTCGGTCTTCATCGGTGTCCCGTCGAGATAGAGGCGGACGCCGGATGCGCGACTCGATCCGTCGTAGGTCAGGACCAGCTCGTGCCAGGAACCGACCGGGAGGACCTCCTTCGCGCGGACGCGTATCGCGTTCCCGGGATAGAAGTGGATGAGAGCGGCACTCGGTTTTCCGTCTTCGAGGAGCAACTCGTAGCCGCGGCTCGCGGCATCGGTCCACGCCTTCGAACGGGCGAAAATGACGGCGCGCTTCTTGTGGTCGGGCGTCCTGACCCAGAGGGAAATCGTGAAGGGTTGGTCGCGGGTGAAGTTTCCGTCCGGGATCTTCAGCGCATCGTCGCCCGTGAGCCGTAGCGCCTTGCCCCGGATGCCCTCGGTCGCCGTGTTGCGGGCGGTGGTGGTGGCCGGCTCGGCGCCTTCCTCCGAGGCGGCGTAGGCGTCGCCTTCGCGTTCGTCGAAGGAGTAGGACAGGTCGGGATCCGGCGGAAGAAGGTCCGACGGCTTGGCCTGTTTCAGCCAGGCAGCGAAATCCTCCGTCGCTTCGTTCGCGATGCGTGCGAGAGCCTTTTCTTCCGTCGCGATCGCGCTCTCTGCCGCGGCCAGTTCCTTCTCCTGCTTCTCGTCGGGGAGCCAGAGAGTCGGGGTCGGAACGGACGGCGTGAAGTAGGAGTAGAGTCCGGCCTCGTCGATGTTGTCGAAGAATGCCGAGAGACCGTAATACTCCCGCATCGTGAGCGGGTCATACTTGTGGTCGTGGCAGCGGGCGCACTCCATCGTCAGGCCGAGGAACGCGGTGGCGTAGGTGTGGACGCGATCCGAGACATACTCGATGCGGAACTCCTCGGGGACACTGCCGCCCTCGACCTTCTGGGGGTGGAGACGATTGAACGCGGTCGCGAGCTTCTGGTCGCGCGTGGCATCCGGAATCAGGTCACCCGCGATCTGGTCGATGATGAACTGGTCGTAGGGTTGGTTGGCGTGGAAGGCACCGATCACCCAGTCGCGCCATCGCCAGACGGAGCGATCCCGGTCGACCTGGAAGCCGTAGGTGTCGGAGTAGCGCGCCACGTCCAGCCACCCGGTGGCGAGACGCTCGGCGGCCGCCTCGGAGGCCAGCAGGCGGTCGACCACGCTTTCCCTCGCTTCGTCGGAGGGATCCGCGAGAAAGGCATCGATCTCCTCGAGGGTGGGAGGCAGGCCGGTCAGATCGAAGGTGACCCGTCGCAGCCACTTTTCGGGATCCGCCGGTCCCGCCGGAGCCAGGCCTTCCTCGGCGAGCCGGGCGAGGACGAACCGGTCGATCGGGTGGAGTTCCGGTTCTCCCTCGATCTCCGGCACGTCGATCGAGGGGGGGATCGCCTCGAAGGACCAGTGTTTCTCGTAGGCGGCCCCCGCCTCGATCCACCTGTCGAGGGTCTCTTTTTCCTCTTCGGTGAGCTTCATCTTCGCGTCGGGCGGTGGCATCGTGTCCGCCGGATCGTCGGAGTGGACGCGCCAGTGGAGTTCGCTCTCCTTCAGGTCGCCGGGGACCACGCCCGCGTAGCCACCGAGGTCGGCCGTGGCATGGGCGAAGGTGTCGAGGCGCAACTCCGATTGCTGGTTCTCCGAGTCGGGCCCGTGACAGGCGAAACACTTGTCCGAGAGAATCGGACGGATGTCCCGGTTGAACGAAATCTCGCCAGACCACCCGATTTGCCCGAGGGCGATCACCGTGAAGGTGAGAATCCGCCACGTTTTCATGAATCGTTGGAAAAACATCTCCTCACCGGATACGCTTTCACGGAAACCGATCCGAGTCTCGTTCCGTCATGCCGCCATTTGCCTCTGCGTTCCCCCGGACTGCCCGGGTCGTGGCAGAGAAGCTGGCCGGGGCCTGTTTCGATGATCCCTCTCTCGAAACCCCCGTGGAGCCCTGTGATCTCGCCCGTTGCGGGGGAACCTGCTGTCACGACGGCGCCTACCTTTCGGGGGAGGAGGCGGATGTCGTTCGCACGCTGGCGAATAAAGAACGGTCCTCATTCGCGATGATGGGCCTGGAGTTGCCCGAGAGGGTCGTTGTCTACGGCCGGTGGCGCGACATCGCTTCGGGTCCCAAGACCGCGACCCGGCCCGATCCGGGACGGCGCCATCGAGTCCCCGATTATCCCCGTCATTTCCCGGAAACCTCCTGCGTCTTCCTCCGGCCGGACAGCCGGTGCGGACTCCAGGTGCTCGCCGGGCAAAAGGGTCTTCCGCCGTGGTATTTCAAGCCGTTCACCTGCTGGATGCATCCACTCGCGATTCGTCGTGACCCGGACGGAACAGCCCGGGTCGTATTGCCGACCGAGGAGACCGATCCGCAGCGGTTTCCCGACTACGACGGTTTCGCCTGCCGGACGCACTGTGGCCGGCGCTGCGAGTCAGGACGACCCGCGCGCGAGATCCTTTCAGAGGAACTCGGTGTCCTGAAGGGATTGGCTGGCGAGGTGGAGCCCGGCGGATGATCTCGCTACTCGGGGCGTTTCCCCACCAGTTCCGCGAGCCGGGCTTTGAGGGCGTCGAGCCCATCGCCGTGTTCGGCCGAGATGGGAAAGATCTCCTTGCCGGGAAAGCGCTGCTGCAGGGCGGGGAGGAAGAGCTCCGATTCCTCGAGATCGATCTTGTTGGCCACGATGAGCCAATCCCTCCGGCCCAGTTCCTCGTCGTAGAGGCGCAACTCGGTGCGGAGGGTTTCCAGGTCGGAGATCGGATCGCGCTGGTCCACGGCGGCCGCGTCGACCACGAAGAGAAAGACGGAGCACCGGCTGATGTGGCGCAGGAAGTCGTGCCCGAGACCGACGTTGCGGTGCGCCCCCTCGATGAGGCCGGGGATGTCCGCGACGGTGGCGCGGAGGAAGCCGGGAAAGTCGACCACTCCCACCATCGGTTTGAGGGTGGTGAACGGGTAGGCCGCCACCTTGGGCTCGGCATTGGAAAGGGTGCGGAGAAGTGTCGATTTACCGGCGTTGGGAAATCCCACCAGGCCGGCGTCCGCAATCTTGCGCAATTCGAGGTAGAACCAGCCTTCCTCGCCGGGCTCTCCGGGCGTGAACTCGACCGGAGCCTGGTTCGTGTCGGATCGGAAATGCCAGTTGCCCTTGCCCCCGATTCCGCCCTCGCAGAGGGTGAATCGCTCGCCGACTTCCAGCAGATCGGCGATCAATTCGCCGGGTGGGCCCTCGCGGGTACCCTCAAATAGGTCCGGATCGACTTCCCCGGCAGCCGACCCGGCCTCGGAAGTCTCTTCGTCATCCTCGAAAGATTCGTCCTCGAGGCCTTCGTCGCGATCCATCTCGACCAGGGTTCCCTCGTCCTCGATGATCTCGCCCTCCCACTCCTCATCATCGCCGGGAAAACGGGCCGCCTCGTCCTCGACCCGGTAGACGAGGGTGCCGGGCGGAACCGGAAGCACGAGATCTTTTCCGGAGCGCCCGGTGCGTCTCTTGCCCTGGCCAGGCATGCCGCGCGGAGCCTTGTGTCGGGGCCGGTAGAAGAAATCCCGTAGATTGTCCACGTGGGGACTGACCTCGAGAATCACGTTGGCACCTTTCCCCCCGTCGCCTCCATCGGGCCCCCCTTTGGGCACGTACTTTTCGCGGCGGAAACTGACGCATCCATGCCCGCCGTCTCCGGACTTCGCATGGATCTTGATGTGATCGACAAACATGAATGTGGTGTCGTCCACCGAGGGACAACCCGTCTAGTTACCACGGAAACCGGTCTTGGGAAGGAGGCACAGTGGACAAAATCGGCCAAAGAGGAAGGGGCGCGGACGGGTCGCCGCACAGGTTTTTCCCATGTTTTTCCCAACTGCGAACAACCCGGTGAGGAGTTCGTCCATCCGGTGGTGGCGCGTTCCGAGGTCGACGAGGCACTGCCGGCTGTTTGTGACAAAGCGGTGACATTCAACGGATTCTCCGGTTCGCTCTTCTTCCTCTCTTCAGAGCTTTTTCACACCGTAAGAAATTCGTAATGAACTGGTTGAGAAAGTTCTTCACAAGCGTTGTCAAAAACTGGAGAACAAGTGGGGAAAAGAGGTGAATGCAAGCCGTTTCGGCAATCGCGATGCCGGATCCGGCAAGTGCGTGGTTCGTCTCCTCGCACTTTCTTCCCAAAATGGCCGGCGTTTTCCCCCGGTTGTTCACAATTTTTTTTCGAATGGGAAAATCCGGAGCTTGGCGTTGCGCGTCCGCGGGGAGTTTGCCATCCTTCCTCCACCACCTTCTCATGTCCGACGACTCTACGCCAGACTCCGCCGGCTCTTCGAGCGAAACGACATTTCCGACCCCGTTTCAGAAGAAGGCGCTCTGGATCGCGATCACCGCCATCTCGATCGTGGTGACGGGTGCGGTTGCGGTCGGACTGATCGGGCTGACCGGGCGGGTGTTGGGTTTTCTTCAGCCCGTTCTCGTGCCGATCGCGGTCGCGGGCATCCTCGCCTACCTGCTGGAGCCGGTGGTTGTGTGGCTGAAGAGCCGGGGACTCGGTCACCACACCGCGATGATCACGGTATTCGTGGCCTTCCTCTTCGCGGTGGTCCTGTTGATCGTCGCCGTCCTCGTGCCGACCTTCGGGGAGGCTCGCGCCTTCTACGAAAACTGGGAGAGCTACGAGGAGCGCACGGTTTCGTTCGTCAGCCGTGGCTACGAGACGTTGCGGGACCAGCTCGGTCCGATGATTCCCGCCGAGTATGTCGAGGACGGTCTCGACTGGATACGCGGCGAAGGACCCACGATCGCGCAGAATCTCGGCATGTGGATCTGGGGTCGTCTGCGCGGGGCGCTGGGACTCTTCGGCTACCTCATCGGATTTCTCCTCGTGCCCGTCTACCTGTTCTTCTTCCTTCGGGAAGGTCACCGCATCTCGCAGACCTGGACCGATTATCTGCCGTTGCGCGCCTCCTCGTTCAAGGACGAGGTCGTGGGAACGATCCAAGAGATCAACGGCTACCTGATTTCGTTCTTTCGCGGCCAGATGGTGGTCAGCCTGATCGACGGGCTTCTCATCGCGATCGGATTGCGATTGATTGGTTTGCCCTACGCGCTGTTGTTCGGGGTCTTTCTCGCCATCCTGGGCCTGATTCCCTACATCGGAAACGTCCTCGTGATGATCCCGGCCGTCCTCGTGGCAGTGGGGCACTACGGTGCGACCGAATGGGGCACGATCCAGGAAGGTGAGCTGCCCGAACCGGGGCAGGTGGCCGAGGTGACGCTGGTGCCGTCCGGCAAGGTCGTGGAGAAGGTCGTCACCGCCGTCAACGAGGAAACCGAGCAGGTCCAGGTGCTCGTGCACGCCTGGAACTGGCTGCCCCACGTATGGGCCTACCCGCTCATCGTGTTGGCGATCTTCATCACGCTGCAGCAGATCAACAGTCTCGTCACCGCGCCGAAGATCGTGGGAGATTCGGTGGGGCTCCACCCCCTCACGGTGATATTCTCCGTGCTGTTCTGGACCCTGATCCTGGGCGGATTGCTGGGGGCTCTCCTCGCGGTTCCCTTGACCGCGTCGATCAAGGTGCTCTTCCGGCGCTACATCTGGGAGCGCCGTCTCGAGCCGGCGGTGGAGCGCCGACTCGCCGAGGCGGCCGAGCAGGCGAGCGAATCGGCGTGAACGCGCACGGGATCCCGGGCGTTCAACCGGGTGCCTCACGAGTCACTTGCGCCGCGGCCCATCACCGCCCATCGTTCCGGCATATCACCCCCACATGGAGACGATCGACACGAATCAACTCGGTGAGCGCATCCAGCAGCAATCGACCTGGGTCCACGCGGTAAAGAGCGAGATGGCCGGTGTCGTCGTGGGCCAGGAGGCCCTGGTCGAGCGCCTCCTGATCGGGCTGCTCACCAATGGTCACGTGCTCCTCGAAGGCGTGCCCGGACTGGCCAAGACGCTGACCGTGAACGCCCTCGCCGGAGCGCTGCACGCGCAGTTCCAGCGCCTGCAGTTCACTCCCGACCTCCTGCCGGCCGATCTTCTCGGAACCCTGATCTTCAATCCCCAGACCAACGAGTTTTCTCCCAAGCTGGGGCCCATCTTCTCGAACCTGATCCTCGCCGACGAAATCAACCGGGCGCCGGCGAAAGTGCAGAGCGCGCTCCTCGAGGCGATGCAGGAGCGACAGGTCACGATCGGTGACACGACCTACCGGCTTCCCGATCCCTTCCTCGTCCTCGCGACACAGAACCCGATCGACCAGGAGGGAACCTATCAACTGCCCGAGGCGCAACTCGACCGTTTCCTGGTCAAGGTCATCGTCGACTACCCGTCGATCGACGAAGAGCGAGTCATCCTCGACCGGATGTCGACGTCGGCCCCGAAAACGCGCACATCGGCCGTGGTCGAGCCGGCCACGGTGGTGGCGAGCCGCCAGCTGGTCAACGCGATCTACGTGGACGAAAGCGTGAAGGATTACATCGTCCGGCTCATTCACGCGACGCGAGATCCGAGGGAAGTCGAGCCGGGCCTGGTGCCTCTGATCCGGGCAGGAGCGTCGCCTCGGGGAACGATCAACCTGACGCTGGCGGCGAAGGCGGCGGCCTTTCTCGCCGGGCGCGGCTACGTGGTTCCCGGCGATGTCAAGGGCCTCGCCTACGACGTGTTGCGGCACCGCATCCTTCTCAGCTACGAGGCCGAGGCGGAGGAGGTCTCCAGCGAGCAGATCATCGCCACGATCCTCGACCGGCTCGAAGCGCCATAGGGCCGGACAGGTAAATCGGCGCCCCGTCGCCCGGAGACCGGGCGCTCCAGGCGGGACGCACTCACCCCCCGGTGATCGACTGCAGCGCCTTCACGTTGGCGCGCATGACGGAAAGCCAGTCGCCTTCCCCGGGCCGGTTGCCGGTGGGGTCGAAGACGACACTGCTGATATCGCGCTCCTCGAGAAGTTCCACCGAGTCGGAGGCGGGCTCCCCCTCCCACAGCATCCAGCGGGCCCCGTGGTCCTCGTTTTTCTTGTCGAGTTCGGCCAGCGCCTCTTCGTCGGGAACCACGTCGGGTTCCCAGTGCAGTGATTCGATGGCGAATCCGTAGCGGCGCGAGAGGTAGTGGTAGACCGGGTGCGAACCGAGGAGGGCGGTGCCGTCGAGCCGCTCCCCTTCCTTTTTCAGGGCGGTGTCCAATTCGGCCAGGTCGGCGAAGAGAGCGGCCGCGTTCTCGTCGAGTTTCTCCTTCGCCTCCGGTAGTTCCGACACGAGGGCCTCGTGGATAGCCTCGGCGTGTTTCCGGGCCTGCGTCATGTCGAGCCAGGTGGTGAAGGCGATACCGTCGTGGGAGTGGACGTGGCCGTCGCCGTGACTGTGCTTCACCGCGTCTTTGATGATGATGAAGTCGTCCTCGAAGCCCTCCGCGGTATCGATCAGGATAGAGCGGGGCAGCGTCACGTTCGAGGTCCATTTCGCGTAGTCGGCGCCGTTCAGGAGCAGCAGGTCCGCCTGCTGCATTGCCGCCACTTCCTTGTCCGACGGCTTCCAGAAGGCGGGATCCCCCTCGGCCGGTGCGAGGAATTGCAGGTCGATCAGGTCGCCGGCGATGCGGTCGGCGAAGTAGTGGAGAGGATAGTTCACCGTGTGGACGACGGGCTTTTCCTCGCCGTGCAGGTGGGTGGAAAGGAAGAGGGCAAGCGCGAGAGCGGTGGGCGTGATACGGCACATCATAACGGGTCGGGAGTGTGGTGATTGATTCGCGTGTGAAGGGGTGAGGAATCCAGCCGGGTCGGTCGAGGCAGGCCGGAGAGCGGCTCCGGCGCGCCTTTCGCTCTGGGGATGGCTTCCCTCATAGAAAGGGAATCGCAGGCACACGTTCAAGGAAAGTGAAATCCGAGTGAAGGGTGTCACCCATGTGCGGCGGCTGGCCCGCTTGCAGGGAACTCCGCGGGGGCGTAAGGTTTCATTCCGATCATTGTCTGATCAGGAGTGAAGAACCCGCTGCGGTCCAACCCCACGACGCTATGAATTCGAAATCGATCTCCCTTCTGTTTGCCTTTCCGGTCGCGTTTGTCGCGATCTCCCTCGCCGCCACCACGAAACTCTTCGCCGAAGAAAAGGATGCGACTATCGAGGTTCTCGATCAGCCGCCGGAACAGCCGAAGGCCGAAGTGTCGAAGACGGACGAGGAGTGGAAAGAGGTGCTTACGCCGGAACAATATCGCATTCTCCGCGAGGACGGTACCGAGCGGGCGCACGGGAAAGTATACAAGGAGTTCAAAAACCAGGGGGCGGGCACCTACTACTGCGCAGGATGCAACGCGGAGCTCTTCACGTCGGACGAGAAGTTCGACGCCCGGTGCGGCTGGCCGTCCTTCTACGATCCGTCGAAGGCGAAGAACGTGAAATACAGCGTCGATTTTCACCTCGGCTATGCGCGGACGGAGGTGCGCTGCAAGGTCTGCGATGGACACCTCGGACACGTGTTCGAAGGCGAGGGATTCGACACTCCGACCGACAAGCGCTACTGCATCAACGGGACGGTTCTGAAGTTCGTGCCCGCTGCCCAGGTCGATGAGACGAAAGGCGAGAAGCAGACGTCCGTCGATTCCTCCCAGGAGTGAGCAAGTTGCGACCGTTCCCTCTGTCGAGAGGTTCAAGGCGAGTGCGGCGCTGATTGTTCGACGTCTCGGCGATTCTAGTTCGGGAGGACGCGCGTCTCGCTTTCTTCCGCGCCGACCACGGCGAACGCCTCCTCCTCTTCGGTGTCTTCCTGGAGGGGGGCGAACCGTTCCGCGCGAAAACCGAGTTCCTGCTCGATGCTGGAGTGGGGGTCGTTGGGATTCACCAGTTCCTCCAGCAGCAGGAGCAGGTCGAATTCCGCATAGCCGATCGTGAGATTGGCATCGTCATCGACGACGAAGTTCGGATTCGATCGACCCGGGCGCACCGCCCGGACGGTGTAGACTCCGTCCTTTTTTGGCAGTGCCTTGAACAGGTCGAACACCCAGGGGGCAAAGTCGTCATCGACGCAGACCACGCGTTGTCCGTTCTGGAACATGGCACAAAATGATGTGGGCTCGTCCTCGACGCAAGCGGCGCGTTGGGGGACGCCGGTCCCTCCTTCGCGGATTTGCTCAGCCCGCCTGCATCTCCTCGAAAGCGCCGCCGAGCTCATCGCCGTCTCCCCGGCGGTTCTCGCGTTCCCGCTCCGCCAGTTGCCGGCTGATCTCCTTGAAGGTGGAGAGAACCCGCGGAGGTGTCGCGGGCAGGGGCAGATCGATGTCGAGTTCGGGCTCGAGTCCGAAGGCGCGCAGGGCGTCCCAGAGTGCCTCGCGAACCGAGGCGGCGAGAAGAACGGGGGCCTCGGCGCAGGGATCGCCCGGCAGCGAGGCGGGATCCCCCGCCGGGCGGAGCCGTTCCGTCTCCCACTGCAGGGGTGCATCGGCGTAACCCGGGACGCGCTCCGCGATCGTGAACTCGTCACGGGGATTCTCGGGATCGGGCGGTTCCTCGGAGAGGATCCATCCCGCCCCCAGGGTGAAGGCGCGGAATAGCTGTGCCTCGTCGCGTTCGCCCTGTTCGGCCGCCGGTGAGCCCTCGTGCGTGATGTCGGTTCGCAGGATCTCGATC
>Ga0180429_10000847_pt1 | contig 26593 bp, 29 predicted proteins | sample SS_ome_FD_132428 | JGI IMG/M metagenome (GOLD analysis project Ga0180429, IMG submission 132428) | Hypersaline lake sediment archaeal communities from the Salton Sea, California, USA - SS_1_S_1 metaG | ecosystem: Environmental > Aquatic > Non-marine Saline and Alkaline > Hypersaline > Sediment ...
ACCGACACTGCGCTTACGCGCAACAACGTCTGGCACGGCTGGGATTGGGTAATAGATTACTCCAGCGAGTGGCACGACCAGATGGCCCTCGACCCGGACGATGCCGACTACAGCAGGCCGGTCATAGGCGATTACTACGATACAGGATACGTCAAAGACGGCTTTAACGACATCGCTATCCTTTGTTCGGACGGGCTAGTAAGAATCGATTATGGGAACGGAACTGAGGCTGCTCTCGGCAGCTTCGAGAAGATGCCGCAGCTTATACCGAGTGCCCTGCTGACCGATGCCCCTGGCTGGGCGTATTTGTCCTTCATGGGTGATTTCCAGGAAGACGGGTCTGCATTCCTGGGCTTTAAGGTGCCGGATGGATTGGCTGATGAGGGCCGAATTTACTTGCTTCCCTTCAGCGGCGATCAATTCTACACAGAGTATGATTGGGCGGTGGATGCGCCGAATATCTTCGGTGGCAATAAGACAGTTCCTTTCGCTGGTCGATATAACATAAGCAACTCCACAAGGGTGAGTGTGCGCGAACCCAATGATAACTGGCGCATCACTAATAACACTAGTTATTCTGAATTAGGTGATGTAGCACCGACATACATTTACGATGTAAACTGCCATCCATTGAACGGTGACTTCGATGGTGATGGCGCGGTCGATCGCGCTGTGATGTGTAAAGACGAGTGGCGAATCGCCTATTCGGGTTCAGACTACGACAGCATGAAAGATTCCGATGGTGCTCGCCATGTTCCTCTCACTTATTCAGGCCATAAGTTGCCCGGCAGATCCTATGCCGGCGGAATCAGCTATTCATACGCACAGCAGCTCATGAACCTCTATCAGGCCCAGCACCCCGGTGAGCCGGTCCCCATCATGGTCGACATGATATCAATCTCAAGTCAGTAGTCCGTATTTCGTGGAGCCCTCCCTATATGGCCATCAGGCAGGCTTCGGTTTGATTTCACTAAACTATGAAGAAAAAGATAAAGTTTAAGGCAAAGGGCGATAAAAGGAAGACGCGCAAGGTCCGCACTGTGTCGAGGCGCCCTAGAAAGCGACGTCCGCATTGCGATGCGAAAACCAGGAAGAAGGCGGTGAAGAACATCCTGAGCGGCATGGATACCAGGATGAATGTGGCGCTACGGCTGGGTGTTTCGTATGCGGCGGTCCATACGTGGGTGAAGAAGGAGTTGGAGCAGCAGGGTGAAGGAAAGTCGGGCGTAGGCAGGATGGTGGATGACCAGTCTATATGTGAAGACATAGTCCGCCTGAAGCCGGTAGCATGGTTGTCAGACTGGACGATCGATTTCAAGGTGGGCGAGAGCCATGGAAATGTCGTATGCAACTCCTGCTTGGCTTCCATCGAAAAGGGTGATGTATGCGTCGTAATAAGGAGGAAATCCGAACCCCCCGAGGACGTGGTGGGCGCCTATTGCCTTCGGTGTATGCTCGTGGCGTTGCGCGACACGCAGAAATATCTGAGTGGCCTCGAGAGGATGTTGCAATCTGACGGTCTGAAGGCATCCATGGATCTATCAGATCTGCATAATCAATATAATTGCGTCTACAGGAAACGCAAGCTGCTGACCCCACACGTCGGACCCCTGGATTACCTTTCGAAGAGGAGGCTCTTGAGGTATTTGGAGAGCGAGAGGTTGGCCAATGACCCCGACGAGCTTCGGCAGATGATAGAGCTGGAGAATCGGTATTTCGAGTCCATGGGTATAACTGAGCTTCTGCGCATAAGGATGTCAGCATTCAGGGAGGATGAAATCTATAGGCTCTGGAAAGAGAAGGGTATGAGCGAGAGGGCCATAGGCAAGAGATTCAATATGGATTATCAAACGGTGGGTACGATAATCGAAAGGTATCACGGAAAACCGGAAAAGGTTCATGGCAAGTTGCATCGGCTGGAGAGGGAGAACCGGCAGTTGAGGAGGGTGCTGTACCATTTTGCGGAGCAGATATTGTGATACTGTGTTGTTGTGGATGCTGGATCGAATGAAGAAGGGCTTATATATAAGTGAGCAGCTTACCTGGATTTTCAAAACGGGAAGTCATGACATTCTAATGGGTGATTATCTACCCGTTCACACTCCTTTCGAGACGTATAACTAGTTGTAATATATAAGTATATATGAAGGCGCATTGTTTGGCACGAATGTTGCTATGTTTAAGTATGCGTAATTATCTGCGTGGGGGGAGTTATGAAGAGGATATATTTTTTGGTGGCGATGGTGGCGATCTTGCTCTTTTCGAGCACCTCTTTCGCCCAGGTTTGTAGCAGCCCTATAAGCTTGCTGCCGTTAAACAGGACTCAGAAAATTGACGCAATCAATAACGCCTTTGCGTCGCCGTGCAATATCATCGTCGGAGAAGACTGTGAGATCTGCTTTGAAATGAATGAGTTTGCTATTGAGCCTGACGACATGATAACGGGATTTTCTCTTTCTGTTGATGGTTTGGTAACAAGGGATATTTACGTTGTTGGTTTGAATCTCTCCAAACTAGATTCCCTGGATACCGACGACCCGCTGCTCACGATCCAGCACGACGGATCCGGTACGGTCTATCTCGAGGACACCCAGCTCTCCAACGTCAAGAACGGCCTCAAGCTCGCGGGTTCGGGCGCGATTCAGCTTGCCTCCTATCTGGACGGCCCAGTGACGGTGGAGGGCAACGCGGACAAGCTGGGCAGCTGTATCGACGTCAAGGCCGATGCCGCCGTCCTGAACGGCGTGCAGGCCTCCGGCTGCGGAGACGGCGTCAAGGTGGATGCCGACGATGTGAGCATCACGAACGGTTCGGTCATAAAGGGCCACAAGATAGGCGTCCATGTGTTGTCGGGACGTACGGACACCCTGATCGAGCAGAGCCTGGTCTACTGGAATGATGACGGCGACCCGTCCAATCTTCTTAGGGAGGATGGCGTCAAATTTGACGACGTCGTTATGCACGAGGCGGTTTTCTACGATGTCGAGGGGGAGGACCCCGTCCCCGTCCTCGACGACGACGAGGTGTACGAATATGGAGAGAAGACAGCATATGTCCTCATGGACATCCCCGACGGCAAGGAAGGAGAGGTCGAATTCTACTATGGTTCGGATAGCGCGTGTGAGCTAGTCGGGGAGGAGCATGCCTATGGTCAGTCTTGTAAGCTGGTGACGGGGATGACCAATCCCGTATCCCTCAAGTCGTCCGTCATGGCCTACGGCCCGGTGCGCGTCAATGCTCCCTCTGATGCCAATGGTAAATCTATGGTAATAGTCTACAACGACCCGGACAGGGGATCTGCGGGCATATCAAGACAGTTTTCTATCACAGGAGATGAACGCGTTATCGCCTTCGTCTCCAGCCCCTACGACATCCCGACGACCAGCGGCCTGGCCGGCGACGATACGGCGCCCAGCATGCCCGAGGAGGAGGACGACGGCGGCGGCTCCGGCATCGGCGGCGACGGCGTCGGCACCGAGGGCGGCGGCGGGGTCATCGAGGCGGCCGGCGGCGTGGCCGGCGGGTGCGGCGGCGGGGCGTCGCTGGCGGGCGACTCCTTCCGCACCGTGGCGCTGCTCATGGACCTGTGGTGGAACCTCCTGCTCGTGGGCGTCATCCTCGGCCTCCGCAAGGCCTACGCAAGGGTCCACAGGGACAGGGTGTGCAGGCGGCGCTGAGCACCTTTTGACTATTGCTCAGGGTTCTTCTCCAAAAACAGCACCTCGCCGGGCCTTATGTAGCCCAGCTCCGCGCGTATGACGGGCTCCAGGTTTTCCGGGTTCTCCAGCACGGCCTTCTCGCGGGTGAGGCTGTCTATCTGCTCGCCCAACTCCGTGCGCTCCGCCATGAGCTTGTTTCTCATCTCCATCAGGCGCCGGAACTGGTAGATCCCCTTGTCGCCAAGGATCAGGAAGGCGAAGATCCCGAGCACCGCCGCGATCGCGGCCAGGCGAACCGGGGAGACCAGCCGAAACAGCCTCTCGAAGGCGTTTGAGATGATGCGCCTCATCTCGGTATGAGCTCCTGTTGATCGCTCTGAGGCAGGGCGATGCTAAGGTGGTCGTAGGCGAGCTTGGTGGCCACTCGCCCCCTCGGCGTGCGGCTCAGGTATCCGCACTGTATCAGGTAGGGCTCGTAGACGTCCTCTATCGTGTCCTTCTCCTCGTTGATGGCGGAGGATATGGTGTCGATGCCCACGGGCCCTCCGGAGAACTTCTCGATTATCGTGCGCAGTATCGTCCGATCCATATGGTCGAAGCCGCGCTCGTCCACGTCTAGCATGCGAAGCGCGCTGGAGGCCACGCCCTTGTCGATGTGCCCCTCCGCCTTCACCTGCGCGTAGTCGCGAACGCGGCGCAGGAGCCGGTTGGCTATGCGCGGCGTTCCGCGTGCGCGCGTCGCAATCTCCAACGCCCCGCCTTCGTCGATCGGTACGTCCAGCATGCCGGCGGAGCGCACGACGATGCTCTTGAGATCCTCCGCGGGGTAGAAGTCCAGCCTCGCCGTCACGCCGAAGCGGTCCCGCAGCGGCGATGTCAGAAGCCCGGCGCGTGTCGTCGCCCCCACCAGCGTGAAGCGCGGGAGTTCGAGCTTGATCGTCTTGGCCGATGGCCCCTGGCCGATGATGATGTCCAGCTTGTAGTCCTCCATGGCGGGATAGAGGATCTCCTCTACAACGCTGCTCACCCTGTGGATCTCGTCGATAAACAGGACCGACCCCTCCTGGAGGTTGGTCAGTATCGCCGCGAGGTCACCGGGCCGCTCTATCACCGGGCCGGAGGTCGTGGTGATCTCGGATCCCATCTCGCCCGCGATTATGTGAGCCAGCGTCGTCTTGCCGAGGCCGGGGGGGCCGAAGAAGAGGACGTGGTCGAGGCTCTCCTGCCGCCCCTTGGCAGCCTCGATGAAGAGCTTGATCCTCTCCTTGATGGCGGTCTGGCCGACGTAGTCGCAAAGCCTCTGCGGGCGGAGCCCAACCTCAGCCGCGCGGTCCTCGTCGGCGGGCACCATAGGGTTTAGCGCTTCGTTTCTCGTTTCGGTCATGCCTTGCAAAGCTCCCTGAGGGCCATCCTGATGGCCTCCTCGACCTTCATCGTTGCCGATATCTGAGCCCTTTTCAAGGCGTTTTCAGCCACGCTGCGTGGGTATCCGAGGTTTTGTAGCGCAGATACGGCGTCGTCGATGAGGCCCCGGGGCTTGGCTGTGCCCTCGGCGGCGTGTGACGGGAACTCGCGCGAGAGCTGGTCGCCGAGCTCGACTATCAGGCGGTCGGCGGTCTTCTTGCCGATCCCCGGTATCGTGGCGAGCCTGGCGCCGTCGCGCGCGGCTACCGCTTCCACTATGTCCTCCGGGGTGAGCCCCGAGAGCATCGCCAGCGCTATCTTCGGGCCTACGCCGGAGATTCCTATGAGCTTTTGGAAGATCGTCCGCTCCTTGGCCGTGGCGAAGCCGTAGAGGACCAGCTGGTCCTCGCGGACGTAGGTGTGCACGTTGAGGCTGACCGTCTCGCCCGGCTCCGGCAGCTCGCCCAGCGAGCCAAGCGATATGTTGAGGCCGTAGCCCACGCCGCCCACGTCTATTACGCAGCGTCCTGGCTCCTTGGAGAGCAGCCTCCCTGTAAGGTATGATATCATCGCTTCGACCCCTCGAGCCTCCGTGCCATGCCCTGCGTGTTGAGGTGACAGATCGCCACCGCCAGTGCGTCGGAGGCGTCCTCGGCGGCGACCTCCGCAAGCCCCAAGATCGCCCGGACCATCCTCTGTATCTGCTCCTTCGTCGCCCGGCCCGAGCCCGTGACGGCGAGCTTCACCTCGGAGGGCGAGTACTCGGCGGGCGCAAGCCCCGCCTCGCAGGCCGCAAGCATCGCAACGCCCCTCGCGTGTCCAAGCACAAGCGAGCTGCGCGCGTTCTTGGCGACGAAGACGTTCTCCACGGCCACCGCGTCCGGTTCGAACCGCTCCATCAGGGCCCTGAGGTCCCCGTAGATCCCGTGGAGTCTCTGCGGAAATGTGCGGCCTCTGCCGGGGGCGATGATTCCGTTGTCGATGTGCGTAAGCGCGCTGCCCCGGCCCTCCACGATGCCGTACCCGGTGACGTTGCTCCCTGGATCGATGCCTAGGACTCGCATTTGATGACCGTAATCCGTGATCCGTAATCCGTGATCCGAAAGGCAGAACTGCTAGGCAAGCTCCTCCATGGTCTTCGAGTCGATGTCGAAGTTCGCGTAGACGTTCTGGACGTCGTCGTGATCCTCCAGTGCGTCCATGAGCTTTAGCATCTTCTCGGCTCCGCTCTGATCGAGCTTGACCGTGTTCTGGGGTAGCATGCTTAGGTTCGCTTCGATATATCTGATGTCCCCGTCCTCGCAGGCCTTCTTCACCGCCTCGAAGGAGGAGGGGTCGGTGACCACCGTGAAGATCTCCTCGTCGTCCACTATGTCCTCGGCGCCGGCCTCGAGCGCGACCTCCATGAGCTTCTCCTCGCCCACAGCCTTCTCGAAGGTCAGCACGCCCCGTTTGTTGAACATCCAGGCGACGCAGCCGGACTCGCCGAGGTTACCGCCCATCTTGGAGAAAAGATGTCTGAGCTCGGCGACGGTGCGGTTGCGGTTGTCCGTGGTGGTCTCCACGAGGATGGCCACGCCGTTGGGGCCGTATCCCTCGAAGGTTATCTCCTCGTAGTTGACCCCTTCGATCTCGCCGGTTCCCTTCTTGATTGCGCGGGTGATGTTGTCGTTGGGCATATTGGCTGCACGCGCCTTGTCAAGCGCGGTCCTAAGCCTGGGGTTTCCCTCCGGATCGCCACCCCCGATCCGTGCGGCAATAGTGATCTCCTTGATGAGTTTCGAGAAGAGTTTGCCCCGTTTGGCATCGGCGGCCCCCTTTTTGTGCTTGATCGTCGACCATTTATTGTGACCGGACATCTTGCGCTCCTTTTGAACGGTTTCCTCTCCGCGACGGATACACTAGCAGAAAGCCCGAGAACTTGTAAAGCGCCTAGAAACCTGATCCTGCGGCTATCTCATGGCCGCGTCGAAGTCGGTCTGGTCGACCGCGCGCCTGCGTGCCTCCGCTTCCTCTATCACTCCGCGCTTGACCAGGCGGGCCAGAGACTGGTCCATCGTGAACATCTCTGTCTCCTTCTGTCCCATCTGCATCTGCGCGGATATCTGGTGTGTCTTTCCCTCGCGGATCGTGTTCCTTATGCCCGAGTTGGGCAGAAGCGCCTCCACCGCCAGGGCCCGTCCGCCGCCTATCCTGGGCATGAGTTGCTGGCAGAAGACCCCCTCCAGGATGAAGGAGAGCTGGGTGCGTACCTGCGGCTGATGGTGCGGCGGGAAGACGTCGATGATGCGGTCGATCGTCTGAACCGCCGTGTTGGTGTGTAGCGTCGCGAATACCAGGTGGCCGGTCTCGGCGATGGTCAGTGCGCTCTGGATGGTCTCCAGGTCGCGCATCTCGCCCACGAGGACGACGTCCGGGTCCTGCCTGAGGGTGTATTTCAGAGCGTTTGCGAATGAGAGGGTGTCCTGGCCGACCTCGCGCTGGTTGATGATGCAGCCCTTCTGCTGATAGATGTACTCGATCGGGTCCTCTATCGTGATTATGTGGTCCTTCCTGGTCCGGTTGATCCGCTCGATCATCGCCGCGAGGCTCGTGGACTTTCCGCAGCCTGTCACGCCGGTGACGAGAACTAGCCCCCTCGGCTTTTCGGTGATCGAGAGCATGCATTCGGGGAGGCCCAGCTCCTCGGGCTCTGGTATCTCGAAGGGGATGACCCTGAAGGCTCCGGAGGTGTTGTCCATCGAGTGATAGATGTTCGCCCTGACTCGGGTCCTCTCCCCTACGCCGAACGACAGGTCGAGAACCCTCTGGGTCTCGAGCTTCATCGCCTGTTCCTGATTGAGGCACTGGAGACAGATCTCCTTGGCCTCCTCGTGGTCGAGCGGTTCTGTTCCCTCCACAGGCACGAGAGCGCCGTCGATGCGGAACTGGGGCGGGGCTCCCGCGTTTATGTGCAGATCGCTGGACTTAAGTTCTATGGATCGGCTCAACAGCTCGGTCAGCGACAAGGCCATCTCTTCCCCCTTTGCGTTTGTTCGTATATGGCTAAGTTGTCTGAATATCAAAGATAATATATGAATCAAGGTCCCTTTTTGGACCTCCGTCTGTCCATCTCCTCGACGACCGGGTGCTCATCGAGTTCCAAATTCTCGATCAACTCCCTGAACTTGGGCACGTCGCGCAGGTACACGAAGCCGTGCCTCTTGGCGTATACCAGGCGCCACTTTGGATGCCGCCAGAGATAGGAGTGAAAGGTTCTCTGGTTCCAGCCTGAGAATCCGGCCAGCACGATATAGTCCGGTGCGTATTCCTCCACCAGCCCCTCAAAGTTTCGGTTGTTCTTGAACGCCTCCGTGTAACGCTTGAAGAACTCGTCGCCGTAGACCGGAGTCCTGCCGTCGATGAAGACGCGCTCGCGGGGCCACCTGGAGAAGATGAGGTAGGCGCCTATGCCCATGTCGTTGAGCACCCTGCCGCGTATGTCGTGGCGGTCCAGAAACTCCACCATCCTGGCGGGCGCGAAGTGCTCGGCCGCCCCAAGCGCCGGCGCGTGCAGGCACATACCCTCCAGGGACAGCGGCAGGCCGAAGGTGAGCGTCGCCACGGAGATGACGAATGCCGCCGCGACGTTCACCCAGCACCTGAGGTTGGAGGCTGGCACTGCGGCGGGGAAGCGCGTCCTGAGGTTCAGAAGCAGTATGGGCAGGTTGACCAGCGTGAACTCCGGACCGAACCTGTGTCCCCTTGTGAGCATGAGCGCGGTGCCCGCGGTCAGGATCAGGTGCGAGATGCGTGCCCGCTTGGCGTTCATGATGTACGAAATCAGCGTCGCGACCAATGTCGCGAGCGTCAGGTAGGGAGGTATGTCCCTGTCGATGCCGGGATGGAGCAGGGGGCGCCATTCGTGTGTTGCGGCCAGTATTGTCTTCGCCTGCAGGTGCTCGAAATAGAAGGGGAAGATGTCGGCCCCGTAGGGGTTGATGAAACACGCCGCGAAGGCGGCGAAGGCGATGAGCCACAGCCGCCTGATCCTGGTTCCGTCGACCCGTTCCGGCCCCACGGCGTTCCGAGGGATGAGAGCCTGGATCGACTCGCCTGCGGCGAAGGCGCCTATCACCATGACGCCCAAAAACCCCCCGCCGTGCCAGTTGATCCAGACGACCTGCAGGAGCGGCAAAAGCCATATGGCGCGCGTTTCCTCCCTGACGTACTTGTGCAGGACGAGGCAGAAGACCGCCAGCATCAGCATCCCCATCAGGTGGGGCCGGTCTATTATGCGGTGCGATGCGTTCCACAGGAAGAATGCGGTGGCCCACAGCGCCACGTTCTTCGATTTTACCAGATAATCGACCGTCCTGAAGAAGATGACCGCCGTCGAGGAGGCGAGCAGGAACTTCAGGGCCGTGAGGCCAGGGTGACCGAACCACTTGTAAAGGTGCCATACGCTGACCTGGAAGAGCCACTCGTGGTTGGTCCAGGGCGCGCCGAAGCGCGTGTACGAGAAGATGTCGTTGCGCGGTATGTATCCGAGGAAGTCTATGGCCTGGCCTGTCGCCAGGTGCCACCAGACGTCGAAGCTGACCACGAGCACGAGGCTCACGGTTATCATAAGGCCCGCCAGCGATAGAAGGTACATGACCGCAGGCGGCCTGTGCGTCCTGAAGTAGCTCTCTTGTGTCATCGTTGGTAGTCCTTCGGCAGCTCGCCCTTCCTCTTCATGTGTTCGATGATCGGGTGCTTTTTTAAACCGAGCTTCTCTATCCTCTCTTTGAACTTGGGCACGTCCCTTAGATATATGTAGCCGTCGTCCATCCCGTAGACAAGGTGCCAGTCCGGGTCCTCCCACAGATACTGGTGCAGGCGGCGGTTGTTCAGCGCCTTTTGGGCGGAGAAGACGAGATAGTCGAACTCATACCTATAGATCAGCGAATTGAGGTTTTGCGCAAGATAGAGCGCTTCGAGATGCTGCCTGAATAGTTCCTCCCCGAAGACGGGGGAGCGACCGTCGTAGAAGACGAGTTCCTGGGGCCACCTCCTGAAGATGAGGTATCCTCCCAGGAGCATCTCGTTGAAGCCGCGGCCCCTTATGTCATGGTACTCCAGGAAGTCGACCATGCGGCTGGGCGCGAACCTCTTGGCGGGCGCGAGTCCCATCCTGTTCACCGGCGCGCTTCGGAGGGAGGTGGGGACGCCGATGATTAGCATCGTCGCGGCCAGCGCCGTTGCGGCCCCGGCTGAGATCCAGGAGCTCGCGTATCTTTGTGAGCTCAGTGCAGGGTATCTCGTGCTCAGATTCAGTGCCAACAGCGGGAGGTTTGCGATCATCATCTCGGGGCCGAAGCGGTTTCCGCGCAGGAGGAGCATTACGGTGAATGCGGAAATCGCGAGGTGCGATATCCGCACGCGCTTCGCGTTCAGGGCGTATGAGAAAAGCGTGGCGGCGGCGCTGACGAGGAAGAGATAAGGCGGGATGGCATCGGTGGTCTTAGGCGTCAACGGCGGGAGCCACTCCAGCGTGCGGCTGAGGGCGAAGGACATCTGGCTGAGATTGAAGTAATAGGTAAATATGTCGGCGCCCCAGGGGTTTATCGTGCACGCCGCGAGGCATGCCAGCCCCGCTATCCACAGCCTGCGAATCCTGGCCCGGCCGATCGGCTCGGGTCCCCCGAGCCGTCTCGGCAGCAAGGCCTGCATCGTCTCGCCCGCTGCGAAGCAGAAGACAACGATGGCGCCCAGCATCCCTCCGCCGTGGCAGTTGATCCAGATTATCTGCAAAAATGGCAGCGCCCATATCCAGCGCGAACCGTGCCTCGCGTACCTGTGCAGTATGAGGAGGTAGACGGCCAGCATGGGCATGATGATGAGGTATGGCCTGTCCAGCGCCCTGTTCGCTGTGCCCCAGAGGAGGAACATCGTCGCCCAGAGGGCCAGGTCTCGCGATCTGGCGAGGTAGGTGACGGTACGGAAGGCGATCCAAGTCGTCGCGCCGAAGAGGGCGACCTTCATGAGGACGAGCCCCGCGACGCCAAGGTGGTCGTAGACGGTCCACATCAGCGCCTGATAGAGCCACTGATGGTTGACCCACGGCCTTCCGAAGGCGGTGAACGAGAATATGTCGTACCTGGGGATCGTCCCCAGCTGCGTTATTACCCAGCCCGTGGCCAGGTGCCACCAGGTGTCGTGGCCGGCCAGCCTCACCGCGCCCACGCAGACGGTCATCGCGGCCAGGGGGAGGGCGTACAGGAGCGCCGAAGGCCTTTGTTCTCTGAAGCGGCTCATGATCCTCATCGCGAGTAGTCCTCCGGGAGCTCGCCCTTCTCCTTCATATGTTCGATCACCGGGTGTCTGTCCAGGGCCAGCTTCTCGATGAGCCCTTTGAACTTGGGCACGTCTCTCAGATATACGTAGCCGTCCTCCATGCCGTAGACAAGGTGCCAGTCCGGGTTTTCCCAGAGGTAGCGGTGGAACTCCCTGCTGCCCCACGCCCCCATGCCGGAGAGCACGATGTAGTCGAACTCCCAGCGGTCCTTGAGCCTCTCGAAGTTTTCGGCGCGCTGGAACGCAGCCGTGTTTTCGCGAAAGAAGTCCTCGCCGTATACCGGCGTCCTTCCGTCGAAGTAGACGAGCTCGCGGGGCCAGCGCCTGAATATGAGGTAGCCGCCTATGCCCAGGTCGTTCAGGACGCGTCCCCTGATGCCGTGGTATTCGAGGAAGTCCACCATCCGCGCCGGCGCGGAGAGCGCGGACGGCGAGGCGGTGATATTCGCGTCGGGCGCCCGCCTGAACGTCGTCGGTACCCCGAAGGCCAGGCTCGCCGTGGAGAGCGCGAAGACGGCAGTCAAGATCGCCCATGAGGCCTCGGGGCTCGGGACGCGCAGGCGCGGGAAGCGCTCCGAGAGGTTGTAGGCGATAACCGGCAGGCAGAGGATCATCGCTTCGGGTCCGAATCGCCTGCCCTGGGTCAGCAACAAAGCGGCGAATGCCGTGATGAGCAGGTGGGTGATCCTGGTCCCGCGGGCGTTGACTACGTGCGAGGCCAGCGCCGCCGCGACGCATGCGAGATAGATGTATGGGAGGATCGAGGTCATCGCCTCAGGGTGCAGCGGCGGGTACCATTCGGTGGTGTAGGCCAGGCTCATGGTCATCGAACGGAGCTGTCCGTAGTACGTTATGAGCTCTGCCCCCCACGGGTTGAGCAGACAGGCGGCCAGGCACGCCAGCGCGACGAGCCAGAGCCTGTGCCTTTGCACCCTGCCGACGGGGCGGGGGGCGCCGGCCATCCGACCCGCCACGGCCTGCAGCGACTCGCCCAGGGCGAATGCCAGGACGAGCAGGACGCCTATCGTCGCCCCGCCGTGGCAGTTGACCCACAGCACCTGCAGGAAGGGCAGGGCCCAGATCGCACGAGTCTTTCCCATGACGTATCCGTGCAGGATCAGGGCGTAGAGCGCCAGCATAGGCATGATAATCATCACGGGTCTGTCCATCACCCTGTTCGAGGCCCCCCACAGAAAGAGCGCCAGGCAGCACAGGGCCAGCTCTCGCGATGAGCCGAGGGAGGTGATCGTGCGAAAGGTCAGCGTGCATGCCGCCGTGATGAGGACGAGCTTGAGGGTCGAGAGCCCGAACACGCCGAAGTTCTCGTACGCCAGCCACATGGCGGCCTGGTAGAGCCATTGGTGGTTGAGCCAGGGTCGACCGAAGGCCGTGTAGCTGAAGAGGTCGTGACGGGGTATCGTCTCCAGCTGCGTTATCACCCAGCCTGAGGCCAGGTGCCACCACGTGTCGAAACCCACGAACCTGAGCCCGACCACGGCGACGACCAGCCCCGCTATGGCCACGGCGTAGGCGGCCGCGGGCGGCCTTCTCAAGGTGCCGATGCGCATCGGCAAGATATAGCACAGCGGAGCGCGCATCGCCAACGCTCTGGCGCGTTGACCTAACCCCTTCATCCTGCTAATATTTTGAGTTCGGGGGATTAGATGGCTCAGGTAAGTTTTCAGGTCCTGGACAACATCGGCCAGAAGCTGGTCGAGGAGGGGCTCATAAGCCCGGACCAGCTCGCCGTCGCCGAGGAGACGCGCAAGAACCTGGGCGGCGATCTCGGCCATATCCTTATAAAGAAGGGGTTCATCTCCGAGGAGCAGGTTCTCGAATTCCTGAGCCAGCGCCTCAACATCCCCTTCATGTCGCTGAAGGACTACACGATAGACCCCGAGGTCATAAAGCTGGTGCCGGTGAGCCTCGCCAAGAAGTATCACTTCATGCCGCTGTTTAAGATCGAGGATACCCTCACGCTCGCCATGGCGGATCCGCTGGACGTCTTCGCGCTCGACGAACTCAGACAGGCCCTCAAATGCCGCATCCAGCCAGTCTTGGCCTCGGCCGCCGAGATCGACAGGCTGGTGGCCGAGAGCTACAGGCTCATCGAGCCCGGCGAGGAGAAGACCGACGAGATCGAGGTGGTGGAGTACGGCATAGACACGGGTGAGGAGATGGCCGACCGCCTCCGCGAGGCCGCGTCCGGCCAGCGCATAATCTCTGAGGTCAACAGGATCATGCGCAGCGCCGTGCGCGAGAACGCCAGCGATATACACATCGAGCCGCAGGCCAACGCCCTCAAGGTCCGCAACCGCATAGACGGCGTGCTCGAGGAGAGGATCATACTGCCCAAGCAGATGCAGCTGCCGATAGTGACCCGCATCAAGATCCTCGCCAACATGGACATAGCCGAGCGCAGGGTCCCTCAGGACGGCAGGGTTCGGATCAGGATCAGCGGCCAGGTCATGGACATGAGGCTGTCGACCTACCCCACCATGTACGGCGAGAAGGTTGTTATAAGGCTTTTGGCCAAGGAGAACGTCATCGGCCTCGAGGAGATAGGCATGTACCCCGAGGAGCGCGGCATCTTCGAGAGGATCATAAAGGCGCCGCACGGCATCTTCCTGGTGAGCGGGCCCACCGGCTCCGGAAAGACGACCACTCTGTATGCGGCGTTGCAGAAGATCAACTCGCAGGACCGCAACATCGTCTCCATCGAGGACCCGATCGAAAACGAGATCGCCGGCGTCAACCAGGCCCAGGTCAACATGAAGGCCGGGCTCACCTTCGCAGCCGCCCTGCGCTCGATTTTGCGACAGGACCCTGACGTGATAATGGTGGGAGAGATCCGCGACAAGGAGACGGCCGACATCGCGGTCAGGGCCGCCATCACCGGCCACCTGGTCTTCTCCACCATCCACACCAACACCGCCATAGGCGCCATATCCAGGCTCCAGGATCTGGGCGTGGAGCCCTTTATGGTGAGCTCGGCAGTAGTCGGCGTGATGTCCCAGCGCCTGGTGAGGCGCGTCTGCGAGCACTGCAGGAGGCCGGTGGAGGTCGAGGAGTCGAAGCTGGCCGCGCTGGAGATCCCCCGCGGGACGAAGAACTACAAGGGCAAGGGCTGCAAGAGGTGCCGAATGAGCGGCTACTCCGGCCGCATTGGGCTCTTCGAGATAGCGTCACTCGACCGCAAGATACGTGGAATGATAATCTCCGAGAGGTCGCAGGACGAGATAGAGGCCTACGTCAGATCGCAGGGCGTCCTCGATCTCAGGCACCAGGGCCGCAGGGCGGTGCTGGAGGCAAAGACGACGATCGAGGAGGTAATAAGGGTCACCGAGGAGATGGAGTAGAATCATGCCATCATTCTATTACAAGGCCAGGGACAACGAGGGCGTCCTCGTCACGGGCGAGATCGAGGCTTCCAACGCCGACGAGCTCAAGGACGGCCTCCACAGGGAGGGCATGGTCCCCCTGGATGTGCGCGAGGTGAAGAAGGGGGGCGTCGACCTAGGCGGGACTTTCAAGTTCTTGGACCGCGTCAAGCCGGACGAGATCATGATGTTCACCCGCCAGTTCTACACGCTCTTCAAGGCCGGAGTCTCGATGGACGCCATCCTGAGCGCCATGGCAAGGCAGATGAAGAGCGGCGCCATGCGAAACGCCCTGATCAGGATCCGCTCCGACGTGGCCGCCGGATCCACCCTGGCTCAGGCCTTCGGCAGGCACCCCAAGATATTCAGCGAGCTGTACGTCTCGATGCTGGGCGCAGGCGAGGAGGCGGGCATCCTGGAGGAGGTCCTGCAGCATTTGTCCGACCTGCTCGTCAAGGAGTTCGAGATAAAGAAGAGCATCAAGGGCGCCACGCTCTATCCGAAGATAGTGGTCACGGTGCTCATCCTGGCGGTCACGTTCCTCATGCTCTTCGTGGTGCCCAAATTCGTCGATTTCTACGGGCGATATTCGGCCGAGCTTCCGCTGCCCACGAAGATACTCATCGGCGTGAGCTCCTTCGTGGTCGACTACTGGTACGCCGTCGCGGCGGGAGCCGGACTTGCGATATACCTGTACAGGCGCTACTACAGGACGAACACGGGCAGGTACAAGATAGACACCATGCGCTTCAACATACCCATCTTCGGCGACCTGAACCGGAAGGTGGCCAACGCGCGCTTCTGCCACATCCTGTCGGCCCTTTACCAGAGCGGCCTGTCCATGCCGCGCAGCCTGGAGGTCGTCGCCAACGTCATAGACAACGCCGCCTTCGCCAAGGAGGTGAGAAAGGTTCGCGACCAGATACAGAAGGGCTCCACCCTTTCGGATTCCATCTCGCGCCAGCACTACTTCCCTCCCGTGGTCGTGGAGACGACCTCGGTCGGGGAGAAGGCCGGCGCGCTGGGCGATATGCTGGGCACCGTGGCGGAGCACTTCGACACGGAGGTGAACCATAAGATCAAGAACCTGACCACGCTCTTGGAGCCGATCATGCTGGTGATAATCTTCTCGATGGTCGCGCTTCTGGCCCTGGCGATCTTCCTGCCGATCTGGAACCTCTCCTCCGTCGTCAGCGGAGGTATGTAGGCGAGCTTTTGAGAGAACTGGAGGAGCGAGATGAAGAAGGTGAAGAGGTCCCCGTACGAGCTGGTCGTGATATCCGTGGTCGTCGTGCTCGCTTTGGCGCTGAGCCTGAGCCTGTACTCCTCGCGCGCCAACTACCAGAAGGGCAACCTCATGGTGCACGAGCTCGCCATGATGCGCTCGGCGATTCTGCTGTACAAGAACATAGAGAAGAAAAACCCCGAGCGGCTCAACGACCTCGTCGTCCAGGACTACGAGGTGGAGGGGCTTCGCAGGCCGTTTATGGACAGGCTGCCGATGTCCAGGGACGGCGTTTACGTGGATCCCTTCGGCAATCCCTATAAATACAATCCGGATTCGGGCTGGGTGAGCAGCATCACGCCCGGCTACGAACGCTGGTGAGGCGGCCCCGACTATGGCGAGCAAGGTACAGAGAGTGGCGCTGGTGCTGATCGCGTTGATGGCGGTCGTCGTGACGGTCTTCCTGGTGAGGATGGAGTCGAGGCTGGGATCCATGCGGCTCATGCGCAACCAGCTGCAGTCGCTGCGCACCTCGGTCAGCCTCTTTCGGACGGTCGAGGGCCGTCCCCCCGCCGACATCGGGGAACTCGTCCAGGGTTCGTTCAGCTATCGGGACGAGGACGTCCGCAGGCCCTTCGTCGATCCTTTCCTGGTCAACGAGGCGGGGCTCATACTCGATCCGTTTGGAAACCCATACTCCATCAACCCCGAGAGCGGATGGGTCCGTTCGACCACCCCCGGCTACGAACTGTGGTAGGTCGCGATGTCTCCGAAACATCTCAGGGTGAGGTTCAGTCAGCCGAAGTCCCCGCTTGCTTCGTCCCGAAGCCCGCTGTGGCGGAGGAAGAACTTTCGCATCGGCCTTTTGCTGGTGATCTTCCTGGCGGTTCTCGCCGCCGCCCTGTTCGCGTGGCGGTACGACAGGAACCTTAGACTCTCTACTGAGCTGAGGTATGAGCTTGCGCTCATCCGCAACGCGCTCACCATCTACGTGACCAGATACGGGGAGCCGCCGCCGGATCTGGAGACGCTCACCAGGACGTATCTCATCTTCGAGGGCAAGTATCAGCCGGTGCTGGAGGGGGTGGAGATGGACGGGGCGGGCAGGCTCGTTGACCCGTTCGGATACAACTACACCTATGACATGGGCACTAGCACAGTTTACAGTTCCGCACCCTGTTGCAAGAATTGGTAGTAAGCGATGAGGCGATGATATAAAAAACAGTTATTGTTCGGGCGCTTATGGGGATGATCGGAGGCGGGTTTCAGATCTCCTACGACGATCAAATGCTGGACATATGGCGATCGAGAAAATATAATAGTCGGGTGTTACGAAATAAGTAGTTGAATCAATAACTTATATAAATTACACTTTGAAAAAAGGAGGGGGTTATGAACAGAAAGGGTTTTACGATGGTCGAGTTGATCCTCGTCATCGCCATACTGGGTATACTCGCGGTCTCGGCCCTGCCTAAGTTCCTCAGCTTGTCCACCGATGCCGGTCGTGCGGCGCGCGACGGCGTGGTGGGCGCTGTCCGCTCCGGAATAGCGCTGTATCGCGCCAACAACGCGGTCGAAGGTGGCGGCGGTGATGCCCCGGGCGACCTCGAGGACGGCGGCTGCTGCTTCGGCGAGGTCCTCGAGAACCCGGTGGGCGTGGACGACGGCTGGAATACGAGCGACAACGTAACCTACACGCACAGCGCAGGCGGTGTTAGCAGCAGCTACAACTACAACGCGACCAACGGGACGTTTACGATCAACTGACCGAGGACAATTGAAATCGCCCGGCCCGGCCCCAGGCCGGGCCGGAGAGGCTGTTTACCCGATAGGGGAATCGAGTTGATTTACGATTCGGTTCCCCTATTATTTTGGGGTGTCGATGATCAAGGGTGGATTCACTATTATAGAACTCATACTGACGATGAGCCTGCTTTCGGTCATCGCGCTGCTCCTGTTCTCCTATTCGGGTAACATAGGCGACGTCTCCGTCGACGGCGCCTCCTGGAAGATACAGGCCGACATCCGTTACGCGCAGCAGCTGGCGACCAGCACCGAGGTCCCCCACGGCGTCCTGTTCACGCAGGGCACGCAATATACCGTCTATAAGGAGGCCGTCGACAATCCGGTCTCCGACCCCCTGGACAGGCAGCCGATGGTCAAGACCGTCGAGGACTTCGGCGAGCTTGAGATCGCCGCCCCCTTCCAGGTGGAGTTCGACTCGCTGGGCAGGCCGACGATGGGGGGAGGGGGCTACGTGGAGCTGCAGGCCGACAACGGTGCGTCGCGCAAGATACACGTCATCGACAACACCGGCGCGGTGGTCGTGGACGTCCTGAACTTGGGCTCTAGCTGCGGCTGCAGGGTATGCAGCGAATGGGGTGCTCGAAGATGATCTCGCTCCGGGAAAAGAGGGGGATAACCCTCATAGAGCTCGCCCTCACGATAGTGGTCATCTCCATAGGCCTGGTGGGGATCATGATCCTCTTCGAGAACGCCACCCGGGGGATAATGCAGGCGGACATGAACGTCATCGCCTCCAATCTCGCCCACGAGAAGCTCGAGCAGATCGTGCTGGACAAGTGGCGCGACGGCTACGACGCCGTGTTGGACTCGAACTACCCCGACGAGGGCTTCTCCGACGAGTTCAGCGTCTTCACGCGTTCGACCGATATCTACGAGGTGTCGGGCACGGATCTTGCGACCGAGGAGGAGGGCTCCGGGTTCAAGAGGGTTGAGGTCACGGTGAGCTGGGGGGAGGGGGCGCTCAACCGCGTCACCGTGCCGACCCTGCTCGCGAGCTACAAATGAGAGGGGGTGCGTCCGTGCGCTTCCCGTGTAAGAGACGACGCGGCTTCACGTTCGTCGAGACCATACTCTGCATAGTGGTGATCGCCGCCATAGCCAGCGTGGTGGCGCACGTCCTCATGGCCGGCCTGGAGATCTACATGATCGTGGTCGACCGCAACAACGCATTCCAGAACTCCAGGATGGCGATGGAGAGGATGGTCGACGAGCTCGTGCACCTCGATTCGACGGACATAAACTGGATGTCCAACGAGCGCATAGGCTTTCGCGACATGGACGGGATGTCCACCGACTTCGATCTGGAGGTGGCCAGCGCCGGTGGCTACAGCACCGACTGCATCTTCAGGGGGAACGACTATCTGCTGGGCAACATCATTCACCTGGATTTCGACTATCTCAACGAGGAGGGGGACAGCACGATCTGGTCATGGCTCGTGCGCCGGATCAACATAGATTTCACCGTGGAGGCCCCCCGCGAGGCCGGCACGCTCAGGCTCCGCACGGACGTCTTTCCGCGCAATCACATGTACGATGACTTCGAGTGAGAAAGGACTCTTGACGAGACATGAGAAGGAGCCTGGGCGAAAGGGGCGTATCGATCGTGGGCACCGTGCTTACGATGATCACGCTGGGCATCATGGGCGCCGCGCTCGTGGGCATAGTGGCCGCGGAACAGGAGAGCCGCAAGATCTGCCTCTCCAGGGAGTACTCCTTCTACGCCGTGCAGGCCGGTCTGGAGTACGCGCTGCGCGAGATCAACGAGGGCGGATATCCGATCGTCGAGGACAAGCAGTTCGCCGACTCCACCTTCACGGTCGAGATCGACCCCGGCCCCAGGAGGATAACGGCCACGGGCCAGGCTGCCGATGCCACTCGTCACCATTCCATAACCACGGACCTGTTGGCCGCGGACTGCGTATCGATCGACGCCTCGGGAGCCACGCTTGGCGGGTCCTATGACAACGAGTTGTACGGCATCGTCCTCAACCACAGCTGTCTGATCGCGGTGAACGTGGACGGGATGACTCTGGACTGGACGCCCGATACCGGGGGCACAGTCAGGAAGGTCCGCATCGGCGGCGTCGACGTGTACGACGATATCAGCGGGACGGCCGCCGGGGTCCCCATCGATACCGCCGACTACAGGTTCGACACGCAGGCCTCCATAGATTACATAACCTTCACCTCCGACATGGGCGGCAAGTCGATCGATTTGACCATAACCTTCACCGATTCGAGCTCTCTGACGGAGTCCGGCATCATCCCGTGACGGCTCGCCGTTTTTTCATTTAATGCCCTGAATTTGTTGACTTTTTCTTTGCCATCGCGGCGACAAACCAGTATAATGGGGCAAACTTAGGGGGGAGTGTATGTATTTGAAATTCTTTGGTCTTTCGGAGCGGCCCTTTTCCATAACCCCTGACATGAGCTTCTTTTTCATGGGCAAGCAGCAGGAGAGGGCCATGGACACCCTCCTGTATGGCGTGAACGAGCGCCAGGGCATCGTGATGCTCACGGGCGAGGTGGGCACGGGCAAGACCATGCTCACCAGGGCGCTTCTGGCTCGCCTGCCGGATACCGTCGACACCGCGCTCGTGGTCAACCCGATCCTCTCCGTCCCCGAACTCCTGCAGGCGGTGATCAAGGACTTCGGACTTACGGTCAAGGGCCAGTCCCCGCAGAAGCTCATCGACGCCCTGAACAAGTTCCTCCTGGCCAGGGCGGATGCGGGGAGGAACGCGGTAGTCGTAATCGACGAGGCTCAGAACCTGTCGGTGGAGGCCCTCGAGGCGCTTCGCATGCTCACAAACCTGGAGACCGACAAGCACAAGCTTCTTCAGATCATGCTCGTGGGCCAGCCCGAACTCCTCAAGAAGGTCAAGTCGCACCAGCTGAGGCAATTGAGGCAGCGCATCACCGCCCGCTGCCACCTCGTGCCGATGAACCTCACGGAGATGACGAGGTATGTGAGCCACAGGCTCTACACGGCAGGCGGCCAGGGTCGGGTCTTCTTCGACAGGAAGGCATATCAGATGGTCCACAAGCAGTCGCAGGGCGTGCCCAGGGTGGTCAACCTCATCTGCGATCGCGCGCTCATGGCGGCGTTCGTCATGGAGAGCATGGTGATAGATCGTCGCGTGATCAAGGCGGCGCTGGCCGACTGGGAGGGGGAGGGCAGACGCTCGCCTCTTGGTTTTTTGAGAAGGCTCGTCTTCTCCTCATGATTCAAACGATCGACGGGGGATTTCATGTCACTGATTCACGATGCCCTCAAGAAGGCGCATAAGCAGGCGAAGGACGAGGTCGGTTCGGGCGCCATGAACCTCCAGGACACTATCGAGGAGGAGACAAAGGCGAAGCCAGCGTCCAAGAAGCGCACGATAGTGCTGGCGGTTCTGGTGGTGCTGGCCCTCGGATATCTGGCGTACGCCAGGCTTTATTCGCCAACGGAGGCCCCCAACATACCCAGGCCCAAGGGCGCATCGAAGGGGGATGCGGGCGGCGCCCGGACCGCCGAGGTTGCCGGGCCGACCGACGCCGCCGGGCTGAAGAAGCGCGCCTACGACCTCTACCGCTCGGACGATCTGAGCGGCGCTTGGGCCAACATCTCTGCGGCGGTCAAGCTCGCCCCCGACGACGCCGAGGCCTGGAACAACCTCGGGCTCATCGCCAAGGAGCGCGGCTACGACGACAAGGCCATGGAGGCCTACGACAAGGCGATCGAGCTGAAGCCCAACTACTCCGAGGCGCTCAACAACCTGGCGGTGCTTCAGTGGCAGAAGGGCGACGGCGCCAAGGCCAGGGAGCTCTTGGAGAAGGCGCTCCTGAATACGCCCGCCTACGCCGAGGCCAACTTCAACATGGCGCTCATATACGACAAGGCGGGCAACGAGGAGAAGGCCAAGGACTATTACCTGAGATTCCTGGAGGTCGGCGGGACCTTTCCGAGCAACGTGGTCGAGGAGGTGCGCGACCGGGTCATGGAGCTGGAAAAGTGATCAAGAAGGAGATCGCAAAGGTTCGTGATCGTCTGGACGCCTGGCTATGGCGCAGGGAGCGCCTCGGCGTGGACGTCGACGGCAAGTCGACGCGCATCGTGAGGATGGCCAAGTCGGATACGGGGGCCCCTTCCGTCGCAGCCTACGGCGACCTCGACATCGACCTCATCCATTCCAACGAGGCCGAGCGGCAGCGCTTCAAGCTGGCGGCGAAACAGCTCGGGGAGGGACTCCAGCGCATCGCCATGAACGTGGAGCACCCCAGCCTCAGGATCCGGAAGATGAACTTCGCAAAGATGCCGGAGCAGGACCTCTTGGAGGCCATCCGCTGGAACTTCCGCGAGCACATAGAGGGCCCGATGGAGAAGTACGTCGTGGGATACACCCCTCTGGAGGGCGACGAGGTCGAGCGCATCTCGATCGTGGCATACGGCATGACCTCCGAGGCCATCGAGGAGTATACGAACGTGGTCAAGTCGGTGGGCTACAAGCCGATATCGCTGGAGCCGACCGCCACCGCGCTTCTTGCCTCCATGGACGTCAACGGGCTTCTGGAGGATGGCCAGAGGCACGTCTGCGTCATCTTCGGCTATAACACAACGCTCTTCTCGGTGATGCAGAGGGGGTCGCTGCTCTTCTGCAGGCCGCTGCCGGGGGTCAACAACGAGGCGCTGGCCAGGCTCATCATGCGAAACCTCAACATCGACGCCCAGAAGGCCTACCAGGCCATCGACGCCTGGATGGGCAAAGCGGCGGAGGGCGAACCCAGCAGCGAGGAGCTGATGAAGAAGCTGGACACGACCGTCGGGCACTTCTTCAGCCAGATGGTCATAGAGATGCAGCGGTCCATCGACGCATTCTGCATAATGTATTCGGTGGAGCACGTGGACGCGATACACCTGTGCGGCATGGGCGTGCTCTATCCGGGCATGGTTGAGCACGTGGGGAGCACGCTGGGGGTCCAGACGAGCGTATTCAACCCGTTCGAGCGCGTCATGGACCCGGCCGCTCAGACTGAAGAGGTCAGGCGCGTCGCTCCGCTATATGCCGTGGCAGTCGGGCTTGCGATACCTTGAGGAGGACAGGTTGGCTGATGCTCAGATACACAGGATGAACTTTCTGAAGCAGGGAAGGCGCGGCTTCACCTACAGGGATATGATCTACGGCATAGGCGCCTGGTGCGTCTTTCTGGGCATCCTCTACGGCGTGCAGGTCGGCAGGCACTACATGCTCGAGCGAGACATCGCTTCCATGAAGCAGCACCTGGCGTCCCTCAGCGGCGAGAAGGAGAGGCAGATAGACCTCATAAGGACGATGAGCAAGAAGAGGGCGGGCATCTCCGCCAGGCACGATCTGGCCTCGATCCTGGCCAACAGGCCCAGGTGGATGGGGATGCTCAGGGCCATAAGCAGATCGCTTCCGGCGGACGTCTGGCTGGACGTGCTGGACGTGAAGGTGGACAAGGATTGGTACACGATCAAGATAGACGGCAAGGCGAAGTCCCAGCGGGAGCTTACGGAGTTCATACTGAAGCTGGAGGAGACCGGTTACTTCAACAAGACAAGCCTGGAGAATACGCAGCTTTCGGAGACGCAGGCCGAGGTCTTTGATTTCGAGGTGTTGACCGAGCCCGTGGCACAGAAGCTCTTGAGGGACGAATAGACGATGGCGTTTAAGCTCGACATGCCTAAGATGAAGATGGACCAGCGCGTGACGGGGCGTGAGAAGCTCTTCTTCGTGGCCGCGCTCGTGGGCATGCTCATCATGTTCGTCAACCTCGCCTGGACGCCGCAGGCCGCGGAGATAGTGAATCTGAAGAACCAGGCCACCGAAGTCGGCCAGCAGATAGACGCCCTGGAGCAGCTCATCGAGAGCACCCAGCAGCAGCTCGCCATCGAACAGAGCGCTCCGAAGAAGGAGGTGAAGCTCGACGAGTACACCAGGAAGCTGCTGGAGAGGAGGGTCGTCGATCCGCTCGCCGAGATACACCAGACGATAGGCCAGCTCACCAGCCGGAGGATCGCCAGGGGCGTGAAGGTGGACGACGTGGAGGTCGGGGACACGATAGACCAGGAGGCCTACAGCGTTGTTCCGCTGGTGCTGCACGTGCGGGGCCGCTACGGCGCCGTGCTCAATTATCTCGCCGCGCTCAAGACCATCGGCAGGCCCTTGATCGTGAAACAGTTCAGGCTGAGCCGCGAGGGCGGGAAGGTCGGCAAGATAGACGTCACGGCGGATATGGAGCTTTTCATCAGCAAGAGATAACCGGGCCGAGGTACAGAGGCAGAGGTACATATGTTTCGAAAAAGGATCGCTGCGTTGGCTTCTTTCAGTCTGGCTATCGCGCTGCCCCTGCTGCTTTGGGCGGGAGTGGCCCGAGCCCAGTCGCTGTCGGATTTCGACTGGAACGGCTTCAGGGAGCTCAGGGGCGAGCCGGAGATGCAGACGCACACCGACCCGTTCACGACAGGGGTATCCGCGGCTGAGGATCTGACGGTCGAGGACCTGCAGTTGACCGGAATAGTCTACAGGAAAGAGAACGACGCATTTGCGCTGGTCAGCGGGTATCTCGTCCGCCCGGGCGATCTCATCGCGGGATATCGCGTGGACGCGATAGAGAAGGACCGGGTGAGGCTCAAGCGCATCGACGATATATTCGTCCTTGTGCTCGGAGGGGGGATCTAAAGTGAAAGCCAGGCTGATCATTCGTTTTTCCATGGCCGCGGTCCTGTCGCTTGCCGTCCTCGCTTCGCAGACGGCCGTCGCGCAGGCGCAGCAGGACGACGACGTCGATACGGGCACAATCAGCGGCAGGCAGACTGCGGGCTACTTCGGCATCAAGGAGACCGAGAAATACGACATCTCATTCAAACAGGCCTCCCTTCGCGAGGTGTTGCAGTTTTTGGCCTGGATCGCCGACATCAACATCATGATGCCGCCAGACCTGGAGGGCATCGTGGACTTGAGCTTCAAGGGCGTCTCGGTCGAATCGGCGCTAAACGCCATCATACGGTCGAACAGCCTGGAGTGGGCCGTCGAGGCCGGCGTCGTGAGGATAGGCGACGAGACTCTCTTCAAGGAATACGGCGAGGACCTCAAGACCGAGACCTTCATGCTCAAGTACGCCCCGTCCAGCGAGCTGGCCGAGAAGGTCACCATTCTGCTCTCCGAGCGCGGCTCGGTGATAGCGGATTCTCGCACCAACTCGATCACGGTGAGGGAGGTCCCCGCCAACCTCGACAAGGTGAGGCGCTTCATAGACGACGTCGACATCAAGGACGCGCAGGTCCTCATCGAGTCGAAGATACTCGAGGCCAAGCGCAAGTTCGCGCAGGCCCTGGGCATCCAGTGGGGCGTCAACCGCGGCGACGACGGCTCCAGCTTCCGCTTCGGCGGCGTGAGCGCGGTGGGCCAGGCCGACTCCGGCAGGAACCTCAACGCGAACCTGCAGTCCACAAACCTGACCTCTACCAGCGGCCTGCTCATAGGGGCTTTGGTCAATGCGACCAACATCGACGTGCAGCTTCTGGCCGCCGAGCAGCGCGGCGACGTCTACGTCATATCCGATCCGACGATAGTGACCTCCAACGGAAAGGCGGCCAAGATACGCAGCGGCGCCACGCTGATCCTGCAGGGCACCGGCTCCGTCAACATAGGCACGGAGGGGGGCACTACGGCCACGACCGGCGGATCCGGCTACGAGGAGAAGGAGACCGGAGTCGAGCTCACGGTGACTCCTCAGATCACCATACACGACTACGTCAAGCTCGACATCAAGGCCGAGACCTCCACGCCCGACTACTCGCAGCAGGTGCAGGGCATACCGGTCATACTGGACAACACGGCGGAGACGACGGTCCTGGTGCGCGACGGCGAGACGACCGTCATCGGCGGCCTGTCCCGCTACACGGATGCGATGAACAAGAACCGCGTTCCGTATCTCTCGCGCATCCCGCTTCTGGGCAACCTCTTCAAGTCCAAGGAGCGCCAGTCGGAAAACAGCGAGCTCATGGTCTTCATAAGGCCCACTATCATCAGGATCGAAGGGACCAAGCCCGCCCAGATACGCATCAAGGACGTCGAGGACCGCATGCAGGCGATGGAGATCAAGCCGATCCTCAAGCCCGAGAAGGACAAGATAGACGACTCCGCCAAGAAGCCCTTCCCATCCGTCAAGAAGGCCAGGGGCAACAAATACGTGAGGTAGGGGGAGGCTGAGGTTGAGGTTAAGGCTGAGGTTGAGGTTGAGTTTTGGGGTGGATTTGGTCTAGTGATATTCCTATGAGCAATGTCGCTGCACAGGTGCAGGAGAGGGCGGCCAACTGGCTGCCGATACCCGGCGTTGCGGAGAAGGCCAGGCGGCGCCAGGCCGAGGTTGACGAGGACGATCTCTTCACCAAGGGCACGGTCGCGAGCTTCTACCCGAGGGAGGGCCGCGGCATCATAAGGAACGACCGCGACGAGACGCTGCCCTTCAGCGTCCCCGAGAGCGCGATCGTGGGGGACCCCGCCCACATCGAGGAGGGCTCCAGGATAGGCTACGACGCCTCCGTCACGCAGGGCGGCATGAAGGTCACAGTCCTGAAGGTCTACTGATTTGGATCAAATTCTAAATCCTAATTCCTAAGCTCTAAACAAAGGCGCGCATGTTTTTGTTTGGGATTTGGGATTTAGATTTTTTGGATTTGTTTAGAAAACCGGCCAGAACCCCCCGGGCTTTTAAGCCCGGGGATGAATGGCCGCCCGGAGCGAAGCGGAGGCCATTCGGGCATGTCCGATAGACATGCCACACGGCCAACC
>Ga0180429_10000849_pt1 | contig 26582 bp, 22 predicted proteins | sample SS_ome_FD_132428 | JGI IMG/M metagenome (GOLD analysis project Ga0180429, IMG submission 132428) | Hypersaline lake sediment archaeal communities from the Salton Sea, California, USA - SS_1_S_1 metaG | ecosystem: Environmental > Aquatic > Non-marine Saline and Alkaline > Hypersaline > Sediment ...
ACACGCTATCTCGATCAATACCTTGGTTGGCGCCGTTTGTTGGAGCGGTATCGGGAAGGGCTGACGCCCCAAGTTTGCGTGCTCGAGGCGTGGGGTCACCAACACCTAACGGTGACATAGCCTAAAAAAACCCGGCCGAAGCCGGGTTATGATGCTTAGAACCGCGGGATCGTCTAACAACCCCGCCACCGCGAGTCGACGATTGCCTTCAGATCGCCAGCTTGACGATCACTTCCTGCGCATTGTTCGCGGATTCCACGAACTCCGGCATCTTGTCGAAGTTAAGGTAGCGGTAGATCTCCGGCGCCATGCTGTCGATCTTGGTCGCATACTCCATGTACTCCGCCGGGGTGGGCAACTTGCCCATCACCGAGGCAACAGCCGCCAGTTCCGCTGATGCCAGGTACACGTTGGCACCCTGACCCAAACGGTTCGGGAAGTTGCGGGTCGAGGTGGAGACTGCCGTAGAATTGGCCGCAATCCGGGCCTGGTTGCCCATGCACAGCGAACAGCCAGGCATCTCGGTACGCGCACCGGCGCTAGCGTAGATGTTGTAGTAGCCCTCTTCCATCAGTTGGGCCTCGTCCATCTTGGTGGGCGGTGCGATCCACAAACGGGTCGGAATCGTCTCCCCGGCTGCCTGCAACAGCTTGCCGGCGGCACGGAAGTGGCCGATGTTGGTCATGCAGGATCCGATGAACACCTCGTCGATCTTGTCACCGGCCACCTCGGACAGTGGCTTCACGTCGTCCGGATCATTCGGACAGGCCAGCAGGGGCTCGGTGATCTCGGACATGTTGATCTCGATAACCTCCGCGTACTCGGCATCGGCGTCAGCACGCATCAACGTTGGATTTTCCAACCACTCCTCCATGGCGCGCGCGCGACGCTCCAGGGTGCGGGCATCTTCGTAGCCATTGTCGATCATCCAGCGCAGCATCACGATGTTGGAACGCAGATACTCGGCTACCGACTCTTCGGATAGCTCGATGGTGCAGCCACCGGCGGAACGCTCGGCGGACGCATCCGACAGTTCGAACGCCTGCTCGACAGTCAGGTCCGGCAGCCCCTGGATCTCCAGAATACGGCCGTTGTAGATGTTTTTCTTACCCTGCTTCTCAACAGTCAACAGGCCGCGCTGAATCGCCGCGTAAGGGATCGCGTTGACCAGGTCGCGCAGGGTGATACCCGGCTGCATCTCACCGGTGAACTTCACCAGCACGGACTCAGGCATATCCAGGGGTATCACGCCCAGGGCGGCGCCGAAGGCAACCAGGCCGGAACCTGCCGGGAAGGAGATACCTAGCGGGAAACGCGTGTGCGAATCCCCCCCAGTACCTACCTGGTCCGGCAGCAGCATGCGGTTCAGCCAGCTGTGAATGATGCCGTCGCCCGGGCGCAGAGATACGCCGCCACGGGTCTGGATAAAGTCCGGCAGGGTGTGCTGTGTGTTGATATCAACGGGCTTCGGGTAAGCCGCCGTGTGGCAGAAAGACTGCATCACAAGGTCAGCAGAGAAACCCAGGCAGGCCAGCTCTTTCAGCTCGTCGCGGGTCATCGGACCGGTGGTGTCCTGGGAACCGACCGTGCTCATGCGTGGCTCACAGTAGGTGCCCGGGCGGATGCCCTCGACACCACAGGCCTTGCCGACCATCTTCTGCGCCAGGGTGAAGCCCTTGCCGGAATCTTCCGGATCGACCGGGGTACGGAACACATTGCTGTGTCCCAGGCCCAAGGAATCGCGCGCCTTGGCAGTCAAGGAACGGCCGATGATCAGCGGAATACGGCCACCGGCTTTTACCTCGTCTAGCAACACGTCGGTCTTCAGCGAAAACTCGGAGATCACCTCGCCGGCCTCGTTCTCGATCCTACCTTCGAACGGCTTGATCACGATCACGTCACCGGTGTTCATCTTCTCAACCGGGCACTCGATCGGCAGCGCGCCCGAGTCTTCCACGGTGTTGAAGAAGATCGGGGCGATCTTGCCGCCCAGCACCACGCCGCCGGAGCGCTTGTTCGGCACGAATGGGATGTCGTCGCCCATGTGCCACAGCACCGAGTTGGTCGCTGATTTGCGCGATGAGCCGGTGCCGACCACGTCGCCGACGTAGGCCAGCGCGTTGCCCTTGGCCTTCAGTTCTTCGATCTTGCTGATCGGGCCGACCTTGCCGGCATCGTCCGGCTCGATGCCCTCGCGGGCATTTTTCAGCATCGCCAGTGCGTGCAGGGGAATATCCGGGCGAGACCAGGCATCCTGCGCCGGGGACAGGTCATCGGTGTTGGTCTCACCGGTCACCTTGAACACGGTCAGCTTGATCTCCGCCGGCACCTCGTCCTTTCGGGTGAACCATTCGGCATCGGCCCAGGACTGGATAACCGCCTTGGCATTTGCGCTACCGGCCTTGGCCTTTTCTTCCACGTCGTGGAAGGCATCAAACATGAGCAGGGTATTTTTCAGCTGGTCTGCGGCCAGGGCTCCCAGCTCGGCATCGTCCAGCAGGTCGATCATCGGCTGGATGTTGTAGCCACCGAGCATGGTGCCCAGCAGTTCCAGCGCCTTCTTGTTATCCAGCAACGGGGAGCTGGCCTCGTCCTTGGCAACGGCCGCCAGGAAACCTGCCTTCACGTAGGCGGCGTCATCCACACCTGGCGGCACGCGGTTGGTCAGCAGGTCCAGCAGATAATCTTCCTCGCCGGCCGGCGGATTCTTCAGCAGCTCGACCAGGTCGTTCACCTGCTCAGCGTTCAGCGGCAGTGGCGGAATACCCTGTTGGGCGCGCTCTTCGACATGTGCGCGGTAGTCATCAAGAAAGGACATTGCAATTACCTCAATGTGGATGATTTGGTCGGTGTTCGGTCCGGTATCAGCTGTCTTCTGGTCCGGGCCCCAGTAACCAGACCCCGACGATACCCAGCCCCAGCCACAGGGCCATCACGCCACCGCCGATGAATTCGCCGATCGGCTGTTGCATCAGCAGCACCACGATCGAGGCCGCCAGACACGCAAAACCGACCTTGCGTCGCGACTCAGCGTTCATCTTCATCAGCATGATCCCTGGACATGATACCCATACAACGATGCATCCTAGTCTGCCTTTCTACATTCGTAAATCAGATACTTTTCATACTTTCCATGCTATTTTTTCATACATGGATCTGCTGCTGACCCGCTCCTTCCTGGCCGTTGCCGAGACCGGCTCGATCACCGATGCCGCCGAGCGCCTGGGCGTGACCCAATCGGCACTTTCACGCCGCATCCAGCAGTACGAGGAACAACTCGACACCCTGTTGCTGACACGCTCGCGCAAGGGCGTCGAGCTAACCGATACCGGCAGGCTTGCGGTCAACGAAGGCCAGCGCCTGGTCACCGCGTTTGAAAAGCTCAAGGAGGAAATTGCCCTGCACCAGGGCCTGGAAGGAGGCACCGTACGCATCGGTGGCGGCGCCACGGCCGTCTCGTTCGTACTGCCACCGGCCATCGCCGCCTTCCAGCAGGAACACCCCAAGGTGTTGTTCCAATTGAAGGAGGCAGGCAGTAGCGAAATCGCCGACGATGTGCTCAACGGCCGCTTGGAACTCGGCATCGTTACCCTGCCCCTGCAAGCCCGCGATCTGGAAATACAGAGCCTGACCAACGACGACATCGTGCTTGTCGCGCGCAAAGACCATCCCCTGGCAAAAGCCAGAAGCATCAATCCGCGGATGCTGGGCGACCAGGCCTTCGTGAGTTTCGAGGCTGACACTGCCCTGAGGAACCTGATCGACAACGAAGTGCGCAACACCGGCGTGGAAATCAACGTGGTGATGGAACTGCGCTCGATTCCATCGATATTACGGATGGTACTGACCACCGGCCACTTGGCCTTTGTCAGCCGCATGGCATTGGGCGACCAACCGGATATCGTTGAAATCAAAGTGAAGGGATTATCCATCCGGCGCCGTATGGCCGTTGTATCCAGAAAACACGCTGCTCTATCAGCGGCAGCCACATCATTTGCGCGGGAGCTAATTCACTCTGCCCGCGACGATGGCCAAACCGAATGACATCGATTACGTTGGGTCGGGCGACTTTTGCATCGTGGATAACTGTCCAAAGGTGATTTTGAGATGTTTCCGAGAATACAAGGCAGTATGACAGTGTCCCTGGAAGGGAGGCGACACCTATAATCAGCACTATTGGCAACAGACGATCCTTCCCCTTTATCCGGTAGTACCCAACCATGTCAGATATCCTGATCCTGTATTCCACCACCGACGGCCACACCCGTAAGATCAGTTCCCGCATCGGCGAGCATCTTGAAAAACGGGGCCACCAGGTTAGCCAGGTGAATATCGAGGAAGCCCGATTACCCCAGCTCGAAAACTTTGACACCATCGTCATCGGCGCCAGCGTCCGCTACGGTAAACATTCAAAGCAGGTCTACCAGTTCATCGAGCAGAACAGGCTTTTGCTCGAGAGAAAGCAAAATGCCTTCTTTTCGGTAAACGCGGTGGCCAGAAAGCCCGGTAGAAGCCAGGCGGACAATAACCCCTACGTAAAACGTTTCCTCAAACAAGTCGCCTGGTTGCCCAAAGAACTTGCGATCTTTGCGGGAAAGATTGACTACAGTTTGTACGGCTTTTGGGATCGCACCATGATCCGCTTCATCATGTGGCTCACTAAGGGCCCCACTGATCCGAATGCCTGCGTGGAATTCACAGATTGGGGCGATGTCGAACGCTTCTCGGAGCGGATCGCGAAGCTTTAGATAAAAAATATCCGGGTTACAGTCTGCTGAGACGCCCTCTTGGAAGGGGCGCCGCATCATGCAAGTTTAGTCGCTCAGACAGGATTTCCATGCAGCAATGGGTTCAGGCGCACGCAACCAAGCGCGCAACGTTGCGAATACCCTTTGACGGATCACCCACCAATCCGTGTTCCTGGTAAGAAAGGACCTGCAGGCCATTGAATAAGTGCAGCAACTCATTCTGTCCTAAGCGGAATTCCTCATTGCGCGGCCCGCAATCATCGAGGGCCTGACGCAGCCAGGTTTCGTAGAAGATCAGCCCGCCTGGACGCAACGCCCTGATAAGGTTGGGAACGATGGCACGATCGAGAAAATAACTGACGGTGACTATGTCGAAGCTCGACGGCTCTGGTGGCAATTTTTCAACGTCCCGCACCAAGCCTTTCAACGGCAACTCCTCAACTTTCGCTAACTGGTTCAGTGTGTCGATAGCCGCTGGCGCGTAATCCCAGCCTTCGGTTCGCAGGCCGCAACGCGCGAGCAACAGGGCATTACCGCCACGGCCACAAGCCAGATCCAGAGCTCGGCCCTGTTTGGGCAGCAGGAAGGTGTTGTCTGCCAGCACGCCGCTGGCCGTTGGCACTTCTACAGCCGCATCGAAATAACGCTGCTGCCATTTCTTTTGGCGATCTTCAGAGTGCATCCAATCCGCGTGCCAGGTCAGCTTTGATATCCGCAATGTCCTCCAAACCCACGGCCACGCGAACCAGACCCTGAGAAATCCCTGCCTGCCCACGTTGTTCATCACTGAGGCGTCCGTGGGTGGTTGTGGCCGGGTGTGTGATCGTTGTCTTCGCATCACCCAGGTTTGCAGTAATCGACAGCATCCGCGTGGAATCAATAACCTTCCAGGCGGCTTCACGTGCGCCGTTCACTTCGAACCCGACGATGCCGCCGGCCGCACTCTGCTGGCGCTGAGCCAATTCGAACTGCGGATGGCTTTTCAGCCCCGGGTAGTAGACCCTGGACACCGCCGGATGCGTTTCAAGCCATTCGGCCAGTTCGCCGGCCGCCGCGGAATGTGCCTGCATGCGCAGCTTGAGGGTTTCCAGGCCTTTGAGAAATACCCAGGCGTTGAATGGGCTCATGGTCGGGCCTGCGGTGCGCAACACACCGAAGACCTCTTCCCCAACCCGCTGGGCATCGCCAACCACGGCACCACCGAGAGCACGGCCCTGACCATCGATGTATTTCGTGGCCGAATGCACCACGATATCGGCACCGAGCTCCAGCGGCTTTTGCAATGCCGGCGTGCAGAAACAATTATCTACGACCAAAAGACAGTCATTGGCATGCGCGAGGTCGGCCAACGCACATATATCACCCAATGCGGTGAGCGGGTTTGACGGGGTTTCGACAAACAGGATCCTGGTGCTGGGCTTGATCGCGGCTTCCCAAGCAGACAGGTCATCCAGGTCGACATAGCTGGTTTCGATACCGCAGCGCGACAGGTACTTGTCAAACAGGACCACGGTGCTGCCAAAGATGCTACGCGAACTGACCATGTGGTCTCCCTGCTGCATCAGGCCCATGCAGGTGGCAAGAATCGCCGACATGCCAGACGCGGTCGCCACACAACTCTCGCCGCCTTCCATCGCGGCCAGCCGCTCTTCGAAGGCACGAACCGTGGGGTTGGTAAATCGCGCATAGATATTGCCGGGATCCTCACCGGAAAAGCGTGCGGCCGCTTCAGCGGCCGAACTGAACACAAAACTGGAAGTGGCGAAGATCGGCTCGGAGTGCTCCATCTCAGCGGTTCGCTGATGCCCGACACGAATCGCGCGCGTTGCCAGTTCCCAGTTTTCGTCAAAATCAGTCATTACTTCTTATCCTCACAATCGGGCAACAAAAAACCCGCTCGGCGATGCCAAAGCAGGTTCTGTCCCTCGCTTTAGCTGCATTTGTTAAGCGCCCGCAATCGGAGCCAAATCGGCGCTTGGATTAGCCTAAGCCTGAGGGAAACCCGGGTCAAGCGTGATTGTGCAGCCCCACAACATTGATGCCTTTGCCAGCATCGCGTTCGGACTTGGCAGTGTCGTTACGCGCTGCCTCAAGATCCGCCAGGTATTGCTCTGTGACGTCGCCGGTCACGTACTCGCCATTGAATACGGAGGTATCAAAACGGTCGACGTGGGTCTTCCCTTTCTTTTGCACCGCATCGATCAAATCTTTCAGATCCTGGTAAACCAGCTTGTCCGCGCCAATCCAGTCGCCGACCTCGTCATCCGTACGACCATGAGCCACCAACTCTGTGGCTGCAGGCATGTCGATACCATAGACGTTCGGGTAACGCACTGCAGGCGCCGCAGAGGCAAAAAACACCTTCTTTGCGCCCGCGGCACGGGCCATCTCAACGATCTGTTTCGAGGTGGTGCCACGCACTATGGAATCGTCCACCAGCAGCACGTTCTTGCCTTTGAATTCCACATCGATCGGATTGAGTTTCTGACGGACGGATTTCTTGCGCTTCGTCTGCCCTGGCATAATGAAAGTACGACCAATGTAACGATTTTTGATGAATCCCTCGGTAAAACGCACGCCGAGGTTCTCGGCCAGGCTCATCGCGGAGGTGCGGCTGGTATCGGGAATCGGAATGACCACATCGATTTTTTCGTCCGACATAACGCGCTGGATCTTCTTAGCCAGCTTCTTGCCCATACGCAATCTGGCCTTGTGCACGAAGATGTCATCGATCACCGAGTCAGGGCGGGCAAAATAAACAAACTCAAAAAGACAAGGTGAGCGCTGGGTTTGCTCGGCGCATTTCTTCGAATACAGCTTTCCATCGGCGGTAAATACGATCGCCTCACCCGGCTCGATATCACGCACACGCTCGAATCCCAGGGTGTCCAATGCCACACTCTCCGAGGCGACCATCAGCTCTGGGCCAGTCTCAGCATCACGCACTCCGAAAACTGCAGGACGAATTCCATTGGTATCCCGGAAGGCCACCACCCCGTAGCCGGGGATCATGGCCACTGCGGCGTAACCACCACGACAGCGACGATGCACACCCTCAACCGCACGGAAGATGTCATTCTCGTCAATCTTGAGTGAACGGGTGTTTTCCATCAATTCATGGGCAAATACGTTGAGCAGTATCTCGGAATCAGAATCAGTGTTGATATGGCGGCGGTCTTCTCGGAAAAGCTCCCGTTTGATTTCGGCCGCATTGGTCAGGTTACCGTTGTGTGCCAAGCTGATGCCATAAGGCGAGTTGACATAGAAAGGCTGAGCTTCCGCTGAAGAGGAACAGCCTGCCGTCGGGTAACGTACATGTCCGATACCCATATTGCCCGTCAGCGATATCATGTGTTCGTTATCAAAGACGTCGCGCGCCAGCCCATTGTCTTTGCGAAGATGAAGACGGCCTTGCTCGTCACAGGTCATGATGCCTGCCGCGTCCTGCCCTCGATGCTGTAGCACCTGCAGGGCGTCGTACAGCGACTGATTGACTGGTGAGCTAGCAACGATGCCGACGATTCCACACATATCAGCTAATCCTCTGCTCGTTGTCCGGCAACGAGGCGTAACGAAAATATTCAGCCAATTCCTCTGGCAACAAATCCCTGAGCCAAAACGCCAATTCCTCGAAGTAAGGTACCATCCTCGACTCGTTCCACCAGCTTTCCTGCGGGAACGAGGTCAACCCCGCCAGCAGCACAAGCACGGAAACCACAAGAACGCCACGCGCGGCCCCAAAAATCATTCCGACAAATCGGTCTGTGCCGCTCATCCCGGTTCTTTCGACAAGTTGGATCAACAGGTAGTTGACCAGGCCGCCCACCATCAGCGTGGCCAGCATCAAAAGCCCGAAAGCCACCCCAAGGCGAACCGTTGGTGAATCGATCCAGGTCTCGAACTGCAAAGCCAGTTCGCGGAAGAAGCTCCAACTGATCCAAAACGCCAGTATCCAGATTGCCAGCGAAAAGGCCTCTCTGACAAAGCCCCGCATCAGGCTGATCAGCGCGGAAACCACGATGATAATGATCAGCACATAGTCTAGCCAAGGCATGCCGGGAGAAAACTCCGATAACACCGGAAAGCCGGAATTCTAGCAGACTGAAACGCGTGATGAGGTCGGCCTTGAGCCCGAATTGCCGATGCGCCAGAACTTCGGTCGCCCATTGCCTGCCTGAACATTACTGGTGACGGGCGACTTGACCTTCGGTTCCGGATACCTGGTTGATTTTTGGCAACAGTTGCTCTGCCTTTTCCTTGCGCACCATGGGGCCCACCTTGACCCGGTAGAGCACCTTACCCTGAAGCTCGACACGTTCCGCATCGGGGGTCTGAAATCCGGCCTTACGCAGCTTTTCCACCAGTGCCGCCGCATTCTCCCGATTTGAGAAACTCCCCACCTTCACGACCCAGGCGACCAAGCCGGATCTCGGCTCGGGCAGCCCCGGCTCGCTCGGCGGCGCCACGGGGGGCGGCTGGGACTCGGGGGCGGACCCAGGCGAAGCAGATGGATTTTTGGTCAAATCGACCGGCACTGGATCCTGTTCGACGTCGGGGCGCTTGATTGGCAATGGCTCAGGCCGGATCACCTCTTGGCTGAGCATCGAGGACGCAAAATCCTTTTTCGGAGGAGCTGGAGGAATAGCCTGGAACTCGTCCGGCGGTTCAGCCGGGTCATCGATTAGCATGGGGACAAAAATCACCACCAGGGACGCCAATACAGTTGCCCCGACCAAACGTTTTTTCAACCCCTCGTCCACGAGTTCCTCCCGGATTCACTGCCGCGCATTATAGCGGGAGATTTGCGTCGTTTTCGTGCATCCAGTCCAGTGCCGAGCCAACCGTGAGGAAAGACCCAAATACCACCACCAAGTCATCTTCCCCCACAAGCTGATCCACCTTGAGCAGGCATTCAGCCAATGGACCGCAGACCTCCACGTCGGAAGTCCCTGTTGAATTCGGTAACGCATTGCGGAGTTCGACCGCTGATGCCCCCCGATGTTCCTGAGCCAAATCCACCAAATGCCACTTGTCGACACGATGCGCGATCGCGGTAAACACATCACGGATGGCCTTGTCGCGCAACATGCCCACGACGGCATGCACCTTGCCGGGCACAAACAGATCACCGAGTTGTAAGGAAAGCTGGGCAACTGCCTCGGGATTATGGCCGACGTCGAGCACCCAACGGCAGCGGCGCTGATGAATCTCAAAACGCCCGCGAACCCGTGTAGCCAGCAACCCAGCCCTTACGGCTTTCTGATCCACCGGCAGGTCCTCACCCAGGCATTCCAGCACCTGCAAAACCGCAGCGGCATTCTGCAGTTGAATTGCTCCCCGCATGGCTGGTACCGGCAAAGCGTTTCGCCGAGTGGCCCGCCCCTGCCAGTTCCACCCGTCGCCGCTAAGGGAAAAATGGAAATCACGATTCGCCCGGAGCAAGCGGGCACCGGTCTTATCTGCGACTTTCGAAATGCTCGCCGGCATATCCGGAGCACCGAAGACAGCCGGTCGACCGTTGCGCATGATGCCGGCCTTTTCCGCACCAATCTGCTCGAGCGTGTCTCCCAGCCAATCCGTGTGGTCGAGGCCAATACCGGTGATTAATGCCACATCAGCGTCAATGACGTTGACCGCATCCAGTCTCCCTCCCAAGCCGACTTCCAAAACAGCCGCGTCGAGTTCACGCTGTGAAAACAGCAACAAGGCCGCGAGCGTACCGAATTCGAAATACGTCAGGGGGATCGCACCGCGCGACTGTTCGATCAGTTCGAACACCCTACAAATCGCGGCATCATCGGCCTCGCGCCCATTGACCCTGATGCGCTCGTTATAGCGCTGCAGGTGGGGAGAGGTGAAACAGCCAACACGGTAACCGCCTTCCAGCAGTATCGCTTCCAGCATGGCCGCGCTGGAACCCTTTCCGTTCGTGCCAGCCACGCTGATCACCTTGACCGCAGGCTTGGGGGAACCCAGCAGGCCCCAGACGCGGGTTACCCGCTCGAGACCCAGTTCAATGGTTTTCGGATTGAGTGTGGACTGCCAGTCCAACCACTGCTTGAGCGTCCTGTGCGTCACCGCGTTACCCGTCGGCGCGTAACGGTTGGTCAGGCGACGCTGGCCTGCTTGGTCAACATGCCCAGTACATTTGCGAGACGATCCCGCATCTCGCGACGGTCGACAATCATGTCGATGGCGCCTTTTTCAAGGAGAAACTCTGCACGCTGAAAGCCCTCCGGCAATTTCTCTCTCACGGTCTGCTCTATGACCCGGGGACCGGCAAAACCAATGAGGGCGTTAGGCTCAGCCACATTCACGTCTCCCAGCATTGCCAGGCTCGCGGACACACCGCCCATGGTCGGGTCAGTCATCACCGATACAAAAGGCAATCCACGATTGGCCAACTGGTTCAGCGCGGCGGAGGTTTTCGCCATTTGCATCAGGGAAAACAGCGACTCCTGCATACGCGCCCCACCACTGGCGGAAAAACACACCAGTGGCGCGTTGTTTTCGATGGCTGCATTGACGCCACGTACGAAGCGCTCTCCGACCACTGAGCCCATGGAACCACCCATGAAGGAGAACTCGAACGCGCAGGCGACTATTTCCCTTCCCTTGAGTTGGCCCTGCATGACGATCAGCGCGTCTTTTTCCCCACTACCCTTCTGCGCAGCCGAGATCCGGTCCTTGTACTTCTTACTGTCTTTGAATTTGAGCGGGTCTGAGGATTCGAGTTCTGACGCGATCTCCTCACGCCCTTCGGGATCGAGGAAAATGTCCAGGCGGCGGCGCGCCCCGATACGATTGTGATGTGAGCATTTTGGACAGACATCCGCATTTCGCTCCATCTCTGCGCGATAGAGTACGGCCGCACAGCTCGGGCATTTGGTCCAGAGACCTTCAGGTACCGCTTTCTTGGCGCCGCCCTCGGTGCGAATACGGCTTGGCATGAGTTTTTCAAACCAGCTCATGTTTTGTCTGTCCTCGGCATCTTGCTCTTTTGCCTAATGTATCAGGAGTCGGCATCCAATGCGGCGCGCATCTCCGCTATCAGGGAGCCAATCGTTGCATGGATCTGCTCCGGCTCCCCGGCATGCTCCTCGACGAGCCCGACAATCGCACTACCAACAACCACCGCATCTGCCACTGCACCCATGGCCGCTGCGGTCTGCGCATCCTTGATACCGAAGCCCACGCCAACAGGCAGCTCAGTGACTGCACGGATTTGAGCAAGTTTTTCAGCCGCCGCGGGGATGTCCAGGCTGGCTGCGCCAGTCACTCCCTTCAGAGAGACATAGTAGACGAAACCACTGGCTGAGCTCGTTAGCCTCTCAATCCGCTGTTGGGTGCTGGTGGGCGCCAGCAGGTAAATCGGGTCCAGCCCATGGTTTCGCAATGCAGGCAGGAAGTCCGTGCCTTCTTCCGGCGGAATATCCACTGTTAACACACCGTCAACCCCGGCATCATGCGCGGCTTCAGCGAACTCCGTGTAGCCCATAATTTCGATGGGATTCAGGTATCCCATCAACACGACCGGGGTCTGGTCATCTGATTGCCGGAACTCCTGAACCATGGAGATCACATCATGCAGCGAAGTGTGGTGGAGCAGCGCGCGCTCACTGGCACGTTGAATGACAGGACCATCAGCCATCGGATCAGAGAACGGAACACCCAGCTCGATGATGTCAGCGCCATTTTTGACCAGCGTGTGCATCAGTGGAACAGTGATCTCTTTGGTTGGATCGCCTGCGGTGATAAACGGCACCAACGCAGTACGTCCCTGCCCGCGCAAAGCGGAAAACTTCGCTGCGATACGACTCATATCTCCATTCCCTCTTTAGCCGCCACTGTATGCATATCTTTGTCGCCCCGACCGGACAGGTTGATCAACAAAGTTTTGTCCTTGTCCATGGTCGGAGCCAATTTCATCGTGTAGGCAATGGCGTGGCTTGATTCCAATGCGGGAATAATTCCCTCGGTACGGGTCAGTCGATGAAACGCCTCAAGCGCTTCGTCATCAGTCACAGACACGTACTTAGCGCGGCCGGTATCCTTCAACCAGGCGTGCTCAGGACCGACACCAGGGTAGTCGAGCCCCGCCGAAATCGAATGCGTTTCGACGATCTGACCGTCCCGGTCCTCCATCAGGTACGTCCGATTGCCGTGCAGCACACCCGGTTTGCCCGCACACAGGGGGGCTGCATGGTGGCCAGTTTCGATACCGTCTCCGGCAGCTTCCACACCGTAAATTTCCACCCCTTCGTCATCGAGAAAAGGGAAGAAGAGCCCGATCGCGTTGGAACCTCCACCCACGCATGCAACCAGGGCATCAGGCAGGCGTCCGGTCATGCCCTGGATTTGCTCACGCGCTTCGCGACCGATCACTGCCTGGAAGTCTCTCACCATGGCAGGGTAAGGATGCGGACCAGCCACGGTGCCGATGATGTAAAAGGTGTTGTCAACATTGGTGACCCAGTCGCGCATCGCCTCGTTGAGCGCATCTTTCAGCGTCTTCGAGCCAGATGACACGGTTTTCACCTCGGCACCGAGCAGACGCATCCGGTACACATTCGCTTCCTGCCGAGCTGCATCCACCTCGCCCATGTAGACGATGCACTCAAGACCGAGACGTGCTGCCACGGTGGCGGTTGCAACACCATGCTGACCGGCACCTGTTTCAGCGATGATGCGGGTCTTACCCATGCGCTTGGCCAGGAGCGCCTGCCCGATGCAGTTGTTCACCTTGTGAGCACCTGTGTGGTTCAGATCCTCTCGTTTGAGGTAGATCTGGGCGCCGCCGAGTTCGCGGCTCAAGCGCTCGGCATGATACAGGGGCGAAGGCCGCCCGACGTAGTGCTGCAGGTCGGCGTCGAGTTCGGCGACAAATGCGGGATCGCTCATGTATCTCTCGTAAGCCTGGCGGAGCTCGTCGATCGGCTCCATCAAGGTTTCGGCCACAAAAACGCCGCCATAAGGCCCATAATGTCCTGATGAATCAGGAAGTTCTGTTAACTTCATCAAGTAGTTTCTCCACTACGAACGGCCGCCATAAAGCGGGCTATTTTGTTGGCGTCTTTGATACCGGGTGAGGCCTCGACACCCCCACTGACATCAACCGCATACGGACGTACCTGGCGAACTGCCTGAGCAACGTTGCCGGGGTTCAAACCCCCAGCCAGCACGATCTTGCCAGTCAAAGTTGACGGTATCCGCCCCCAGTCGAATGTTTCTCCTGTACCGCCAGGGACTCCCGGACGATAGGCATCCAGCAACAAACCCCGGGCCGCGCTGAACTCCTCGGCCGAGTCAGCCACATTCAGGCCGTCTCTCATACGCAAAGCACGTATCCAAGGACGCCCATGTTGAGCGCAGTAATCGCGACATTCGTTGCCATGAAACTGGATCAGATCGATGCCAACCTTATCGACCACCTCGCCGATGATCTCTGCATCGGCATTCACGAACAATCCCACCGTGGTTACAAAAGGGGGCAACACGGCCGCGATCCTTGCCGCCTGCTCCACACTGACGCAACGCGGACTCGGCGGGTAGAACACCAAGCCAATGGCGTCAGCACCATGCTCTGCCGCGGCAATCGCATCTTGCTCGCGAGTCATCCCGCAGATTTTCACCCGTGTCCGCATGGGGCAGTATTATGACGGAAATCACGGGTGAATGACGGTTCCCAATCCGTAATTAGACCAATTCATTAGCGCATTGGATTGGGGGAATTTATATTTCCAACCGCAAACTCAAGCAGGGAAACCGCTCAACTTCGGCCGGGGGATATTGAATTCTTTCGGGTATTCCACCTGCTCGAAGTACAACCCATCCGGCGGGGCGGTGACGCCGCCAAGGGTGCGATCACGCAACTGCAGAACCTCGCCTGCCCAGGCTATCGGCTGATCGCCTCGACCAATCGCCATTAACACACCGGCGATGTTGCGCACCATGTGGTGTAGAAAGGCATTGGCATGCAGGCTCAGTACAACAAAGTCGCCATGCTGCTCGACTTCCAACGCATGCAGCGTGCGAACCGGGCTCTTGGCCTGGCAACCCAGCGCACGATAACTGGAAAAATCGTGCTCCCCCACCAGTGACCCAGCTGCCTCGCGCATGCGAGATACATCCAGAGGCCGATGCGTCCAGGTCACCCGCTTGGCAAGCACAGCGCTGCGCGAGGTGCGATTGAGAATGAAGTAACGGTATCTCCGGCTGAGCGCGGAAAAACGGGCACTGAAGTCCTCGCTGACCGTGCGCGCCCAGGTAACGCTGACATCCATAGGCAAATTTACATTGGTACCCAAGAGCCAATTCCTTTCGGTGCGCTGTGCTTCAGTATCAAAATGCGCGACCTGTCCCAAGGCATGCACCCCGGTATCAGTTCGTCCGGCACACACGACACGCAGCGAATGATTGGCCACCTTGGCCAATGCCGCTTCCAATTCGGTCTGCACCGTACGGACGCCTTCGCGTTGAGCCTGCCAGCCATGGAAAGCGCTGCCGTCGTATTCAATCCCCAGAGCTATTCGCATAAAACACAAAGGGCGCCTGCAGGCGCCCTCAAACCTCGATGCAACGAAGACCCGCTATCCGATTTCAGACAGCAATCGCACAGCCTCTTCTTTTTGGCTGTCGTTACCCTCTTTCTGGACTTCCTCAAGGATGTTTCGGGCGCCTTCACTATCCCCCATTTCAACATAGGCGCGTGCCAGATCGAGCTTGGTTTCCACCCCGTCCTGGTCTTCAGCGTTCGTTGCTTCATCCAGTTCAGCAACGCCCTGTGCATCATCAAGGCTGTCTGAGGCGAAAGCCTCATCCAGACTCAATGGCTTATCCAAGGCGTCTTCAGAGACCGGATCGACGCTTGCCGACAGACCATCGTCAGGCACGAGCGGCTTTTCGCCGGCATCCTCAGTCATCTCACTGACGCCGCCTTCACCTTCTTTGAGCTCACTGAACTCATCGAGCTGCGCCTGCAGATCGTCCTTCTGGAGATCAGACTCAATATCCAACATGGAGTCATCCGCCGCTCCGCCGCGACCTTCCTCCAGACCTGGCGCCTGACCCGCGTTGTCCAACTCCTGTGTATCGGGATCCGGCAAATCGATTTCCAACGACTCGAGATCATCAGCAATGACAGAGTCTTCTTCCAATGCCTTCTCAAGGTCCTTGTCAAAATCTTCCAAGGACAAATCGGAAGGTTCATCCACGCTGCCTTCCGGCGTGTTCAGTTCGGACACCAGCGAATCAAGCTCGAACTCATCGAAGTTGGCGCTTCCCGCGGAGTCGGAGGCGGCATCCGCAGCCGGTTCGGCGATTGCCGCCAAATCGTCGGCAGACACACCACTTTCGGTAGCCGCGAACAAAGCGTTACCCTCGTCCAGCTCTCGTCCCATGTCCTTGGCACGAACCCAGGCCTCCTCATCGGCCATGTCCTGGCCTGTTTCGTGTAATTCCTGCGCCAGTGAAACAAAAGCATCCTTGTTGCGGGTGGCATAGAAAACCTCTAGCAGTTTGTGCTTCAGCGCCAAACGCTCCGGATCACGCTCCAGCCCTTGCCGTAATAAGTCCTCCGCCTGTTGATAACGCCCATAAGCGATGTAAACGTCAGCCTCGGAAACCGCGTCGACCTCTCCGGTATCGTCGCGAAGGGCATTGATGTCGCTGGGTGAGAACTCGCTGAGGAAGGAAGTATCGGATCCAACCGTGGCTGACTCGTCCACCGCATCCGTCTCAAGCGAGGTGCCGTCCTCTTCGAGGAGGATGCTCTCGTCACCCTCTCGGTCTGCGGCTTCCTTGGATTTGGAATCACGCCGTCCGAGCAACAACAGCAGCAAAATCACCAGCAGGCCGCCCACGCCGGCCAGCCAAGGCCAATACTCGCTGATGACACCACCCCCGCTCTCGCGCGCGGGCTGAGCAGCCTCCTCCTGTGGCGTCTGTGTCACTTCAGGCGCTTCGGGCTTGGCAGCAACCTCTTCAGCCGGAGCAGGCCCACCCTCGGGCTCTGCAGCAGTCTGCGGCTCGGCTACTACCGGCTCAGCCTGTAGCGCAGCAGCTTCGGTGATCGTTGTATCGTCGTCAGCCCTGATCGACGCAGAGCGCATTATGGGGTATTTGACCTCAGCCTCAGGCGCCGGCATTACCTGTGCGGTATCAGCCACGACCGGTTGCGCTTCCTTAATCGAAGCCGAACGCATAATCGGATACTTCACCTCCGACTCGGCCGGTTCCGCCTGTTTTGCCGGCTCTTTACTCACTACATCCTGATCAGGTGTTGCTGGGGTCGTCAGATCCTTTACATTGGCTTCTTCCGCAACCTTGTCCGCGGCGGCAGCAGGCTCCTCAAGAGGTGTACCTGATTGCTCCACGGCCTCTTGTGCATCACGGAGAGCCGCCTCCAGAGGGTCTTCCCCGCCTTCAGGCAACACCACCCCACCCTGCGCTACGTTGTCCTGGAGCTGAGCCAACTGCTCGTCTTTCAGGCTGAGCAAACGCTGCATGTCCTGCAGGCGCTTTTCCAGATCATCGATCTCACTGCGCAGACCCTCGTTTTCCAGGCGGGAGGTTTCGGCATTCTCCCGCGCAACAAGCAATTGCTGCTCGATATTGTCCAGTTCCTGATCACCGCGGTCCTCGCCGGTACCGGCCTTGCCATCACCTTCCGGGCGTGGCGTTGCCAGGCGCAACTCAGCGTCCTTGTCCTTCGCATCAGAACCTGCCAATGCGCCATCTTCTGCGGGCGTCTTGGCCGCTGCTTCCTGCAGCTTATCTGCGCGTTGCGTCAACCAATCATCCTGTTGTTGACGGTATGAAGACTGGGCATCCTGACGCGAGATACTGAGTATCTCTTCAGTGCCTGGCACCCGCAGAATTTGTCCTTCGCGCAACTTGTTAATGTTGCCATTAATGAACGCCTGCGGATTGGCCCGCTGCAGGGCAATCATCATTTGCGACATACTCACACCGCTTGGTCGCAAGCCTCGAGCGATGCTCCAAAGCGTCTCTCCCGAAGCAATCGGGCCGTACTCCCCTTCCCCTACCTGCTGGGGTGGAAGAGCCTGCTTTTGAGTTTGAGATGGTCGCGAGACTTCAACGCTCGCTGGCGCAGCGCTGACCTTCGGCGCACGCCTTTTGGTGGTCGTCGGCGGGTCTAGCAGAACGGTGTATTCGCGCACCAGCTTCCCGCGAGGCCAGTTCACTTCGACCAAGAAATTGAGAAAGGGCTCGTTGATCGGGAAATCAGAGGAAACCCTGATGACCGCTTTCCCGCTCTGCAGCAACTCCGGGCGGAACTTGAGAAGCGTCAGAAAGAATGGTCGCTCTATGCCGGCCCGATCAAACGCCTCTTGGGTAGCCAAGCGCACGCGAACGGCCTCCAGCTCCCCGGATGCCACCGACAACAGATCGATGTCAGCATCGAAGTGCTGGTTCAGCGCTGACTTGGAATTGATATCGCCCAGGCCCAAAGCGTGGGCGGGAATGCTGACTGTACCGAGGGCTAACGCCACTGCCAGCGCCAAACTCCGAACCATGAACTCCTCCCTTAATGCGACCTCATTGTCGCGATCACCGGTAAGCGGACAAACCCAAGAACAGCCAACCCTAGAACCAGCGTAATAATTTTTCGCCAAATATAGCTGACTAAAGGAGTTTTACCAACACGAAGGCCGCAGAAAAACGGATTCTGATGTGATCAGAAATTGCTTTTCGACAACACAATGTGAACCGGTTCACTCCTTGATGCGCAAACCGAAACAAATTATTCCTCAGAGCGCGCCAAGCAAAATACGTAACATCCGACGCAATGGCTCGGCGGCCCCCCACAGTAGCTGGTCACCAACAGTGAACGCATTAAGGTACTCGTTACCGAGATTCATCTTGCGCACACGACCAACCGGCACACTCAAGGTGCCTGTCACCTTCGCCGGACTCAGCTCTTGCATGGTAATCTCGCGGTCATTCGGAACGACCTTCGACCACTCGTTAGCCTCGTCCAACATCTGGTTTATCTCATCTAACGGCACATCTTTCTTTAACTTGATAGTCAACGCCTGGCTATGACACCGCATTGCACCGATGCGCACACAAGTACCGTCGATCGGAATGATATTTTCAGCTCGACCGAGGATCTTGTTGGTTTCTGAAACTGCCTTCCACTCCTCTTTTGATTGGCCATTCTCCAGCGCAACGTCGATCCAGGGAATCAGGCTTCCTGCGAGTGCCACACCAAAATTGTCTCGCGGGAAACTGTCCGAGCGCAGGTCCTCAGTCACCACACGGTCGATATCCAGGATCGCCGAGGAGGGATCGTCCAGCAGGTTTGCAGAGGCGTTGCGCAGGTGGCCCATCTGGTTGAGCAACTCACGCATGTTGCGCGCGCCAGCCCCGGAAGCCGCCTGGTAGGTCATTGCGGTCATCCATTCGACCAAGTCGTTCTGAAACAGCCCGCCCAAGCCCATCAACATCAGGCTGACGGTACAGTTCCCGCCAATGAAATCCTTTCTGCCATCGGCCAGCGCCCGATCGATAACATCCCGGTTGACCGGGTCAAGCACAATCACAGAGTCGTCGGCCATGCGAAGCGCAGAAGCGGCATCCACCCAGTAACCGCCCCAGCCCGACTTGCGCAGATCCTCGAAAACCTGCTTGGTGTAATCGCCGCCCTGGCAGGTAACGATGGCATCCATCTGCCTGAGTTCTTCAATACTGGTGGCGTCTTTCAGAGGAGCTATATCCTTGCCGATATCCGGTCCCGCCTGACCAACCTGGGAGGTGGTGAAAAACACCGGCTCGTCGATCAGATCAAAATCTTTCTCGTCGCGCATTCGTTCCATCAGGACCGAACCGACCATGCCGCGCCAACCTACAAATCCTACTCTTTTCATGTTCGTGTCTCGCTTATAGTCAGAGCGCGGCAACCACCGCGTCACCCATAGCCTCGCAGCTCACCTCGGTCATGCCTTCGGACATGATGTCTTGGGTACGCAGGCGATCATCCAGCACCTTGTTGACAGCCGCCTCGATGCGATCGGCCATGGCCGCCTCGTCCAGACTGTATCGCAGCATCATGGCAACCGACAGGATAGTGGCCAGCGGATTGGCGACCCCCTGTCCGGCGATATCCGGTGCAGAGCCATGGATCGGCTCGTACATACCCTGCCCCTTCTCATTTAGCGAGGCGGAACCCAACATGCCAATAGAGCCAGTCAGCATTGCGGCGCAATCAGAAAGGATGTCACCAAACATGTTGGTCGTGACCATCACGTCAAACTGCTTCGGCCACTTGACCAGCTGCATGGCCGCGTTATCCACGTACATGTGGCTCAGCTCGATTTCCGGGTAGTCATTTTCGACCACTCGTGTCGCTACCTCGCGCCACAGTTCGGTGCATTCCAGGACGTTGGCCTTGTCAACCGAACAGACTTTCTTGCCCCGTTTCATCGCGATTTCACAGGCCGAGCGTACGATGCGCTCTATCTCGTGCTCGGCGTAGATGAGCGTATTGAAGCCTTGTTTCTCGCCGTTCTCCAACTCGCGCACGCCGCGTGGTTGGCCAAAATAGATGCCCCCGGTCAATTCCCGCACAATCATGATATCCAGGCCGGAAACGATCTCGGGTTTGAGCGAAGATGCCTCCGCCAGTTGTGGAGCAAGTACTGCCGGACGCAGATTGGAGAACAGCCCGAGTTCAGAACGCAGGCCCAGCAGGCCTTTCTCCGGGCGTACCGATATATCCAGCGACTCCCACTTGTAGCCGCCTACCGCGCCTAACAGGATGCCGTCGGCCTCGCGTGCCATATCCAATGTTGCCTCGGGCAACGGAGTGCCCGTCACATCATATGCCGCGCCACCAACCAGGCCTTCGTCCATCTCAACGTCCAGGCCTTCCCCCGCCAGCTTGTCCAGCACTTTGACCGCCTCTGCGACAATCTCGGGGCCGATGCCGTCACCCGGCAAAACCAGAATTCGTTTGGTCATTTTCTCTTCCTCTAAAACCGGGTTCAGTTGAACAACCAGGGAGCTTCAGCTTTTCGCCTTTCTTCGTAGGCCTTGATTTCATCCACGTGCCTGAGCGTCAGGCCAATATCGTCCAGCCCTTCCAGCAGGCAATGTTTGCGGAAAGGATCCACCTCGAAGCCTATGGTTTCGCCGTCAGGGAGCGTGAGTTTCTGTGCCTCGAGGTCAACTTCGATCTCCAGCGCGTTCTCACCCATCGCCTTCTTGAAAAGACCATCAACCACGTTCGCATTCAGCGGGATCGGCAAAATGCCGTTCTTAAAGCTGTTGTTGAAGAAGATATCGGCAAAACTCGGCGCAATAATCACCTTGAACCCATAATCCTCCAATGCCCAGGGCGCGTGCTCTCGTGACGAACCACAACCGAAATTCTCGCGTGCCAGCAGGATGCTCGCACCGACATAAAGCGGGTCATTGAGCACGAAATCGGGATTCAGGGGGCGCTTGGCGTTGTCCATGCCTGGCTCACCGTGATCGAGATAGCGCCACTCATCAAACAGGTTCGGGCCAAAGCCTGAACGCTTGATCGACTTGAGAAACTGCTTGGGGATGATGGCATCCGTATCGACATTGGATCGATCCAGGGGGCAAACGATGCCGGTGAAGGTTTCGAACTTTTGCATGCTTACAACTCCCGTACGTCGACAAAGTGGCCCTCGACAGCAGCCGCGGCCGCCATCGCTGGGCTGACCAGGTGGGTACGTCCACCCTGCCCCTGTCGCCCCTCAAAATTGCGATTGGAAGTAGAGGCACAACGCTCCCCAGGCCCCAATCGATCTGCGTTCATCGCCAGGCACATTGAACATCCGGGCTCCCGCCATTCGAAGCCGGCATCAATGAAGATCTTGTCGAGTCCCTCTTCTTCCGCCTGTTTCTTAACCAGGCCAGAGCCCGGCACCACCATCGCCAGCTTGACGTTGTCCGCTACCTTACGCCCGCCGGCCACTTTGGCTGCAGCGCGCAGATCCTCAATACGCGAATTTGTGCAGGAACCGATGAACACCTTGTCGACCTGGATAGTGCTGATCGGCGTGTCAGCCTCCAACCCCATGTATTCGAGCGCGCGTTGCATACCGCCGGCCTTGACCGGATCGCTCTCGCGATCCGGGTTCGGCACCTTGCCATCGACCGGAACCACCATCTCTGGCGAGGTGCCCCAGGTAACCTGCGGCTTGATCTGCCAACCGGGTATGGTGACAACCTTGTCGAACTCCGCACCCTCGTCCGAGTGAAGCGCATTCCAGGCGGCGACCGCCTTTTGCCAGTTTTCGCCCACGGGCGCGTACGGGCGCCCCTTTACGTACTCGATGGTTTTTTCATCGACGGCCACGAAGCCGGCCCGCGCACCCGCCTCGATAGCCATGTTGCACACGGTCATACGCCCTTCCATCGACAGATCACGGATCCCCTGGCCGCTGAACTCGATGGCGTATCCCGTGCCACCAGCTGTACCGATCTCCCCGATAATGGCGAGCACAATATCCTTGGCGGTGACACCTTCGCCGACCGGACCATCGATCACCACCTGCATGGACTTGGATTTTTTCTGGATGAGGCACTGTGTGGCCAGCACGTGCTCCACTTCGGAGGTGCCAATACCATGCGCCAACGCGCCAAAGGCGCCGTGTGTCGAGGTGTGCGAATCACCGCAGACCACCGTCATGCCCGGCAGGGTTGCGCCCTGCTCCGGACCGACCACGTGCACAATTCCCTGGCGGATATCGTCCATCTTGAATTCAACGATCCCGAAGTCGTCGCAATTCTGATCCAGGGTTGCAACCTGGGTGCGGGAGATCGGATCGACGATTCCCGCTACACCACTGTCACGTTCGCTCTTCGTCGTGGGTACATTGTGATCGGGAGTCGCGAGGTTGGCTTCCAGACGCCACGGCTTTCGCCCGGCAAGGCGTAAACCCTCGAACGCCTGAGGAGAGGTAACTTCGTGGACCAGTTGGCGATCGATGTACAGGAGGCAGGTGCCATCCTCATCCTCTCGCACGACGTGTGAGTCCCAAAGTTTGTCATATAGGGTCTTTGCCGACATCTCTGCTTCTCTGCTTTTTTCTGACAGACGCAAGATTAGCGCCTAAGATGAATAACGCAAATTCATCTTTGTAATCTTTTTTATTCTCGATTGGAATACATGGATATCGCCGCACTGCATGCCTTTACCACCGTGGCCGAACTCGCCTCCTTTTCCGAAGCGGCCGAGCAACTGCACCTTACCCAGCCCGCCGTGAGTAAAAGGATTCGCCAACTGGAGCATGACTTGGGGCTGCCCCTGTTCGATCGTATCGGTCGCAAGGTCAGTCTCACCGAGGCAGGAAATGCCCTGTTACCACGCGCACGTCGCCTGCTCAACGATGCCCGCGAGATTCGCCGCGCCCTGTCGGACCTGACCGGCATTGTCAGCGGCAGACTGGTGATGGGCACCAGTCACCACATTGGACTGCACCGTCTACCGGGGCCCTTGCGCCATTTCACCCACAATTACAAGGAAGTCGAACTGGATATCCGCTTCATGGACTCCGAAGCAGCATGCCATGCTGTCGAGATCGGGGATCTTGAATTAGCGATCGTGACACTTCCACCCACCCCCCTGCCGAGGCTACATATGCAGGCGATCTGGGACGATCCATTGGTTTTCATGGTCGCCAAAGACCATCCGCTCGCCGGCAGACGTAATATCAGCCTGAAGACATTGTTGAGGGAACCGGCGGTACTGCCCAGCGGCAACACCTATACCCGCAGGATTTTGGAGAAGGCGGTACGCCAAGAGGGACTCGCGTTGAATATTGCAATGGAAACCAATTACCTGGAGACCCTTCAGATGCTGGCCTCATCCGGTCTGGGCTGGAGCCTTCTGCCACGCACGCAGCTGAATAAGACCGTCAGCACAGTCGAAATCAAGGGCTTCCGTTTGTCACGCCAGCTCGGTGCCGTAACACACGAAAAACGCAGTCTTTCCAACGCAGCCATGGCGATGATCAAGACGTGCCAGCAAGCTGATCATCAATGAGTCGTGCGCAAAAACGCGGACATCGCCATCAGGTATTCGCGCTGAGGCAGGCTGTTGTGTCCCGCCTCAGCAAACGTCTTGACAGTCACTTGTGAGGGTGGAAAGGCACTGATTAAACGGTTGGAGTATTTCGACCCGATGATCGCGTCCTTCCCCGCCAAAACCACCAACGTCTGCGACTTGATCTCCCTGACACGACTGTACGATTCATAGCGATCTTTGAGGAAAAATGACACAGGAAAAAGCGGAAACTGATCTTTGGCGAGGTTCAGCATACTGTCGAACGGCGTCACCAGCACAAGCTTTGCGACATGCCGGTTGGCTGCCAGGAATGTCGCTACACCCGAGCCGATGCTGCGCCCGATCACCGATATCTGTTCGTGGCGCGTGGTCAGTACGTCGTATATCTGCAGTGCATCCACGTACAGGCCTTGTTCGCTGGGAGAACCGCTGCTTCCACCATACCCCCGGTAGTTGACCAGGTAGATCGCCTGTTCGGGGAAGGCTTCTCGGAAAGACGGTGCATTTGCTGCCACCGCCTCGGCATTGCCGCCGAAATATACGATCGCGTCCTTGTTGTCTCTGTTGAGAACAACGACCTCGATGGATTCACCCTGGCTTGAAAAACGCTCGACGGGAAAAGAATGCTCTAATGCAACAAAGGGGAAATAAATGAAGCTGCGCTGTTTCAGGTAGAGAAACAAAGCCATACCGCCATAGAGCAATAGCAGCATGCCAACCAGGGCACGCGCACTCATCTGTCACCCCAACTCAGGCACTGGCCGGCGCGCGGAAATTCTCTGCAGCAATTGTTCCATCGCCGATAACAATGCCGGCACCAGGAACAACACCAGGAATGTGGTGAAGGCCAGACCAAAAGATATCGAAACTGCCATGGGGATAAGAAACTGTGCCTGCAGCGAAGTCTCGAACAGGAGGGGCAGCAAACCGGCGATGGTGGTTAGCGAGGTCAGCAGCACCGCACGTAAACGCTGACAGGCGGCCTCCACGATCGCGTCCCTCACAGCCAAGCCTTTTTCACGAAGTTGCTTGTAGAACACCACCAGGATGATTGAGTCATTGACCACGATTCCAGACAAGGCGAACAGTCCGAACATCGACAGGATGGTTGGGGTGATGCCCATGACATAGTGCCCCAGCAAGGCACCAACCACCCCAAACGGAATGATCGCCATTACCACCAGCGGCCAGCCATAGGAGCCGAATACCCAGGCAAGCACGATGTAGATCATCGCCAGGGCAAACAAGGCACCTTTTTTCATGTCTGCAGCAGTTTCTTGCTGGTCCTCCGCGCGACCGGTGAACTCCCAGCGCACATCGTATTTTTCAACCAGGGAAGGCAGGATTTCCGCGCGCAGGCGCGTGCGAATTTCGTTCGAGTTGGCAATCTTGCTGTTCACATCCGCGTACACAGTGACCGCCAGTTTGCCCTCCGCATGACGCAAGGCCTTGAAGCCCCGCTGCTCTCTTAGCTCAACCACAGAGCGCATCGGCACTGTCTGACCATCCGGGAGAAAGAGATTCAAATCCTCGAGTACTGAGAGCCGGTAACGTTCTTCATCCGGCAGGCTCACCCGTACCTCGATCTCGTCATCCCCTTCGTTGAATATCTGGGTGAGATAACCGTCAAAAGCCCCGCGCATCTGTCGACCGACCTCCTCAACCGTGAGCCCCAGCGACTCGCCAAGCGGGTTAAGGCTGTAGACCAGCTGCTGTTGGCCGAAGGGCATATCGTCTTCGATCGCCTTAGTACCGGGTATTGCACGGATAATCTCGGACAATTCCAGCGCTGCCGCCTTGAGGTGATCTGCGGAACCACCCATCAGGCGAATTTCGATATTCCGCCCCGGGTGGCCGCCCTTTCGCACGGTGGTGGTGAGGTACTCCAGGCCCGGGGGCAGGACCAGCTTGGATTCCCAGGCATTCAAAAACGCTTCGTTACTGACTTCACGGGCATCACCTGGGGTCAACTCAACGACCACTGATGTGAACTGGTCACCTTCCTGGGTCTGCCTGGCATTAGAAAAATAGCCAAGTCCATTGGCCAGCCCCGCCACTTTCACCAAGCCACCGCCAAAATCTTCGTCCGTCTCGTAAAGGGCTTTTTCAATCTCTGCACCGAAGGCTTTGACGCGTTCCGGCGGCGTGCCCGCCACGAAAGAGGCTGTAGCCACAACCACGTTGCCAGGCACGTTTGGAAAAAAGGAAAAACCCATCCGGTCCCCCTTGAGCAGCCCGACCAGGACGATCGTACAGGCCAGGGCCAATGCGAGGGTAGAAAGACGGTTGTCGACAGCCCAGGTAACAGCTTTGCGAAAATGATGGTCGCGAAAACGCGCAAAGCCGTCGTCCCAGCGCTGGCGAAACTTTCCGGGTTTGTCGTGATGCATCTTGTGGAAGCTGTGCCTCAGGTGACCCGGGAGGATCAGAAAGCTCTCAATCAGGGACGCGATAATCACACACACGATAACGAAGGGTATGTCACCCAGGAACTTGCCAATAAACCCGGAGATCGCGAAAAGAGGAATGAATGCGGCAATCGTCGTCAAAGAGGAGGACATTACCGGTGCAAACATCCGTCTTGCGCCCCCTTCAGCCGCCTGTAGGGAATTCTCGCCGGTTTGGTAGTGAGCAAGCGCATCCTCTCCAACCACGATTGCATCATCGACGATGATGCCCAGCGCCATGATCAAAGCGAACAGCGAGATCATGTTGATACTGCCACCAGCCACGTAGACGATCGCCAGAGTGGCCATGAACGAAACCGGGAT
>Ga0180429_10000852_pt1 | contig 26530 bp, 23 predicted proteins | sample SS_ome_FD_132428 | JGI IMG/M metagenome (GOLD analysis project Ga0180429, IMG submission 132428) | Hypersaline lake sediment archaeal communities from the Salton Sea, California, USA - SS_1_S_1 metaG | ecosystem: Environmental > Aquatic > Non-marine Saline and Alkaline > Hypersaline > Sediment ...
AGAGTTGGCCGTCCTTGCAGCGGAACGATCCGTTGCGGTACCGGAATCCGATCTGCCAGTCTTTTTCGGTCGCGTGCCCGGAGGTTACGAACAGTTCGGCCTTGTAGGTGTTGAGCGTGTCGGCCAAGGCTGCGGTGGTGTCGTCGGGGCCCTTTTCCTCTTTGGGTTTTCCGCCGGGGAGTTTGCGGACCATGCGGTTCTTCTTCAATTCGCAATACCACAGGCCCTCGGCGCACATTTCCAGGGCGACGTCCGTTCCCGAAGCGACTTTCCTGACGGTGAGGGGCGCGGCGCACTTGGCGATCCGCAAGGCGTTGGCGGCGTCATATCCGGTCAGTATGCCCCATAGCAGGTCCGTGTACGGATCGTCGTCTAGCTTGCGCGTAAGCTGGTGGACCACGGCGACGAACTTCCTGCTCGCTTCGGCTGGGGTCGCAACGAAACACGCGTATTCCGGGAAGCTCTTCTTCAGAGCGGCCAGCGTTTCGACTGGGGAAGTCTTGTATGTGTGGACTGTGGCGCCGTGTTTGGTATTCAGCGCACCGACAACCTTACCCCAGTCGGCCTGAGCGGAAGTCGCCTCCGAAACGACGATCGCATAACTGTCGGCGGCCCTCGCGGGGGCAGACTGCAGGAACATCGCCGTCGCAATCAGCGCGACGGGGAGAATCTTCAATTGATGTGAGATCATGGAATGCCTTCCTTGCTTATCTGTGCTGAGGTTATCTGCAGTATACCTGAACTCTCTCTCCGCTGTCGATCTCGACTGAGATGTCGGTCAGTGCGTCGAGGAAGTCGGTGATGTTGTCTTGGGTAATCTTGAAATCCATGCCGACCTGGGCCAGTGCGGTGTTGACCTGGTCTCGAACCGCGCCTGGCATCAGCTTGGTCAGCTTCAGCCCGTAGGCGAACAGCCTGATCGGTATTCGTAGATTCACGCGGTCGGTATCTTCGCCGGGCTTCGAGATGATTATGTACAGATACCGCGGCTTGCGGCGCGCCGGAGCCTTGTCGGGCTCAGCGGCGATCGGGCTGGTCGCTTCCAGCAGTTTGTCGGCCTGGTCGACTCCAATCTCGCCCCTGGCCAACATTCCTAGAATTCCTTTGCGGTGTTTTTGCATGGCGGATGTCCGGGTCACTTGTGATAGATCAGAATGTTGTCTCGTTCGTTGTTTATCTCTACGTGCAGGCCTCGCGTCTTGAAAAACAGCATCGCGAACCGCGCGACGGTCTTCAGCAGTTTCCAGACCCCGCGCGGCTGGAGTATCGCCGCGATCAGCAGCAGCGGCGTCATCAGCAGCGTAAGGATCAGCACTACGAGCACTATCAGGATTACCGGAGCGAACGTGTTACGCTTCTTTTGCCCGTCGCGGACGATTCGAACTCGCAATATTGATAGTGGAAAGAACATTTTCTCCAGCGCCTCTGCCCCAGTATCGCCGCTGACCGCTCGAGCTGCAACGTTCGTTTTGCCGGCTTTATGCGTAATCGGGTTGCCCGCCGGCTCGGAATTGCTACAATGCTCCGGCCCGCGAACATGCGCCGGGCTGCTTGTATTTGAACCAGGAAAGGCCAGAACGATGGACGTTAAACTCTCAGACCGACTAGCGCAACTGCCCCCATACCTGTTCGCGGACCTCCGCCGAAAGATAGCCGCCGCCCGTGCTGAAGGCGTTGACGTGATAACGCTCGGCATCGGCGACCCGGACTACCCCACGCCGGGGCCCGTGATCGAGGAGTTGACTCGCGCGGTGTCCGACGAGACCGACATTAACCGTCACCGCTACGGATGCGACGCACCGGCGCCCGAGTTCGCCGAGGCGATTGGCAGCTTCTACAAGCGGCGGTGGGGCGTGGAGCTGGGAGCCGGGCAGGTGGTATGCACCATGGGCTCAAAGGACGCGATCGCCAAGATGGGCATGGCGATCATGAATCCCGACGACGTCGGGATCATCCCCGAGCCGGGCTATCCGACGTACAACATATCTCACGTGTTCGCCGGCGCTTCGAGCTATCGCGTGCCGCTTCGCCCGGAGAACGACTGGCTGTTCGATTTCGACGAAGTGCCCGCCGAGATCGCCGAAAAAGCAGCGATTCTCTGGCTGAACTACCCGAATAACCCGACGTGCGCGACCGCAAGCCTGGAGTTCTTCGAGAAGGCTGTCGCCTTCGGCCGCAAACACAACATCCTCATCGCCCACGATTCGGCGTACAGTGAAAACACCTACGACGGCTACAAGGCGCCCAGCATTCTGCAGGTCGAAGGAGCCGACGACACGGCGGTCGAGTTCTTCTCACTGTCCAAGGCGTTCAACATGACCGGATGGCGCGTCGGATGCGTCGTCGGCAACGCCTCGGCGGTCAAAGCCCTCTCGACGGTGAAGGACAATATCGACAACGGCACGCTGCGGGCGGTTCAGTTCGCCGCGGCAAAGGCCCTGGACACCGCCGAAGAGATCATCCCCCCTATCTGCGAAGTATACAAGCGGCGGCGCGATATGGTTGTCGACACCCTCAACGCCAACGGGTGGAGCATCGAGAAGCCCGAATCGACGATCTACATCTGGGCTCCCGTTCCCGACGGATACGACGGCAAGAGCGGCGATTATGCGGCGGATCTGCTGGAGAAGGTCGGCGTGGTCGTAACGCCCGGGCGCGGATACGGCGAAACCGGCGAAGGATTCTTCCGCATCTCGCTGACGTACCCCGACGCAGTCCTGAAAGAAGCGCTCGATCGCATGATCAGCATGAAGAAATAGAGCCCGGGGTCGTCATGGAAGTCCGAATGGAACATACCGAGGGTTTCGCCCGCAAGGCCGAAGTCCTTCTCGACAACGAGTCGCTGATAGTCTGCGACGGCGTCAGCACTCCCGAGGCGCGGCGCCGCCCCGGCGTCCTGGACAACGTGCGGTTCAGCTATCCGTCGCTCGAAGGGTTCCAGTGGCCCCAGGCGATCAGGGACAATCCCAGCAACCGGGTGCGACTCGAACACGTTCGCGGATGGTCCTATGTCGGCTTCGGACGAGTGCTCTCGATCATGCCGGTCACCATCGACTTCGGAATGATCCAGTTGGAGGACCCCAACTGGTCCGACGACGAGTCCCTGGCCGGCGAGTACGTCAAAGTCATGATCGACAGGCTCGACATGAGTATCGACGACGGCGAGCAGTGGCCTGAAGAACTGAAGTAACGCGGGAGATCAATTGTGACAGCCGGGCGGACCGCTTACATAGCTCTGGGCGCCAACATGGGCGATCGGACCCAAACGCTTCGCGCGGCGGTCGAGATGCTCGATCGGAGCCGGGGCGTTTCGGTGATCTGCGTCTCGGAGATGATCGAGACCGAACCGGTCGGCGGCCCGGTCGACCAGGGCGACTACCTGAACGGCGCGGTCGAGATCGAAACATCGCTCGAGCCGCGCGAGTTGCTGGCGGTGCTGCAGGATATCGAGCGGCGCCTCGGCCGCGACCGACGATCCGAGCAGCGATGGGGGCCGCGGACATGCGACATGGACATCCTGTTGATCGGCGACCTGATGATTGACCGCCCCGAACTTACAATACCGCATCCGCGAATGCATCAGCGGCTGTTCGTACTGGCTCCGCTGGGCGAAATCGCCGGCGATGCGGTCCATCCCGTGCTCGGCCGGACGATCTCGCAACTGCTGGCGGATCTCGAACAACGGAGCGGCGCATGAGCGCAAAGCTGATCAGCATCATAGGCCCCCCGGCTGTGGGCAAGACCACCCTGGCCCGCTGTCTGTCTGAAGATGCCGGAGCATCGCTCATATTCGAGGATTTCGAGGGCAATCCGTTCCTCGCCGACGCCTATCTCGAGCGAAACGAAGCTCGCCTGCCGGCCCAGTTGCACTTCCTGTTGTCTCGGGTCGAGCAGTTGTCGTCGGAGAAATGGCCCGCTGACGGGCTGGTTGTCAGCGATTACGGTTTCTGCCAGGATCGGATCTACGCCGAGGCGATGCTCACCGACGACGAGATGTCCCTCTACAATCGACTCGCCGCTCGCCTCGAACGCTACGTGCATCCCGCCGACGTGATCGTGCATCTCGACGCGCCGCAGTCCGTGCTCAGGGAGCGTATCGCCGTCCGCGGACGGGAATACGAAAAAGCCATGACCCCGGAGTTTCTGACTCGGATGCGAATGGCGTATAATAACATCGATCGGACGTCCGGTTGTCCGGTTATCCGTTTCGACACCGCCGCCGGCGACTTGCGCGAACCTGACGTTCGCGGTGAGTTGACAGCTCAGATACGCGGCCTACTGCCATGAAAACAGCTCGGGAAATCGCCGAAGTTCGCCGGATAGTGTCCGAGGCGCGCGCCGCGGGCCGCACCGTTGGTTTTGTCCCCACAATGGGCGGTCTGCACGAAGGCCACCTGAGCCTGATCGACGCGGCCCGGGCCGAATGCAGTTTTACCGTCGCCAGCATTTTTCTGAATCCCACCCAGTTCGCCCCGAGCGAAGATCTCTCCACGTATCCGCGCAGCATAGAAGCCGATCTGGACGCATGCCGGACCCGCGGCGTCGATCTGGTGTTCATCCCTGAAGTCGAAACGATGCACCGCGGCGACGCACTTACGACTGTGACAGTAAGTCGCTTAACGGAAACCCTTTGCGGGCGAAGCCGGCCAACGCATTTCGCCGGCGTTTGCACAGTGGTGACAAAACTGCTGAACATCGTAGCGCCCGACAAGGCCTTCTTCGGACAGAAGGACTACCAGCAGTTGGCGATTATCGCGCAGATGGTCTGCGACCTGGACATCCCGGTTGAGGTCAAATCGTGTCCGATAGTCCGCGAACCCGACGGCCTGGCGATGAGTACGCGGAATCAGCGCCTCAGCCCCGAGGCCCGCCTGCAGGCGACTGTGCTGCACCGAGCGTTGACTCTTGCACGCGAGCAGATACGCCAATCCCGCCCCCCGGCGTCGGAGGTCATCGCCTCGGCGCGAGCCGTGATTCAGAACGAAGCGCCCGCCGGCGAACTGGATTATCTGCAAATTGTCGATCCAAAGACGCTGCGAGACGTAGAAACTACTGACGACGGAGTTCTGATCGCCGTTGCGGTCAAATTCCCCGGCGCCAGGCTTATAGATAATATGTTGGTGGACTCTACAGCCCCGAGGCAATAGAATCGGCGCCATACACAGGAGTAAGAGTAGTGCTGCTGAAAATACTAAGAGGCAAGATACATCGAGCTAGTGTGACCGAGGCGATGATCGATTACGTCGGCTCGATAACGATCGACCGAGACCTTCTCGACGCCAGCGGAATCCTCCCCGGACAGTGCGTCCTGGTCGCCGATATGACCGACGGAGCCCGATTCGAAACCTACGTTTTCGAAGGTGAGCCCGGAAGCGGCGTGATTTGCATCAACGGCGCCGCGGCCCGGCTGGTCAACGTGGGCGACGAGGTGATAATAATGGCTTACGGTTATATGGCGCCCGAAGAAGCGCGGAACTTCAAGCCGGACGTCGTATTGGTCGACAAATCTAACAAGATAACCGAGAAACTGTGATACCGGACCCGTTCCGGAAGGCATCAGATGCTTCAGACCATAATTGACTTTGGCGAAATTAATTTGTTTGGCCTGAGCCTGACTCCGCGGATATACGGGTACGGGCTGATGCTCGTGCTGGGCTTCATCTCGGGAATCTGGCTGGCCCATTGGCGCGCCAAACGCATGGGCGAGAATCACGAAACCGTCACAGTCGTCGGCATTTTGTCCCTTGTCGGCGGAATAGTCGGAGCCCGACTGGCGTTCATTATCCAGAACTGGAGCCAGTTCGCCGATTCCCACAAGGGCCTTTCCGCGATAATCGACGTGACCTCCGGCGGGCTGATCTACTACGGCGGCGTGCTGCTGGGGACGCTTATGGTCGTCGTCTACCTGCACGCAAAAGGAGCCTCAATCAGGCGGTATCTGGACATAGTCGCCGTAAGCCTGATGGTCGGCCTTGCGTTCGGACGCGCCGGCTGCTTCCTGAACGGATGCTGCTACGGCGGACGATGCAGCGGGGCCTGGCCTCTGGCCGCGAGATTCCCGATGTACTCCAAGCCGCTGCTGAAGTTCGACGGACGCGAAAACCCCTATTCCGCGGGGAACCAGGGCGCCTCTCCGCCGTATGCTCACCAGTTGGAGCAGCGGGCGATCGAACTCCACAAGCGGGGAAAAGAGGATTCAGCCGCCCTGGCGGCGACCGAGAAGTTCGACGGACTGATCAATCCGGACCCCGCACTGGTCGACGGGACGGCGATACCCCGCATGGCGCCGTACATGACAGACGGAAAGAAGGCCTACGCCCCGGTGCTTCCTCTCCTGTCGCCAAGCGCATTTTCCAAAGAGCAGATCCGTATCGCCGAGGCCAGCCACGCTCTTCCGATCCGTCCGGCCCAGGCGTTGGGGTTCTTCAACGCGCTGCTGCTGGCGGCTCTGCTGTGCGCGTTCTTCCGCCATCGCAGGCGCGAGGGGCAGGTCTTCGCGGTGCTGCTTATCATCTACCCGATCACCAGATTCCTGCTGGAGGGCATACGGACCGACACCGCCCTGCACTATGGAATGACTCACAATCAATACACCTCGCTGGCGACAGTCGCCGCGGGGATTTTCATGATGTTTGTCATAAGCAAACTGCCGCCCTGCGCCGGGCCGACCTGGGCTCAGCGACTGGAAGCTCGCGCCGGGGACGACTCCCGGGCTTCGGCGGCGAAACGCGACAAACGCAAACGCTGACTGTGCTCTGAAATAATGGAGGCTTCAATATGAAGCGATTTAGTGTTGTTGTAATGGCGACCGCGGCGTTATTGGCGTCGCAAGCCCGGGCCAAGAGCCCCCAGGAGATCTTCGCCGAGAACTCCGGAGCGATGGGGATTGTGGAAATGAACATCGACGCCGGAGACGGCCCCGACAAGATCGTAGGACCCGGGATATGCATCCACCTCGATCAACAGGGCCGGGCGATCTTCCTGACCACCGCTTTCGGCATCCAGACCCCGCTCGACGGCGTCAGCGGTCTGACAGTGAGACCCAGCGGTTTGGACACGAAGAAGACTCCCGCTTCGGTGATGGGCGTGGACCCTGTAACCGGGATGGCGTTTGTTCGTACGACTACGGCGACCAAGTGGACCAAGGTCCAGTTTGTGGGCAAACGCAGCGGGCTGAAGATCGGCCAGCAGGTCGTTTCGATAGGCGTCCAGAACGCTTCCAGCGGGCATGAGCCGTATCTCGGCGTGGCCTATGTTTCGGGAAGAGTCCGAGTGCCGGAAGTGCTCTATCGCGTTACCGGCGGAACGCTTACGGCGACCTGTTCGGCGGTGTTCAATCTGGATGGCAAAGTAGTTGGCATTGTCGCCCGCCAGTTGCCCACCACGTACCAGATGATGACCCAAAGGGGCCAGACATATGTCGGCATGACCGGACAGGATCAAAAGAGCTACTTCCTGCCGATCGACGAGTTCGCCGACAGCCTTGCGTCAATGCCGTCGCCGGGTGCTCCCAGACGCAGGGTTTGGACTGGGGTGGTGTCGTATATACCTGTAACCGACGACGACGCCAAGACATACGGCGTCAAGGTTCCCGCGATCATGCTGGGGAAGGTCGTGAAAGGCGGACCGGCCGACAGGGCCGGCCTGAAAGAACGCGATCTGGTGATCGGACTCGCTGGAAAACAGCTCGAGAAATTCGCCACACCCTCGCTTGTCGGCAAGCGGTTCCTCAATCAGTTGCAGACCATGGCGTTCAACGGCACAAAACAGGCGGCGCTGACCTTAAAACGCGGCGAGAAGGAGTTTTCCGCCAATGTGGCGCTGGTGCCGATACCCAAACAGGCCTATGAGGCCGAGCGGTACATCTGCAAAGAACTGGGCTTGGCGTTCAGGGAGAAAGTCCCGCCCGACAGCTACACTGATACAAGCCCCACCGCCTCGGTTGAGGGGCTGATCGTAATCGCAGCTCCCGAGAAAGGCCCCGGCGGACGTGCGGGCGTCAGAAGGGGAGACCTGCTGATTCAAATCAACGGCGAAACGGTGACGACCGTACTGGGAGCGCGGGACTTGATGGGCAAGGCTCTGGCCGGAGCTCCGAGCAAGGCTATCGTGCTCATGGTCCAGCGAGGCGACAAGACCTATCCCATAAGCGTCACTCGCACCAGGAATTGAGTCTGGAGATTAGCTCATGAGATCACTCCTTGCCATAGCGGCGTGCCTGGCGGCCATTTCGACCGCGTGCGGGCAAGACACGCCCAAACCGGACCCGAGCGCTGACCAACTGGCCGCAAGATCGCTGCATCACAGCGTCTTGCTGCTGAGGAATGCTTCCAACAAGCCGATCGCCCGCGCGGCGCGCATGGTCGCCCTCGCCGAGTTCGCGCGCCGCCTGGCGCCCGACGACCCGGACATCAACAACACCATCGCGTACATGTCCCTTGTGCGAAAGAAAGAAAAGGACCTGGCCAAATCGCTGGCCAAGAGCCTTTCGGCCAGAAGATCGGATCACGCGCTTGGGCTGCAGTGGCTCGCGGCGGAGATGAAGCTAAGGCAGGACGCCCAGTCGAGATCGGAGTTCCTGAGCGGCGTTGTCGGCGACGAGAAGCGGGCGCCCGAACTGCGGGCCGCTTCGGCGGTGCACCTGGCCGACATCCTGATCGGACAGGGATTTCGCAAAGAAGCCGGACAGGCGTTCGAGACCGCCGTCAAGCTCGATCCGTATCTGCCGGCGGCTCTTTCGGGACAGCTGGCGCTTGCCGACAAGGCCGACCCCGCGGATCGCGCAAAAATATGGGTCCGCGAACTGACGGTCAATCCGCATTCGATCGGGCGCGCGGTGCAGCTCGGGGGCGTGTTGGACGCGGCGGGATTGTACACAGAAGGCGCCCGATTTTATAACTACGCGTGGAAGACCGGCAAACGCCTGGGATTGGGGCGAAAGGCCGGGCTCGATTTCGCCGTCCAGCACTGCAACGCCCTGTTGAACGCCGGGGAGTACAAGAAAGCCTCAGAGATCTACGGGCCGATAAGCAGGAGATTCTCAGGCAGCGTTCTGCTCAGGGTCCTGTTGATAGAAGCATGCAACAACAGCGCTCAAAGCGAAAGGGCCAAGCTCTACATCGGAGAAATCGAAGCCATCTTCGCACCGAAGACCACCAGCGGCACTCCTGACGCCTCGGCCGCGGCGGAACTGGCGTGGCTCTATCTGATAACCGGTTCGAATATCCAACAGGCGCTCGATTACGCCAGGCGAGCGTCGCTGCTGAAACCCAGAGACCCCGACACCGTCCGGGCGATGGCCGCCGCTCAGCTTGTATCCGGACGACCCGCGATCGTGAAAACCGGACGCGACGCCCTGAAGAAACTCGCCGACAAGGACGTTTTCGCCGCGGCGTTTCTCGCCGAGCATTACTTCCGCGTCAACAGAGACGCCGACGGCGAGAAAATGCTGCTCTCGGGCCTGGCGCTGAGTCGAAGCGGGCAGGCCGCAAGAAGACTTCGCGCACTGGCGAAGAAGCACGGCATAGCCGTACCTGACGCCGAGGGAAGCGCGGAATTGAAGGCACTGGCCGACAGCATCCCCGAAAGCCTGCTGGAATTCGGTCTTGCGCCCGAGAAATCGCTGACGCTGAAGTTGACTTGCCCTGAGCGAATAGACGCCGGAGTCGGTATCGTTGTCCGGGCCGAACTTGCAAGCAGCCATGCCGGACCGCTGGCTGTGGGGCTGGGCGGCATGGTTCCAGCCGTCGTCAGCTTCGATGTAACCGCCAAGGGACGCGGCAAAGCACAGTTCAAAGACGTCGTAAGACTGGTCATGCCGGCGGGAAGATATCTCCGCAAGGGACAGAAAACCTCCGTCTCCGGACGGATTGACGTCGGCAAGCTGCACAAGTTTCTGTCCGCCCATCCGTTGGACGATTTCGAACTTACGATCTCACCGAGACTCGTCGAACCCGGAGCCGCGGCGCCAGGCGGGTATCAGACCGGACCGTCGGCTCTGGCGTCGTCGAAGCCGGCCAAGACCACCCGCGTCAGCATTCTCGGCAAGTTCGATCAATCCAAAACGGATTCGTGGCCAAGCAGGTACACCCGCAGCTTGTCGCTTATCATGGGCGATCTGAGAGTCGAGGATCTCAAGGTCAGGATGCGGGCGGCCAATCAGATAGCCTCCCTGCTGGTCCTCAGCGACGGCATGGAGTCCGGGAAGCTCTCGCCGCCCCGGGATCTTGTCGGGCGGATCGATCGCGACACATTTGTCCTGATGGCCGCTGAGGTCCTGAAGAACCCAAACGACGCGGTCCGCGCCGAGATGCTGTCGGCATTGGGACAGGTCAAACTCGACGCGCCGATAATCAGGAATCTCGCCGTCACGATCAAAGATCCGAGCGCCCTGGTTCGTTTCCGCCTGGTTGAACTCCTGGGAGCCTCAGGCCTGTCAGGACAGGAGCCGATCATCAACCACTTCACCAAAGACAAGTACGATCTTGTCGCCGACCTGGCCAAAGCGATGCAGACAGGGCCTAAACTGCCCGCACGCCCTTTGGGACGCTGATCGCTTTCGGCGTTCGGGTCGCCGGTGGCGCGCTTGCCGAACAGCAGAACGACGAAACTGCTGGCCAGAAAACCGATTACCGCTCCGACCGCCATCCCGATCGGTGCCCCGACGCCTATTCCAGGATTGCCCGCATCGAGACCTCCGAGGACTCCGCATACGATCATGAGCCCGCCGCCGAAGATCAGCGGGAGCATTTGGTGCAGAAAACTCAGCAGCTTTCGCATTGACTCCGTCTCCTTGGTCTTACCAGCAGCTAAGCGCGAACCTTACGCCGATTGTATCTCCAGGGGGTACTGTCACAAGCAGTTTCCCCAGTCTGCAGACAACCAGACACGGCGAAGTCGACATGGCATATTTGTCTTGTCCAGCCGGCCGGCAAGTGTAGAATAAAGTAGGCGTCTGGAGACAGACAATGGAAAGTGGCGTCGCATATGTGACCGGATCAGAGCAAATCAGGCCCAGAGGATTCACGCTGCTTGAACTGCTTGTCGTAATCGCCGTTATAGCTTTGTTGGCGATGATGCTCGCTCCTTCGTTCCACGGGGCTCAGAAGCTCGGTCGGGATCTGGTCTGTCGGAATAATCTCAGAGAGCTGGCCGGCCTGCTGCAAAAGGGCTCCAACGGCGACGGTGTTCTGCCGTCGGCCAACTCGTGGTTCGGCTACATCGTAAGGCACAACGCCGGCCAAATGCTGGTCTGCCCCGAAGACGATCAGGAGATGGACCTCGAAGAACATGAGGACACGGCCGACCTGTACATTGTCCAGAACACCAACCTGTTCTCGAATCTCCAGGACGTCATCACGCTGGGGCGATCGCTGGAGGACAATCAGATCCTGGTCAACCCGCCCGGTATTGCGGGCGACCATGGTTGGAACCCGCCGGACCCGGAGGGCAACCAGACGCTTATCTGCATCGATGACGACGCGGCGATCATGGTCACCCACGGCGACAGCACTGTCATAGAATCGATCGATCCGCCCGGCGACGGAGGGCTGTGCGGCTCGGAGCACTGGATCTGTATCGACGACGGGAGTCCGAACTGGCGAAGCGGACTGACGGCCACTCTCCAGTCAGTGAGAAATACGAAGAAGTCGGCGATGCAGACCGCGGACCCAAGGGTCCTGATGCGGTTGACCGGGCGACAGTACGCCGGAATTATTGAACCGCCGTATACTGTGGGAACACAACGTGCGTCATACGGCATGAGCACGGCGGTGGACAGCGAGTCGCCGCGCCCGGGCCAGTTGATGCTCGTGGAGTACGATTCGTCAGTAGTTCGTCTCAGGGGCAACTTCACCGACCTCGACGAGTCGCTGCGTCCGCGGCACTACGGACGCGCCAACTACGTGTCCACCGACGGCAACGTCTCGTCCATGACGCCCGAAGAACTCGAACAGGAGTTGAACGGCTCGGCGAACATGGGGATATGGAGCCCTTGACACGTACTTTCAGAAAATCACCATGAGCTCCGGACAGGTCGCAAAATTAGTGGTGTTGGTCTTGGTTCTGACAGTTGCTGCTGTGGCGTTCTGGCCCGACCGAGCCGATCCGAACTCAGAGGACGCCGAAGAACGCCTGCGGGCAATCGCCCAACTCAGCGGGCGAACAGACGACGAATCAACAAACACGCTCCTATCACTGACTGGCGACCCCAAACCCCACGTCGCGATAGCGGCGGTTAAGGCTATCGCGGCGGCCCCGAGATTCAGTCATGCGCCGCTTCAGAGAGTCCTTTCCCGAGCCGACAGCAGCCCTCCCGCGAGGGCGGAAGCCGCGGCGGCTCTCGGGAAATGCCCGAAGGCTGACGTGGAAGTCTCGGTCCTGACGAAGATACTGGTCTCCAAAACACAAGACCCGCAGGTTCGCGCCGGAGCGGCCAGAGGGCTCGCTCGCCGACGCGATAAAACGGCCTTGAATGAACTGGTCGAAGCCCTGGAGGACACCGACCCTCGCGTGCGTCTCTGGGCGATCACCGCCATCGGGCGCACCACCGCCCTGAGGTTTGAATACGACGCATGGACCTCGCCGGCAAAACAGCAAGACGAGCTGCGATTCATCAAAGAGACCCTCCGCCGGAGGACCAGCTACAAGTAGCGCCGAACCGTCAGGCCGGTTCATCGGCACCGCCCCAGGCTCTTATCAGCCTCCCGACCGTCAGGCCCTGGACCAGGACGGCGAACGCGACGACGACGTACGTCATGGTTACGATCAGGTCGCGGCATGGCGCGGTTTGCGGGATCGACAGGGCCAGGGCCACCGATATCCCGCCTCTCAAACCGCCCCAGGTCATTATCGCGACGGTTCGCGCCCGTCCGGTGCCGACGGCCATCACGCCCGCCCCGACAGTCAGCATTCGCGACAGCAGCACCAGCGGAACGGCGAGCAGACCGGCGAGCATGTACTTGCCGTCTGCAGACAGCACCAGCACCTCAAGTCCGATCATCACGAACAGGATCGCGTTGAGTATCTGATCGATAAGCTCCCAGAACAGGAACAGGCGCTCGCGGGTGACTCGGCTCATTCCAAGGCGCCGGTCGGTGTTTCCGATCAACAGACCGGCGGCGACCATGGCAAGCGGTCCGGAAGTGTGAATCCGTTGGGCAAGCGCGTAACCGCCCATTACCAGCGCGAGAGTCACCAGAATCTCCACGTGGTGGTTGTCGATGCTCTTGATTATCCGAAACGCCATGTATCCTATGAGCAGCCCGAAGACAATCCCGCCCACCGCCTCGATGAGGAATAGTCTGGTCACCCAACTGACACTCGCCTGCTGGCCCTTGGCGACTTCCATCACCGAGACGAACACCACCACGCCGATCCCGTCGTTGAACAGCGACTCGCCGGAAATCTTGGTCTCCAGCGATCGCGAAGCTCCCACGCGTTTCATTATCCCCAGGACGGCGATCGGGTCGGTCGGAGAGATCAAGGCCCCGAACAGCAGGCAGTATATCCAGGGAATCTGCAGCGACATCAGCGAAGACAGCCCCAGGACAAGTCCGGCGACAAGGAACGTCGAAGCCGCCGTGCCGAACGTGGCGTACGTGGCGATCTGCCACTTGTGCTCGTACAGGTCGTTGAGCTGAACGTGAAGCGAACCGGCGAACAGCAGCAGTCCGAGCATGACCTTCATCATCACCTCGTCGAAATGCATGTCCTCGACCAGGCCGCGTGCGACTTCCCTGATGTGATGCCCGACCTGCAGCGGCAGGGCTCCCAGCCCCAGCAGCACGAGAGAAATAACGAAACTCCCGAGCATCAACGCGATCGTCGGCGGCATCTTCAGCCACCGGTGATTGACGTAACTCAAGGCCGCCGCCAGCGTCAGCAGGACCGCAACTGTCTCAAAAACACCCATCTGACGAATCCTTTCGCTAATGAGTGTATCGTCGGGTGAAAGGATTGCCAGCATCTTGCAACTTGACCGCCGGTAGCCTATCTTAATGGCGAGTTGTCGGCGACGTGGCTCAGCGGCGCACAGGAACACCATTTTAACAGAAAGGATAAGAGATATGCCTCAGCGAGTATTGAAGGTCGGAATCATCGGCGGCGGCGGCGGCGCGTTTATCGTTAACCCCCACCAGAAAGCAATTCACTTCGACGGAACGCGGCGAGTAACCTGTGCGGCCCTGCACCAGGACCCCGAAGTCGCCATGAGCGAGGCCGAAAACTGGGCATACCCCATCAAGGGCTATCCCACGTACGAGGAGATGATCGAAGATCAGGCCAGGCTGCCGATCGGCGAGAGAATCGACTACGCCCTGATCGTGACGCCCAACTTCGTGCACTTCGACCCGGCGATCAAGCTGGTCAAGGCCGGCATCCCGGTCTTCTGCGAAAAGCCGATCACCGTCAATTCCGGCGAGGCCGAGGAACTGGCGGCCGCGGTCGCCGAAAAGAACGTCCCGTTCGGCATCGCACATACGTATCTGGGCCACTGGTCAAGCTGGCTGGCCCGCTGGATCATCACCAGCGGCAAGCTCGGCGCGGTGCGCTGGTGCGATTCGTACTACCTCCAGGGCTGGCTGGCCACGCGGCTCGAGGAAGACGGACAGATGCAGGCCTCGTGGCGAACCGACCCGAAGATGGCCGGCGCCTCCTGCTGCGGCGGCGACATCGGCACCCACGCCTACATGCAGCTTCGGTTCCTTACCGGGCTGGAAGTCACCGGCGTGCGCGGAATGATCGAGACTTTCCTCGAAGGACGCCAGCTCGACGACCACTTCACAACCTACTGCACGCTGTCCAACGGCGGGCGGGCCTTGATCCGAGCGACCCAGATCGCAATCGGCAACAAGAACAACATGGGCATCGAAGTGAACTGCGAAAAAGGCTCGCTGGTCTGGAAGCAGGAAGAGCCCGAGCAGATCATCATCCGCCTGCCCGGCGAACCGGATCGCACGTACTGGCGCGGCGAAGTCGGCGATTCCGACAGCTTCCTGGGCGAGATCCCCGGCTGGGTGGCCGCGGAAGCCACGATCCCCTCGGGACACGGCGAAGCGTTCCACGACGCTTTCGCACGCCTGCACCGCGAATTCGAAAAGGACGTCCGCAAGTACAACGCCGGCGAACCGTTCGAATGCGACGGGAGCAAGTACGCCAACATCGGCGACGGCGTGAAGCACATGAAGTTCGTGGAGGCGGCCGTCCAGAGCGCCAACAACGGCTCGCAGGTCGTAGACATTTAAGCGCCCTGCGGCGAAAGAAGCTCAATCCAGGCCCGCCCCGGCGCGATCCGGGGCGGGCTTTCTTTATCTTTGCTTATCTTTCACCCAAACGCTTGTAACCCGCGGATTTCAGAACTAGAATACTAACGTATGAAGGGCATCAGACAACTCGGGGCGGCGGCGGGCGCGATTCTGATTGTCGCGGCGTCCGTATTCGCGCAAACCACACGCCCCGCTTATCGACCGGCTCCCGAAGGGGCCCGCATCACCAGCGAAGGCTGGATGGCTCCGCGCGTGCGGAAACATCCGGCCCCGAAGCTTCCCGACGAAGTCACCAAGGCGTTCATAATCGACATCCGCGACCCCGGCGGGATCACGCTTACGACCCTGGAAAGCGTTGAACGCAAGATCACGCTGTGCAAAGGCAGGGGCGCCGAACTGGTGATCATGGATCTTGACACTCCCGGCGGAAGGTCCGACGCGATGGAGGGCATCTGCGACCTGATCACCAAGGAGCTCAAGGACGTCTACACCGTGGCGTTCGTTAATCCTCGCGCGATAAGCGCCGGGGCGATAATCTCGCTGGCGTGCACGGAAATCGTAATGACTCCCGGCAGCCGGATCGGCGACTCGATGCCGATATTCGCAACCGGCCAGGAGATGCCGGAGAAGCTGCGCGGCAAGATCGAGACCAACGCCAGAACGCTCACCCAGGCGCTGGCCGAACGCAACGGACACAACATCGACCTGTGCGAAGCGATGATAACCAGCACGCGCGAGATGTGGCGAATTCGGAATCGAAAGACGCGCGAAGTCAGAGTCGTCGACCCCGACGGGCAAAGCTGGCGCAGACTGGTGGCCAACTGGCCCGGCACTGAGGCCACCACCGCCGAAGACGCCGAACTGGACTGGGAGTTCATCAGGGCCATCGACCGCAAGAAGGACGTCGGGTTGGTGATGCTCACCGACACCGAGGCTCTCAAGTGCGGATTCATCGATCACGTGTTCGACGATCTCGACGGACTGAAGAAACATTACAACATCACCGCGACGCCGATCAGACTCGAAGACAACTGGTCCGAAGACCTCGTGGCGTTCCTGACCAGCCCGGCGCTGACCGGGCTCCTGATGACGCTGGCGGTCATGTGCGTCTACATGGAGTTCAACACGCCGGGATTCGGAATCGCCGGCGGTACTGCGATAGCGTGTTTTGCGGTACTCTTCGGCAGCCATTATCTGATCGGACTGGCGCAGTGGTGGGAGGTCGGACTGTTCGGGCTGGGACTCGTGCTGATCGCCGTAGAGGTGTTCATCATACCGGGATTCGGCGTAGCCGGCGTCAGCGGGATACTGTGCTGCGTAATAGGATTGATGGCGATGGTGGTGCCCAACGCGCCGACCGAGTTGCCCTGGCCGCAGACGGACCTGGACTGGGAGTGGTTCGCGCCGGGACTTTACGCACTGGGGCTCGGATTCGCCCTCGGCGTGATCGGGGCGGTTATCCTGGCGCAGTATCTGCCGAAGATCCCGATCGCCAGCCGCCTGGTGCTGGGCTCGGCGCAGGCCGCTGGCGATGCGCCGGCGACCGCCGACGCGCCGATCATGCACGTCAAGGTCGGAGACACCGGAGTGGTCGAAACGGTGTGCAGACCGGTGGGCACAGTGCGTTTCGGAAACGAATTGTGTGACGCGACGGCCGACGGAACGACTATAAGAACCGGCGCAAGAGTCCGCGTTGTAAAGCGGACGGGCAATCAACTGATCGTCGAGGAAGCATAGATGGGACCGGTAATGACAGCGATGCTCCTGATAATTGCGGCGATGGTGCTGGCTTTCCTGGAGATCCTCACGCCCAGTTTCGGACTGCTTGCGATCAGCGCCATCGGCTCGCTGGCGGCCGCGATATGGGTGGCCTTCTCGCACGCCCCGTGGCTGGGCTGGACCGTGCTGGTTTCGTCGACAGTTCTCGCCCCGGCGTACATGACGCTGCTGGTCCGCTTTTTGCCGCACACGCCGATAGGCAAGCGTATGTTCCTGGCCAAGGCGCCCGACGGGACGGGGCAGGGAACGCCCGATGCCGAGATTTTTGACAAGATGATCGGCAGGACGGGGGTCGCCGCGACGCTTCTGCGGCCGGGGGGAATGGTCCTGATAGGCGGTGACCGACTGCCGGCCCGGGCCGAAACCGGAATGATAGAAAAAGACACGCCCGTCAAAGTGGTGGGCGCCGACTCAATGAACGTAATCGTACGCAAAGCCGACACGGACGCATGAACGCTTCGCACATGCGCATCGAAAGGAAAATACTATGACACTGGCGACGTTGATGACACTGGCCGAGGAGTCCATAAGCATACCCGCTATCGTCGGGTTGGTGATCCTCCTTGTAATCGTAATCATATTCCTGGCGCTGTTTCTGCCTCTGTTCGGGCTTTGGATCCAGGCCCTGTCGGCCCACGCGAACGTCGGGATACTCCAGCTTATCGGCATGAAGCTGCGAAAGGTCCATCCGTCTACTATCGTGATCGCGCGCATCCAGGCCGTTCGCGCCGGAATCGACCTGAACACCGAGCAGCTCGAAACGCACTTCCTCGCCGGCGGGCGTCCGATGAACGTCGTGCGGGCCCTGATCGCCGCCAACCGCGCCAACATAGAGCTGGAGTGGCAGCTCGCCACGGCGATCGACCTGGCGGGGCGAGACATACTCGAAGCCGTCCAGACTTCCGTTAACCCCAAGGTCATCGACTGCCCCAACCCCGCGACGGGAAAGGTCAGCGTCGACGCGGTCGCCAAGGACGGCATCCAGGTCCAGGCCAAGGCCCGCGTGACCGTACGGGCGAACATCGACCGCCTGATCGGCGGAGCGACCGAGGAGACGATCATCGCACGTGTCGGAGAGGGCATCGTCACCACCATCGGATCGGCGGAAACATACAAGGCCGTCCTGGAGAACCCCGACCTGATCTCCAAGGGCGTGCTCGACAAGGGGCTCGACGCCGGAACTGCGTTCCAGATCCTCTCGATCGACATAGCAGATGTCGACGTCGGCGAGAACATCGGCGCCAAACTCCAGGCCGACCAGGCCGAGGCCGACAAGCGCCGCTTCCAGGCCGAAGCGGAGAAACGACGCGCAATGGCGATGGCCCAGGAACAGGAGATGGCCGCCCTTGTCCGCGAGAACCGCGCCAAGGTCGTGCTCGCCGAAGCGGAGATTCCACTGGCGATCGCAGAGGCGTTCCGCAACGGTTCGCTGGGAGTGATGGACTACTACCGCCTGCGGAACATCCAGGCCGACACCAAGATGCGCGACAACATCGGCGGCGGCGAGAAACCCAAAGACGATAAGAACTAGCGAAAGATCATGAATCCACCGGCATACATAACTCTGGCCGAAGGCGAATCCAGTTGGATCGAGATAGCGGCCTTCCTTCTGTTCATGGTAATCGCGGCGATCGGTTCTGCGATCCAGAAATGGTCCGAGAAGAACAAGCAGAAAGAGGCGGCCGCCCCCAAGCCCAAGCCCAAACCCCAGCCCGAGGCCAGGGGGAGGCTGAAGATCGACCTTCAGCCGGCCCGGTCGGCCCGGTCCGCGCCGCCGCCGGCCCCGCGGCAGCGAAATGCGTCCGCCGCACAGTCTGCCCGCGTCGATCAGGAGCTCCAGTTGCGTCAGCAGCGCCAGGCCCAGATCGAGTCCGAGCGGCAAAGGCGGCTGGCTGCCAGGCAGTCGCGCGAGACCGACACCCGCGCAATCGAGGCCAAGCTGGTGAGCGTCCAGTCGCCCTCAAAAGAACGAGCTATCGGCCAGATCAGCAGCCCGTCAGTGATAGTGAATCTGGAGAATCTTCCCGCGGCGAAGACAGCGATGATACTCCACGAGATATTTTCGCCGCCCAAGGCGTTGCGCAAAGGCGGAGAGATATGGGATAGCTGATCAGCCGAGCCTGCGCCGTTCATTCAGCATTCAGCACCGCCTACGCAAGTCCGTGCGGCATTTTCGGCAGTTCGGCGTCGCTGGTGTATTCTACGGCGACGCCGTCTTCGACGAGTTTGTCCCAGTGCTTCGAGTTGAACACGCAGCCGGGGTCGCCGGCGTGGAGTTGTCCGAAATATGCGTCGGCGCGAGCCCGGCAGCCGCCGCAGTAGTTCTTGAAGGAGCAGACCTCGCAGTGGTGCAGGCGCCTGTCGCGATCGTTGAGAATGTCCCAGAACACGCTGTTGCGGAATATGTCGATCAGCGAGTTTTCGCGCACGTTGCCCATTACGCGCTGCGGCATGTAGACGCACGGGGTGACGTTGCCGGTCGGCTCGATGCATACGTAAGTCCGCCCCGCGCCGCATCCGCCGAGATACTTGGCGACAACGCGGGCCTTAACTCCGCTTCCTGATCCGGCGTGGCTGCAGGCGGCCTTTCCGTCGTCGATCGGCGAACCTACAAGGCACATCCGACCCAGTTGCGGCGCGGTCGATATTATCCCGATCCCGTCGTCCTGCATCTTGCGGTTGAGCAGCGCCAGCAGTTGTTCGCGCTGTTTGGGGGTGATGTCGCCGGAGACCATCTTCAGCCCGCGCCCGACCGGCACGAAGTTGAAGTGGGCGAAGCAGCCGGCGCCGAGATCTTCGGCCAGTGCGATCATGTCGGGCACTTCGTCGATGTTGCCCTGGTGGACGCACATGGCGATCCCGAGCCTCATCCCTTCGGTGGCGACGACGTTCTTCGCCCCGGCGACCGCCTTGTCCCACATGCCCGGATGCCCGCGGAACTTGTCGTGCCGGGCCGGGTTGACCGAGTCCAGCGATATCTCGACGTACCGCAGACCCGCATCGGCCAGTTCAGCGGCCCTTTCGGGGGTCATCGTCGTCCCGTTGGTGGCGATAGTCGTGTGGACGCCGTACTTCTTCGCCTGCCTCAGGACCGGCAGAATGTCGGGGCAGATAGTCGGCTCGCCGCCGGACAGCGCCAGCATCGGCATGTGCGCCCGCCCCATCTGATCGACCAGGTCGAGCTTCTCAGCCAGCGTCAGTTCGCCGGCCAGAGTGTGCGGATCGGAGTCCTGGTAGCAGTGGCTGCACGAAAGGTTGCACCGGTTGGTTATGTTCCACACCGCAAACAGCGGAGCTACGAACTTCTGCGGAATCGTCAGCCCGAACTCGGCGATCGACTGAGCGGTTATCACCAGCCCCCGCAGCGTCGGGGTATGCTCGGCGAGCCTCTTGCGAAAAGTCGCAACGTCGGTCTCGCCGCGCATCCGATCGATGAAGCAGTGTATCGGCCCGTACTTGACCCGCTGCGAAAGCGGCGCGTCGGGATTGCGGTAGGACGTGATGATCCGCTCCAGCGCAGTCCGCCCCTTGCTGTCCGGAGTCGACAGTTTCTTCAGCAGCCAGCGAACCGGACGGCGATCGAGCCAGTTCTCCAGCGGATGGCGGAAGTCCGGCTGCAGCGCCCGCGGCGTTACGTGATCGGCCAGCGACTCGGACTGAGATACGCACTGCCCGCTGGTGACCTCGCCGTCGGAGGTGCGGGTCGGCGTCTTGTCGCGGTCTTCGCTGGCGGGGAATTCGTGGCGGTACTGCTTGCCCAACTCCGCGGCGGTCGAATGGGCGTCCGGTCGCGTGTAGGACTTGTCGGCCCCGTCGTTGTTGTCGTCGCTGAACTTAATCACGATGAATCCTGCCGGTTTGTCTACATCGCCGCAAGGGCCGCCAGCATCCGGACGGCGCTCATACGGCCCGCGACGGTTCTTCCACGCCCGCATCCGATTCGCATTGCGCCTCTGCCTGTGAGGCGGCGTATTGGGCCTCCACTATCCCTCGATACTCCGGTCCGCAGTTGTACGTGCAGAACGGGAAGACTCCCCCCGGAGTCGAGTACAGTATCACGCAGCGTTTGACCCGCTCAACGTCGAAGTTGTGCCGGTCCTGAAAATGCATCCCGGCGCAGAGCAGGGTCTTGTAGTTCAGTTTTTCGCTCTCGCCGCGTCCGAGCTTCTTGTCGACCATGCCGCGCAGCGAGCGAATGAATCTCCTGAGCGTCAGCCCCGGCGGAGCCTGGTCGGCCCGGAAATGACGCTTGAACATGTTCAGGACTCTTACGCGGTCGAACCACGTGGCCCGCCCTCGCCGGTTGATCCGCGCGGCGATGCGGTTCATGTCGGTGAACATGCCCTCGATGTTCACCACTTTCGGGAACGGATACGGCTCGCCCTCCGGCGAGACCAGGAAATACGTTCCGTACGCGCAGTCCGGGTGGCTTGAAGAGCGGATCTTGGGCTGTCCGCTGAGGGCCTCTATCATCTGCGAGAGCGGAACGACTATGCTCAGCGGATACATGTCCGCCAGCGGATCGCAGCCCGAGGCGTCGGCTATGTCGTGGGCCAGATCGCCGAGAGTGTATCTCATGCGGCTCAGCTCCTCGCGGCTGATCCGCCCGGTGAACGAAACCGGCTGGTAGCTGATCCCGCTTACCACGTCGATGTTCTCGATGGCGAATTTGAGTATCTTCCCGACCTGGTCGTCGGTCACGCCCTTGACGATCGTCGGCACCAGGCAGATTTTCATGCCGATGCGGCGGCAGTTTTCGATCGCCGCCAGCTTCTTCTCCCAGATGCCGCGGTAGTTTCGCGTGGCCTGGTAGGCCTCGGGGCCCACACCGTCGAACTGGAGGTAGAGCGTGTGCAGACCGGCGGCCAGAGCCTTGTCGGCGAAATCCGGGTCCGCCATAGTTATCCCGTTAGTCGCGATCTGGACGTACGAGAAACCCATGTCGCGCGCGGTGGAGACTATCTTCAGGAAATCCGGGTGGATCGTCGGTTCGCCGCCGGTGAACTGGATCGCCGAACACGGCGTGGGTCGAATGTCGCGCAGGGTCTGGAGCTGCCTTACGATCTGCTCGTATGACGGCTCGCAAACGTAACCGGCGCTCCCGGCGTTGGCGAAACAGATCGGGCACCGCATGTTGCAGCGGTTGGTCAGATCTATCTGGGCAAGGCACGCGCCCGAAAGGTGCGAGCCGCACAGCCCGCAGGCCGACGGGCAGCGGTGACCGTCGGGTTTCTGCGGCTCGGTCAGGCCCGGCGGGTCTTCAAAACTCCACCAGGAGGCCTTCGAAAAGAGCATCGCGTCGGAGTTGACGCAGTCGCGGAAATGCCCGTGCTCGGGGCAGTTCTTCTCGATCATCACCGCCCCGTCGGACACATAGTACCGCCCCAGAACTATCGCTCCGCACTCCGGACAGAGCGTCTCGACGGTGCGCGGAACGCGCCGCAGCACCGGATGGATCCGCCGCCCCGAGCAGGTCTCGGTCGGCGAATCGGGCCGATCGGAGGCCAGGTCGGTCCAGATCGCGTCGTGGTGAACTTCTCGAAGAGACCCGCAAGGGCCGCAGTTGAACGTCAGAACGATTTGATCGCCGATGCGGTCGAAAACGGCGTCAACCACGTCTCCGCACGACGGGCAGGTCGCACGGGTTCTGATCGGCAGCGAGGCGTAGGTCCCCACGAAACGGCGCATGTTCTTCTGCGCCAAGGCCATAGGGTCCTCGGGAGTCTGCGGCTGGGGCTCTCTGTCCGGGTGGCTTATCATTTCACCAGTATATGTGGTCGGCAAGACCGAGGAGGTTACTCTTGATTTTTTTCGTAGTATTCAGGGTATTTCCGCTGGATGGTCTTTCTGCGGCGATATCCTCCGGCCAGCTCCATGAATATGTCCATGTCGCGGGCCATATTCGAACTGGATGCGTCGAAGTAGAAGTTTCGGATCGGCATGTCGTCGCACTTTGCGCTGATGCGGTGGTAGACCGCCTCGGAGACAATTCCGTTCATGCACGCGAACGGGCTGATGTCGATCACTCCGTCGGCGCCCTTGCGGTGAACGTAGATCGCCTTGCCCGCCGAGAGCACCATTTCGCCGAGTGCTCCGTCGCCCGGCAGATAGGGCCAGGCCGGCTCGAGCACGTCGCGATATACGTCGTGCGGTTCTTCGCAGCCGACGAAGTCCTCCTCGAACGGAGCCAGCAGCTTGTGCTCGTCGCCTTTTTGAACGCGGTTCTTCAACTTCGCGCCGAGCATCGACAGGGAGAAACGCTTTCCGAACCGCCGGAGTTTGTCCTTCTCCGACCAGTTGGTGTACCAGACCCATTCGCTGATGTCCGACAGCCAGGCCTCGCCTCCGTGCGCTTCGATCTGGCGAACCGCGTCGCGATTAGAGAACGTGTTCAGGCGGCAGTATATCTCGCCGACTACTGCGATCAGCGGCTTGTCGCGGGTGTATCGGGCCGGCACGGCGCGGAAAAGATCCCTCGCCTTCGTCAGCGCTTCGGCGATCTCATCAAGGCGGTCGGACGTCTACAGCCCTTCGGTCTCCAGGACCTTGATCAGCAGGCGTATCCCGTCTTCGAGCGCCTTGTCGGCCGCCCCCGGCTCGGTCTCGTACGGGCGAGTCTTCAACAGCATTTTCCGGAGTATGTCGCCGGCGACCAGGCCCCGCCAGACATTGCGGAACGTATCGCCGCCGAACTGGCCCACCCCTTCGTAGCCGTTCCGGCTGGTCGGAGAGATCACCGGAACGGCGGTGTGCCCAAGTTCGTCGAGCACGTGCCGCAAGTACGGGGCGTACTGTCCGAACCTGCACGGCCCCTCGGCCGTCGGCATGAAAAACGCCGTCTTGGCGGGATCGAAATCGTCGCGATGGACGATGCGCAGGAAATCGCCGAAGGTGACTTTTTGCGGGTAGCACTCCTCCCCGGAGCTGAAAAGACCGCCGAGTTCCAGCGTGCGGTCGTCCGAGGGCGGAGTCGCGCGAGCGTCGATGCCGACGGATCTGATCACCGCCGCGGTCGTGCGGGCTCCGATCGCCGTCATTCGCGGAATCCAAAGCGTCCTGCCGGACAGGATATTGTCCGACCCTGATTCTGTTTCTGCATTCTGCACGCTGCCGGACCTCGCTGTAAAAAAGGCCAGCGGTGGGAATCGAACCCACAACCCCAGCTTTACAAAAGCTGTGCTCTACCGTTGAGCTACGCTGGCGGCAATAGTAAAGCCGCAGCTCCTTATCCAGGCGCCTGCGGCCGCTAGGTTTATAAAGTCTATCGAAACGCCCCGCCCCGGTCAAGACCTGGGCAAACAGAACAATGTCCAACTCCCCCAATGTCCAATGTCCAACTCCCAATGTCCAATGTCCAATGTCCAAGTAAACGACAACGGCGACGGCAAGACAACGCATTGCGCCGTAAGACTGTTGCCGTTGTCTTGTCGCAGCCGTTTACTTGGAACTTGGACATTGGGAGTTGGACATTGTCTACGCCCTCCCGCCGCCAAGTCGGAACTTGAGCGCTATGAGGCTTCGGAGCATTCGGAACGATTCTGAGATGAGTTTCATGCGGCTGTCGGGATCGTGGCCCCAGGCCACGCCGACTTCCTTGATGCGGTACCCCCCCACTCGCGCCAGCAGCAGGATTTCGCAGTCGAACGCCGCGTCGTCGAGCAGTTGACGTGCGAACACTTCATCGGCGACCTGGCGGTTGAACAGCTTGAACCCGCACTGAGTGTCGCGAATGTCGTGCAGGAACAACGTTCGCCTGAGTGTGCGGAACAGCCACCCGATCAGGCGCCGCAGCGGACCCTGGGGCGGACACAGCACCGATTCGGGCAACGCTCGCGAGCCAATGACCACGTCGTATCCCTCATCCAGCCAGATCAGCAGCTTGTCCAGATCCTCTATCGGCGTAGCCAGGTCCGCATCGGTCATCAACAGGATCTGACCGCGCGCCGCGAGCATCCCCCGGCGAACGGTGCGGCCCTTGCCCTTGCTGGTCGTCGAGGCAAGCACGTTGAGCGTCATCTGTCCGGGATCGAACGCTCGGGCCAGATCCGGCGTCCCGTCGACGCTGGCGTCGGAGACGACCATGACCTCGACGGAGAAATCGTGGCGCTCGGCGTACCGGCGGATTCTCTCCAGCGTCCCGCCGAGGCGCTTGGCCTCGTTGTGAGCGGGAATCACAATCGACAGGTAAGGTTGGGAAGTTCGATCTTCGGCGGTCTTCAATTTCGCTTTTCCGCTACAGTTTCCAGCCCTGGCGATACTCGCTGGTCAGCAGAGCGTCGGCCTCGGGCTTGTTTGTGAATGTCATCTTCTTCGAGTCCCACTTTAACTCCTGGCCCGGATAATACAACGCTGCGTTGCCGATCAGAACCGCTTCAGTCAGCGGTCCGGAGTAGGCGAAGTTCGCTCCGGGCACAACAGGCTTTCCATCCTGCGCCGCGCCCTTGCAGGCGTTTATCCAGTCGGCGTAGTGATCGCCGGGCCTGGGTAAGATCACCGGCGGCTTGCCGAATTCCCTGCGCTTGGGTTCCGGTATTATCTGCCCGTTGAGCATCTTGCCCTTGTCGCCGATGTAAAGCTTGCCGTTGTTGCCCCAACTGCGGCCCTTTTCGAGTTCCGCCGGCCGCGGCGGACGCTTGCCCCCATCATACCACACCAGCTTGATCGCCGGGCGAGCGCCTGCAGCGGGGAACTTGTACTCGATGATCGACCAGTTGGGGAAGCTTATCCTGTTGAACTCAGAGCTCCTGGCCTTAACGCTGGTCGGAGCCCCGAGCCCCAACGCCACGAACGGCGAGTCCAGAGCGTGGCAGCCGATGTCGCCGAGGGCTCCGGTTCCAAAGCCGACCCAGCCGCGCCATATGAACGGAAGATAACTCTTGTGATACGGACGATGCGGCGCCACGCCGAGCCACAGGTCCCAATCGAGGGTATCCGGCGGGGTCTGCTTTTCGGTCGGCGCGCCCATGCCCTGGGGCCACCATTTCACCGGCCTGTCGGTCCATATGTGAACTTCGCGCACCGTTCCTATCGCCCCGGCGCCGATGAAGTCGCCGGTGGACTGGTGGCGCCCGGAGCTGTGGCCCTGGATGCCCATCTGCGTGGCGACTTTGTATTTCGCGGCGGCCTGGGTGATCCGCCGGGCCTCCTGAACGGTCCGGGTAAGCGGTTTTTGCGTGTAGACGCCTTTGCCCATCCGCATCGCCTGCAGCGTTATTCGCGCGTGCATGTGGTCCGGGGTCGAGACTATCACGCCGTCGATGTCGGACTTCATCTTCTCCAGCAGCCTGCGGAAGTCCTTGAATATCCTGGCGGTCTTGCCGTACCGCCTGAAGAGCCCCCCGCCGCGCCGGGCGTCAACGTCGCACAGTGCGACTACCTTCCCGCCGGCCTTCTCGGCGAGCATGCAGTCGCTGGCGCCTTTGCCGCCGCAGCCGATCTGGGCGATGTTGACCGTGTCGCTGGGCGGAGTCGAACCGGGCTTAGCGGCG
>Ga0180429_10000854_pt1 | contig 26503 bp, 20 predicted proteins | sample SS_ome_FD_132428 | JGI IMG/M metagenome (GOLD analysis project Ga0180429, IMG submission 132428) | Hypersaline lake sediment archaeal communities from the Salton Sea, California, USA - SS_1_S_1 metaG | ecosystem: Environmental > Aquatic > Non-marine Saline and Alkaline > Hypersaline > Sediment ...
CCCCAATGTCCCCTGCCCCCCCTCGCTAGCAATCGCCAACTAAAACGAGCCTGTTCCTGCACCCAGCGAAAAAAAGTCTGCCGGCCCGGCCGAAGACGGCTGAAAAGGCTATTCTCGGTATCGTTTCGACGGGCCGGGAGACCTCGTTGTTGTACACAAATCCCGCCGGCTTGTCCGGCGGATCGTTCGGCTTCTGACTACACCGGAGCGTGGCCCGTATCATAGAATCCGGAAGGTATGCACTTCCCGCAGGCGATGCTCGCCGCGGACCCTGCCGTGGATGCAATAGACTAAACCACATGAGGGGTCTCAGCACCTAGTTGTGGTCAGGTTTCGAGAATATCTGGAAGTTGCCATTGCCCTTTCCTTCAAGCGGAGATATAATATCTGTAGATGCAAATTTTGTATGCTCTAAGTTAGGACTTGCAAATACGGGATCTGCAGACACGGCACGGAAAGTCAGCCAAGAATCATCTCTTGGTTGAGATCACTACTTCACGGAGGAGGAGTCGACATGTTAGTACTCAGTAGAAAGTGTGGCCAAAGCGTGTGTATTGGCCGGGACATCACGATTACGTTTCTTAGAGTCGGCGGTAATGTTACGAAGATCGGTATCGACGCACCGTCTCTGGTTCGCATTCTGCGTGGCGAACTGTGCGGTAGCGGCGGTTCGGCTGAGCCAGTTGATAACCGTGCCCGGGGCGATCCGATGGCCCTTACGGTTGACTGCTGATCTTCAGCCTTTGATAAGGATTTGCCTGCCGCAGTTTTTCAACAATACATTTGACCACAGGTAGTCTGGAGATTTCAGAATGTCCGTAGCCATAGAGAGGGTTTTACCGATGCCGCGTGCCGTCCGTATTGCGCGTAACGAGTTCTTGGAGGATCGACAAGGGAGAACATTCGCTGACGTGCTGAACGACCCTGAACAGCCGTTTGACGATGTGCTAGCCTTCTTCGATGATGCCAAGCGGCAGCGCCGCATGGAAGATGCGGAGACTCATCACGACAGGGCGGCCTTGTCGGGGGTCGTCCGAGAACTCGAGGACCAGCCGGCCATCGATCGGTTTCTATCCTCAAAGGACCCGCGGCGCACAAAACGCCTGCGACAGGCGGTCGGCGTGGTGGTTCGCATCATCATGGAGCAGCGCGGGTGGAAAAAGACGGGCAAAAAAGGCTCGTTGGGAGTTCGTGCCAATGTAATGCGAGGCACGAGAACGCCGGGAGCCTACCATAACACCGGTGGCTTGGCATTCTGGTTTCTGCGCGCGGAGCGTTACGAACGGATCGATGGAATGCCGTTTCGCTCCGTGAAGGATCGCGCCGAAGAAAGCGCGCGACTTTCAGAGAACTGAGATGCATGCCTTGAACGACCGAAAATCGTTTGTTTTCAATTTGGAGCAGGACAATGAATGCATTCCGCGTGTGGATCCGTCCTTTGGGAAGCAACTGTCAGGTGCGAGTCGACGGCATTAACAATGCCAAGTGGCTTATCAATCGCCTCGGTCACTCCTTCGTCTTCAAGACCGCCGACCCGATGAACGAGGAAGAAGGTTCATCGTGTTGCACCTTCCGTCTGGCGCACAGTTCCCATGTGTCTCGTCGCGGGTTCGAGAGACTGTTGGTTGCTATTCCGGAGGTACAATTGATGATGGGCCCGGCGTGACTGGAAGGCACTGTGATCCAGTTGGGCGACGGGCCATGTCCATTTGGCCATGTCCATTTGGCCATGTCCATTTGGCCATGTCCATTTAATGGAGAAACAGACACCGCACTATGTCTATTCTGAGATACTGCTCACCTGACAGTGTCTGGTCTATCTGCCGTACGGAGGGAGGATGAAATGTTGATTTGGATCTCGAACATCTGCCTTTACTTCGTGGTAGATTTTCCCGGCAACGCTTGCCGAGCAGCCAAGAGATTCGTGAGCAACTGGTGGTACTCTCATTATCGATGAACACCACAACACAAAGGGAACGGCAATGACGTTACCCACCGAGTTGCGAGAGGATCGAGAACTGCTAACGGCGATGATACTGGAGTTGCAGACCAACCAAGCCACCCTCAACGAACTGCGGAATTGGTACGGGGTGTTTCTCTTTACGGGAGGGGATGTTCCACAAAGGCAATGTGACCTTGTGGCCATGACCTCCTATCTTGAACGACCCTTTGCGACCGACCGCATTTCCACCGGAGAGGTAAAGCACTACGGGCACTTGGTTGAGACGCTCATGGAACTTGGGCAGGGAATAGCAGCACCGAGACCAAAGACACTGAGGTGTAGGCACGATATGGCAGATGCGTTTAGCCGAGCGTCTTCTGAGATTCAGACCTTGGGAGGTACGTTAGAGTCAGCCCTGACACAACTCTCGAAGGAGCAGGAGCAATCGTCGTCGGCCTGCGTCATGCTTCAGCGAACGAGAGAAATCTCCGTCGATGACTAAACCACTTGTGAAACCGGGAGAGACAGTAGATGTGCGACGGCTCGGAGCAGGGCTCGGAACCAGACAGAAGACGCTCTTGGTCAAGACGGTCAATGTGGAGATTATCCACGTAGTCATCCCTGCCGGTGAGACAATTCCGACACATGAAGCTCAGGGAGAAATCGTCCTTCACTGCCTGGAGGGGCGAGTATCCTTGGTTGCATTTGGGAAAACTCATGAATTGAAAGCTGGCCAACTGTTCTATTTCTGCATTAACGAACCGTTCTCGATTCACGGGATAGAGCAGGCGTCGCTGCTTGTGACGATAATTGCGCCCAAGCTGGGCCAGAGCTTTGCCGCTCACCTGAATTGACCCGTCTTCGCTCAGCTAAACTGCCCCACTACACCGTTCGAAACGAGTAAGGCCGACAACCACGACACTGAATTCCCTGGCCTTCCTTGCCCGCCCGACTCCGCAAAACCTCCTCTCGATCGGCCTGTTCCATCAAGGATCGAAACAATACTCGCTTAATGGCTTGTCCCACCTCCTCCACGCTCTGCTCCACCGCATCCGGCGTTGTTTCGCCCGCCATTGCCACGGACAAACTAATCTGGCCGGAGAGTTTCAGTTCATTCCCCTCCACCTTGACCTCGACGTTACCAACGATATGCTCCAAATCGATACGCATGGGCTGCCTCCTTGAGCCAGTGGTAGTTTATGACCGGCCCAGGTGGTACCATGCGCATCGTCTTTTCTAAAACCCCAAAAGTCGCCAATCTCGCGCTCCGCCCGGCGATCGCCACGGGAACAACGTTCTGGGCCGCCGTCACCACCAGGGAACCCATCAACGCGCCGATATCCAAGATCAGCGTCGGGCGGCCCGTTTCGTGCCCCAATGCCTTGGCAAAGGCACTCTTCCCCGTTCCTGGAACACCCAGCAACAACACTCCCCGCGGTCGTTTCAATGGGTCGTGGTGTCCCTGAGATCGCATTGCCTGGAGGCAGAAGCGTTTCATGGCTCCCAAGCCCCCAAGGCTTGAAAACGATTCCGCCCCGCGGTGCAGGGCCAGCAGTCCGCTTTTCTTGAGCATCTGGGATTTCAATTCCCAAATGGCCTCAGCCGTGACTCGACCATGGCGGACCAATGACAAGCTGGCGGCCCCCTCAGCCTCATAGCGGGTCAGGCCTGCCGCTGCATCAAGAATCGTCAGCAATTCGTTTCCGTCGGGTAGTTCCCCGGGATCGGTACAAATCGACGAAAAGATGCCTTCGAGTTGTTCCCGGTCGGGTAATTTATGTTCCACCACGATGAATTGCTTTTCCAACTCCGTGGGGATTTTCACCACCGGCGATAAAACCACCAAGAACGTCCGGTTGGCCTTTCCGTTGACGATCTGATTGGCCACCGCCTGGATCAATTCCGGGCTGTCGATGAACCGGTGGAAGTTGACCAGTACCAACAGGGCCGAGCTATCCGGCGACGCCAAGGCATTGACGGCCCGGATCGCCGCCAGCGGATCGCTGCCGCCCCCATCGGGTGATTGATCACTGCCTTGGCCGGGAAGTTGCAGGCCGCCATCGGAGTTCCAGGGACAGTATACTTAATTATTTCATCCGGGTTTTTTCGGGCCGGGTTTCTGGCGTCTTAGGACGCGGCCCAGCTTCTTCTCTAAGCGCTTTTGGAAAGCGTCGTCGCCCAGAACTCGGCCGGTTCTTTCGTGTTCGCGGAACGCCTTGATCTGTTCTTCGGTGGCCGCCCGGGTGCCACTCGTACCAGCGAGCCGGCCCTCGCACGCCACCGCCCCCGACGCCCTCTTCCCTACCCGCCCTCCGAGGCGTAAAATGCCACGATGAAGATCATTTCCCTGCAATCCGGCAGTAACGGCAACTGCATTTACGTGGAGGCCGGCGGAGTGCGAATCCTCTTCGACGCCGGGATCAGCGGCAAGCGGGCACAAGAGCGGCTGGCCGCACATGGGCGGAACATCGGCGATGTGGATGCAGTGGTAGTATCGCACGATCACATCGACCACAGCCGGTGCATGGGCATCTATCAGCGGAAATTCGGCCTGCCCATCTATGTCACGCCCAAGACGCTCGCCGCTGCCGAGATGAAATACTCGCTCGGCGAGATGACCGACATCCGTCATTTCCAGTCGGGGCAGGTGCTTCGGCTGGGAGAAGTGGCTCTGGAGACAATTCCCACGCCGCACGACGGTGTGGACGGCGTGGCGTTCGTCGTCGATGACGGCAAACACCGGCTGGGGATCCTGACCGATCTGGGGCACCTGTTCACCGGGCTCGACGCCGTAATCGGCTCGCTCGACGGGGTGCTGTTGGAGAGCAACTACGACGGCCACATGCTTGACGTCGGCCCGTACCCCGAGTTCCTGAAGGCGCGAATCAAAGGCCCCCGCGGGCACATCTCGAACATCGAGGCGGCGCGGCTGCTGTTGGCCGCCGCCCAGCAGCGGATGCGATGGGCGTGCCTGGCACACCTCTCGGAGGACAACAACCATCCCGAAGTTGCCTTGCGTACCCACCGCGAGATACTAGGCACCAGGCTTCCGCTTCACGTCGCCACTCGCTACGGAGCCGGCGATGTTCTCGATTTGTAAGCGGTAGTGAAGCCGGGTTAGCAGCGGACCTCGTCGAAGCATGACGCCAAGGCCTCGGTATTGCGCGGGTCCGCGGCGACCAACAGTTTGACATTGGCCTCCCGGCAAAGCGGGGCGATCTGCCGTAGCGTCTGGGATACGTCGGCGATGCCCAGATCCCAAACGACGTTTACCGTGTGCCGCGCCGAGGCCCGAGTGGCATGACGCAATTGCAGAAAATCGACCAACGCGGCAAGCGTTTTCGAGGCGCGCCGGCCGTCGTCGACGATCACGAAGCAGTATCGCCCGAACCACGCCGACTCGTACAGGTACTCGTCGCCGAAGAGCATGTTATCGGCCCGTTGCGTAATCCTCTCGAGCGACCAGATCGCCTTGGGAAACAATGGAAGACGGCCGAGCCGAGCCTTGGCCCAAGGGTCGGACGGACCGAAGTAAACGAAGGTTTCGCCCTTGCGCACGACTCGCTCGAGATGCCTCTTCCAGAAGCCCTTCCGCGTACCGCCGACGCATACCGCATGCGTCTTGGGGAAGAGCGAGTCGACCAGCCACCCGCCGATCGGCAGCGGGAACAGGCTCTCGAAAGTCCGGTTGAAGCGGCGGAAGTAGTCGAACACCACCAGCAGCACGCCCAGGTAGAGCGTCGATCGGGCGAAGAACAGGTTGGCCCTGTCGAGGCGATTGGCGTGTACCACCTCGTGCGGCTTCATAACGCGAACGTTCCGTGCCACCGGTTGATCATCGGTACCGGTGGCGATCAGCACCTTCTCCGCTTCCTCGACCTTCATGCCGCCGGTCCGCTCCGCCTTGCCGCGCTGGCGGTAGGAGTAGGCGGGTTCGTCGTCCGATGGTTCATCGCCCGACGGTTCATCGCCCGACGGTTCATCGCCCTGGTCGTCGTTGCCATCGCCGCCATCTTCAGTGTTGGCGGCGTCGGCTTCTTGCTTCGGTGTCGGGCTCTCGGCCTCTTCAGCGCCGCCGTCTTCCGGTTCTTCGGCTTCCTCGTCCGCTTCGGTTTCTTCGGTCTCTTCGGTTTTCTCGACCGCATCGGTCTCTTTAGCGGCTCGCTGCCTTGCCGCCTGAATGTCCTCGGAGAAGTCCATCTTGATCGCGCTGACGTTGTTGGAATTGACGTTTGCCAAGACAATGGCAACGATTGCCAGCAGCAGCGCCGCCCAACAGACCAGAGTTCGCCGCAGCCCACAGATGAACATTGCCATCAGCAACAGCGCTGCCATCCAGAGGGCGACCGACGCGATGCCGATCGTCTGGAAATAGTAGGCGAGTTTCTCCAGCGCCGTGGTCATTTTCGATACTTCCGCGTTTCCTCGAGGTAGTGCGTGAAGCTGTAGTAAACGATGTTGGTTCCGAGATGGAACGCGGTTTCGGCCAGATCTGGATCGAGGCCCGAGTTGCCTTCCTTCCAGGCGTCGTTGAGGTCGCCGGGAAAGTAGAACACTCCCCAGCGGCCTTTGTACTTGACGCCCATGGCCTTGCTTCCCCCGTGGTGCCAAAGCGGGGGTGCCCCGTTGGGAAAGGTGAAGGGGATTTGAAAGATCGGGTCGTCCTCCGATATTTCTCGCAAGGGATTGCCCGGGAAGATCGCTTTGGCCAGCCCGCGAAAATTGCGATCCCAGTGCGGGCTGCCACAATCGGCGAAGAGCATTCCTCCGCCGCAGATGTACTCGCGCAGAATCTTGATATCCGATTTCGACAGGTGGATGTGGCCCGTGCCGGTCATGTAGACGAACGGCGGTGCCTGGCCTTTGGGGTACTTGTGCAAGTGGGCCACCGGATGGCTCTCCGCGTCGCGTGCCACTTTGATCCCGCCGGCGAGTTGCTGGAACTTTTCGAGGAAATTAACGTCGGCCCGGGCCATGGGGTCCATGCCGTCGTTCCAATCGGTGCCGTCGTACTCCAGGCGGATGAAGCGGACCTCGCCGTCGGCGAAACCGTCGGCCCAGCCGGGAGTGTCGCCGCCGCCGGTCCCCATGGCGCCGTGGGCGGCGTTGGTGTCGGCCTGGTAGGTGAGTTTGGTCTCCTCCTCGACCTCCTCTTCCAGATCGGAGTCTTTGTCCAGATCGGGCAGTTCGAAGATGATCGCGGAATCGACCGAGAGGATGTACTTCTTCCGTTTCTTTTTCTTCTTCGGCTTGACGATCTTCATCATGGCGACCGTGGGGTTCCCGCTCCCCAGCGGCACGCGGTAAGGCCTGATGCATCCCCATCGGCTCAGAATGAACGGGATGATGATGATCACCATCAGGTGAGCGATCGCGCTTCCCCAAACGCTCTTGCGAAAGGCCGGATCGCGCCCGCCGGTGCGGATGTTTTCGATGATCTCGTCGCCGGCGGCGGGCGACTCTTCTTCGCGCCGCGCGTAGAGGTTAACCGCCGCGCGCCGCCAGGAGAAAACGTGTAGAGCGACCATCAACAAGAACAGGCAGCCGGCCAGCCAGAGGCACTGCCATCGCCAATAGAAGAGTTCCAGGGCAAATCCGCCTCCGATGGCGTCGGGCTTCTCGTTTAGCGCCTCGGCCACCTGGCCGGTTACACTGACGACCACGTAGGCGTAGACGCCCAGCAGCACGTAGGAAGTCGCGTAGGCCTTGCGAATCGCGGCCAGGGCCCAGCCCCGGCGAAACAACAATCCCGCCAGCGACGCCGCCAGAAAAACCAGCGAACACAGCCCACAGGACGCCGCCAGCACCATTAGAATCGGCGGTACCGTGTTGTTCGAGAATATCTCTAGCAGCCCGGGCCAGAGCTTCAGCACCCGCGGATAGCAGACGACGATGAAACTCAGCGCGAACCAGATTCCCACCGACGCCAACAACCCCAACGGAAGGCACAACACCGTGGGCGTAAGACCCAGGGAGAAGAACCCACGGACCATCGCCCGCGTGGGTTTACGCGCCGACGTATAGCGAGATTCGTGGGAAACGGTGTCCATGCCGGCGGTCAGCGGTTGGTGTCTTCGATCGAGATGCCGAAATCGTCCGGATCGGCGGGGATTTCATCTGGCGAGGCCTTTTCGGTGATCCTTTTGACCACCGGCGGGGTCTGATCCTCGTCGGGCGGCGTGGTCGAGCCGTTGCCACCCGGCTCGGAGGGCTCGTCGCCGGCTCCATTTTCCGCGTCGCCGGGTTTCTCCTCGGAAGGATCTCCGGCCGCGGGTGCCGAGTCCGGCGACCCCTCGCCCGGCTGCTCGCCCGGCTGGCCGGCAGTCGCCGCGTCGGGATTGGCCGAGGGATCGATCCAGGTGTAGTAGATGAATTCGGCCGAACTCCCGCCGATCACCAGCACGTGGACCATCAGCGCCAGGATGATACACGGCAGGACCCTGTTTTTCGAGAAATGCCTAAGCAGCTTGTGCGGCGACAAGCTCTCGACGTCGTCAATGTCTACTTTTTTCGGCATGGCCGGGCCTCCTGTATCACTTACTGGCTCTATCACTTACTAGTCGTTCGATTTGTCGCCGGCGGCGGCGATTTGTCCTCCGCCCTTGGCGATCGCCTCGATGACGGGCTCGAATATCTGTTTCCCGACCGTACGATCGCAACGGAACAGCACGGTTCGGGCCTTCTGATTGGTTTTTCCCTCGACGAGCGCTCGCACCTCGTTCTCGACCTGCTCGGCCCCGCCGATCTGCTCGCCCTGGAAGAAGATGGTACCCTCCGAGTCGATGAGCACCACGATCGGGAAGTCGTCGAGTTTGGTCACTTCGATCGTCGTGGGGGCGTCGATGTTTACGCCGGGGTCCTTGGCAAAGCGGCTGCACACCATGAAGAAGATGATCAGCAGAAAGGCGATGTCGCCCATACTGGCCACCGGCACGAGGATCGTCGTTCGTCGGCGTCGCCTCTTCTTCACGACTACTTCTCCTCCTGGAGTATCGCCGTCACGCCGCCGGCCGCGCTGATGCTGGCCACGACGTCGAAGTAGGTCTGGTAGGTCACGTTTCCGGAAGCTTCCAAGAGAATCACTTTCTCTTCACCCGCCTTTTTGTGCAGGTTCATCTTTGCGAGTTCCTTGCGGAACTGCGGCATGTCGACGTGCTGTTCGTCCAACAGCACTCGGTCGCCCTGCAATTGGACGGTGGTCGACTCCTTCTCCTTCTGCGTTTCGGTCTTCTCGCCGGAAGGGATCTCGGTGACCACGCCGGTGATTTGCACCAGCGTAGTGGCGAGGATGAAGAAGATAATCAGCAGGAAGGCGATATCGGAGAACGAGGAGACGGGCACCTCGGGCGCGCGTCTTTGTTTGCGATGCTTGGCGGCCATGGCTTTATCCGTTTGCTCTGTCCGCGTCGACTTCGGTTGCCAACAGGTCGAGCATCTCGGCCGATGCTTCTTCGATGTCGAGTTCGATCCGGTCCGACATGGAGACGAAGATGCTGTAAGGAATGACGGCTCCCAGAGCGATGATCAGCCCGCCGGCCGTGGTAATCAGTGCCTCGGAGATACCGATGCCGACGGCGCCGGCGTCGACACCGGCGGATTGGGCCAGGTTCTGAAACGACTTGATCATTCCCGTGACCGTACCCGTCATCCCCAGAAGCGGCGCCGCGCTGCCGATGGTGGCCAGGATCCAGAGCCGTTTTTCGACGGTGCCGAGGCTTTGGTGGGCGAAGTCTTCCATCGCCTGGCCGACGGTAATTCGGGTGTTCTCGGGCGTGCGCTTGAGCAGTTTCATGTACGATTGGAGTCCCGCCAGCAGCACGGCCGAGATCGGGCCCGGGGTGTTCGCACTCAGCAGCGCGGCCTCCTTTACCTTGTGCTCGCGAAGCAGTTTCATCAGTTGCGATCGCAATGCCCTGACGTCTACCTTGCTGTTGCGGTAGAAGGCCATGAGACGGTCGAGAAAGACGGCCAGTGCGAGCACGCTGCATACCACCAGCGGGATCATCATCACCTGGCCTTTGAGGATCGTTTCCAACAGGTTCATGTTAATCCTTTCCGCGATGAATGTGTGCCAGCAGGTGGAGCCCTTCGAGCGGCGGCATTTTCAAATGCCCGACGCGGAGTCCGTCGGCCGGGGCCAACATTACCTCGCCGGTGACGTGGTTGTACTCGCTGCGTTGGAGCCGATCGAAAGGGACCCGCTCGACGTAGGGTTGTCTGCCCCGGGCAAAGAGCAGCAACTCGTCGCCGAGCAGACAAGCCCAGACTCGTCGCTTCAAAAACCAGGCTCCCACGTCGACTTTGCTGTGGGTTTTCAGAATATGAAACACCGGCCGGCCGTCGATTTGCGAATCGAGAAACCGGCGGCGCGCGGCGCCCAGTCTTTCCGACCGGGCAAGCTCGTCGAACGGTTCCGCGTTGGCCGGCGGTAGTTTCATTCAGCTTCTTTCGTTGTTTGTTGGCCAGGCTCTCAGTTCGTTTAACCCGAAGCCGCAGGCGTAGGCTGTTGGTTACGCGGCTCCTTCGCAAAACAACCGTCGCCTTCGGCTAAGGGTTAAACGAGGAAGTTGTTCGCCGGTCGCCCTCAGGCAACCTATTTTCTCTTCTCTTCGGGCTCCGCGTCGATCATGGCCAATTGCTCGCCCGCCAATCTTCCTCGGGCGAACCTGGCCCATTTCGACTCGGGATAGTCCCAGTGTATCCGCTTGAAGAGCCGGTAGGCTCCGAGCAGATTCTTATCGTTCTTGCCGCCGCCTTGGCCCGCTTTCCGCATGAAGCAGTCGGCCGCCCAGTAGAGCGATTCGGCCCGAAGCTCCTTGTCGGCGGTATCCTTGTCGTAGACCAGTTTGAAGACCGCGATCGCGTCGTCGTACTCTTTGGCCCTGAGGAAACACTGGGCCGAAACGGCCGTGGTCTTGTCGGCCAGTTTGTGGGCGGGGAAACGGACCGCCAGCCGGCTGAACACCTTCCCGGCCGTAACGTATTTCTCGGCGGCCTCCATGCGGGCCTTCTCCGCCTCGATCGGGTCCTCGGTCTCCTCGGCCGTCGCACTGAGGCCCTTGCCTTTGTGGAGGAAGTATTGCCCCAGCCGGGCGATCGTCTCCGCGATGAGCGGATCGTCGGGCCAGCGGTACGAGAGCTTGACGTATTCCTCGCAGGCACGATCGATCTCGCCCATCTTCTCCAGTGTCAGGGCCTTCTTGTACTGCGCCTTGGGTGCGTAGGTACTATCGCGATAGGTCGACACGATCGCCGCAAACCGCGAAAGGGCCTCGAAGTAGTGCTTCTTCTTGGCATCTTCTTCGTCGGCCTCCTCGGCAAACTCCAGCGAGAGGTTGGCCAGCAGGTAGTCGACCTGCGCCCGGGCTTCGGTGTCCGGATAATCGCGCAGGGCCTCTTCCAGCAGCCGCTTGCCGGTGGCTATCTCCTGCTCGGTCAACTCGTCCTCTCCCATGCGGCGATGCTTCTTGGCCAACTCGAAATACGACTCGGCAATCGTCAACCGGGTTCGCACCGCCATCAGCGGGTCCTCGAATCGCTTCGTAAACGGCTGCACTTCGCCGTCGGAACCTTTGAAGACCTCGATCGAACAGGCAACCGCTTCCGCGTCTTCCTCCGGCTGGTAGGCGGCCGTCACCTGCTCGCCGTACTTGACCCTGACCGCACCGAATGACTCGGCGGGACTCGAATCGTCGGCGTAAGCGAACTTGACCGGACCCTTGAATATACCGGAGTGCTCGAATGTCTCGGTCAACTCCAGCGATTGCTTGTCGCCGGAGGCCGACTCGACTTCGACCGTCACCCGGTCGCGGTCGTCGGAAAGGTCCCGCGCCGGATGGATCACGCGGAAGTGTGCCGATTCACCCACGTATACGCCCTCGACCTGCTGGCGATACTGCCGATCCATCGCGTTGAAGAAGGCGTCGCTGGTGAGTCTTACTTTGCGGGTAATCCACTTCGACTCGTCCAGGTCGTTGGTGTACTTGAAGCCGATGAAGATCTCGTCGTCGCCGCGAACCACCAGGGTTCCCTTCTCTTCGGCGGTCAGGGCGCCGTCCTTCTCTTCTTCTTCGACGACGAAAGGAACTTCCGGCAACTCGGCGAGCCGCATGGGCACGCTGAAAGTGAAGCGGCCGTCGTCCATTGCGTCCATGGCGTTCGGATCGCCGACCACCATGAATCCGCGATATCCCGGCGGCGCCGCTCCGGCGGACGTACTGCCGGGGTGGACCTCGATCTTGATCGTTCCCGGCACATTCACGTCGAACTCACCCTCGGGGTCCTTGCCGTAAGTCTTGCGGCCCGCGGAGGTCTGCACGTAGATCTCCGCCGTGCTGGCGGTAGTCTGCGCGATGGTGGGCCAAACCAGTTCGGCAATCAGCGGCACGCCCATCACCGCGACCGACTCTTCGGAGCCGTCGGCCTCGATGGGTCGAACGGCGGCCAAGGTCCGGCTGGCGGGAACGTAGTCGTTGCTGCCCTTCTGGGCCAACTCTTTGGCGATCTCCTCGTCCGAGAGCAGGCTCGATTCGACGTTGAAAACCCGAAACTCGGGCTCGAAATAGACGACCGATTCGATCGTAGAGGTTCGCTCCCAGGGGATGCCGGGATCGGTGTTTTCCTGGTCGGTGTAGGAGAAGATCAAGTCTTCACCCTCGGCGACCTTCAGTTCCGAAGCCCGCTGCGGTTCGCCCTCGACCACGAACACCTTGCCGAGGAACACGCCGGAATGCTCGGCCGTCTCCAACGCCTTCAGTTCCACCGGTTGTCCGTCGCCGGTCCTGGCGGTGAAGCTCACCGTGTCGAGTTCACCCGACGTATCGGCGTCGGCGTCGTCGACGATCACACAGATGGTATCCTCCGGCTTGAAGCGTCGCAGGCCGATGTAGTTGGGATGACGCATACCTTCGCTGTCGGTGTCGTAGCCGGTCAGCAGGGCGGCGTCGATGGTGCCGTTGGTGTAGGTCGCCGAAAGGAATGCCTCGCGGACCTTCTTCTCCTTGGTGATGCAGCGGGGGTCCTTGTAGACGACCGACACCTTGTCGCCGGGGACGATTTCGAGAACGCCGTTCGTCCTCAAAGCCAGCAGGTCGACCTTCGTGGGCAGCAGTTCTCGGTCGTCCTGGGCGCTGACGTGGATCTTGTTGATCGCCGGGGCATCGGTCTCGAAATCGGCCAACAACAATCGTACCACCCGCGCACGAACCGCCGGCCCGAAGGCGACGTCGAACGATCCGCCGTCCTCGGCCGCCGTGATTTCGGCCGCCATCTCGGCGAATCGCGTGGCGATCATCGGATGCGTCTCGGGGTCGAACATGTCGGCCGGGCAGATTTCCAGGTACGGCGGCTCGTCGACGTTGTGGAAAGTCTCGAAGGCGGCCGCGGTCTTGGCGTCGAGGCGAACGTAAACGTCGATTCTGTGTACGCCTTGGCCGAGCACGCTCTTGAACTCCAAGGCCGGCTCGGCGGCCGCGTCATCGTCTCCGCCGCTCGCCTGCGGCTGTAGCGTCCTGGCCTGCTGGCCGTCGACCAGCAGCACGTACGTGGCCTGCCCACTTGCGGTCTTCGGTTGAAGTTGCAGCGTTGTCATCTGCCGGGTGGGAAGATGGAAAGCGGCCATGAAATGGGCCAACTCCGGCGAGTCACCCGATTTCCATTGGGCGCCCAGCCGTTCGAGTTTCGTAATCGTCTTCTTATTCGGCGGCGCGATACCCAGATCCTGCTGAATGTCGGCCAGCGAACTGTGTCTTGGATCGGTCTGGACCATTCGCACCACGCGCGGCGCTCCGTCCCAGACCTCTTCCTGCGAAGGCCAACTGCCGATCGTCTCGAACTCCTTGCCGTCGGTAGAGGTTTGCAGGAGGAATTGCTTGATCTTCCGGCCCGGCACGGCGGCCACGATCTTCATCACCTCGAGCTTCTCGCTGGCGTTGAGATCGACGCTGAACGTCTTCGGCCGGATGTTGTCGGGCTGTGCGACCCAGGCGGGATGATCACCCGCCGAAATGGCGAACACCGGCTGCGAGCCCTGTTCGCTGTCGCTTGCGAAGGCCATCGCCGAGGCCGAAGCCGTGGGCACAACGCCGTCGAACGTGCCGCTGTGCGTGTCGGTCTCTTCCAGTTCGATGGTGACCGCGTCGCCGCTGGTGGTGGCCAAGGCGACGGTCAGCTTGTCTTTCTGATCGGTAACGCTCTGGTCGGAATCGATCACGCGGATGTTGACGGGATTCCCCGGCTTGATCTGGTCCTGCGGACGATAGTCGCCCAGCGCGATTTCCTTTTGTTCTTCGGCGCTCATTTTCAGCCGGGCGCGAAGCATTCGCTGCAGGGCCTGTTCTTCCATCTCGGCTTTCGAGAGGATCTTGCCGGAGGATGCGTAGAGGTCGGAATCGCTGATGACGTCCAGCGAGTGGTCGACGGCGCCTTCGACGTTGTTGGCCAATTTGAACTGCTCGGAGAAATCATAATATACGCGATCGTTGCCGAGCACTTGCAGCACGTGGTCGCCCTTCGCGACCGGCCCCAGGGCGGTGATGATCTGGCCCTCGAACTGCGTCTTGGAATCGGCGAAGGGGACGAGGTTGAAGAATTCCTCGTCACCGGATTCGGCCCAGACGCGCATTTCGATCACCATCGTGTTGCCCGCCACCGACAGCGTCTGGTCCTGCAGCGAGATCCGCAGCGGCTTGCCGGCCACGATGTACTCCTGATCGGTGGAGAACCCGACCTTGATGCGGGAAGCCCGTTCCAGACGCTTGATTTGCAGGTTGATTCGACCTTCAAATATTCGCGCGTCGGCGTGGGTGGGGTCGAAGGAGAACACCTGCTCGATCTCATCGAGCGCCTCGACGTACTGCTCCTGGTCGAAGAGCACTCGGGCCAGGTAGTAGTGGCCTTCACACCGGGCGAAGCGGTCCTTGCGGGTGAGTATTTTCTCCAGCCGTTCGATGGCTTCGCCGTAGTGTTTGGTAGCGCGATCGACTTCAGCGATCTGCAATTCGGCTTCGAGTTGTGCCCGAGTGCCGGTGAATTCCTCGGCGGCGGCGATTCGCTCGTAGAGTGCCCGAGCCCGAGGGTACTCCGGACGCTGGAAGACGATGTTGGCGTAGGCCAAGAGCAATCGTGCCCGGGCGTCCGGCAGGAAGTGGTCGGGTTCCGATTCCATCCACTGCAGGGCCTCTCGGGCGAGTTCTTCGGCGGTGTCGAACTCGTCCAGATCGGTATTCCGCTGGATCAGCCAGATGCAGAAGGCGGGTTGGAGTTGACTGACCGCCTCCACGGCCAGATCGCGGTTACCCAGGTAGTTCTGCCACGCCTGCTGGAGGTTGCCGCTGAGGAAGTCGGACTGCGCGGCAAGGATCGGATAACGCGGATCGCTTTGATCGACCGGCGTGAGCCCATCGACCTTGACCAGCGCCTGAGAGCGCGCAATGCGGAGCCGATTTCGGTTCGACTCCTGCAATTGCGAATCGAACAGATCGAGCCCGACACCGCTGTAGACGCCCGCCAGGTCGAACTTGCCTTCCTGCTGGAACGTGGCCACCAACTCGACCAGCTTCCGCTCGACGGAGTCGTGGATAGTAGCGATTTTCCATAGATGCGGGGCAACGGTAAACAAATCGTTTTGACGCTCCCGGGCAACCAGCCCCTCGATCAATCGCAATGCCATGCCTTCGGTCGATCGGCCGTGGTGCGACAAATCGGCCGGCAGACACTGCGGCGAGAAGATCCGCAACAATACGTCCAGTTCGGCGTCGGTCAGACTCTCGGGGTCCTGGATGTTGACAACCTGCGCCAAATTCGGCAACATCATCCGCGTAGGCGCAGCCGCGGCCCGACCGAGGTAGGTCTCAAGCCGCGCAAAGTACCATTTGCGAAACTCGGGATCGTTGATATCGCCGGGGATGTCGAAACTCAGCAACCCCTTGGCGGTATCGTCGAAGCGGCTCTTGCCGTAGTACGACTCGATCTTTGCCAGCATGGCGTTGCGGGCAGCCGGATCGGCGTCCAACGCCCGGCTTTGCATCAAAAAGAACTGCGTCCGGTTGTAGGCCAACTTGGGACCGCGACCGTCGATCGGAATCGCCGGTATCTCGGAAATCAGCTTTGCCGCCAGGTTGCGAATCTTGCGTTCGTTGTCGCGGCCGTCTTGGCTGAAGTACCCGTCGTCGACGAATCCCACACGGGTGGCTTCTTCGATGAGCATGTCGTCGAAGTAGCTCTCCGGCGGGTATTTTTCACGCAGCGACGGGAATTCGCTCCTTACCAGTGCCATGTAGTTCGTGGCCGCCGAGATACCCAGCGCCCGCCACTCGCTCCGCTGCAGGGTCTTCTTCTGAATCATCTGATCGATGAGATCCTCGTTGACCAGTCGATCTTCGGCCGAGTCGCCCCAGCCGGACCCACGGCGGGTGCCGCGAACCGCGTCGAACAACCACGAGGAAATCTGCCCGCCGTTGATCTGCGCCGACAACGCCTTGGCGAAGGCGGCGTTGAGCTTCAGGGCCTTCTCCTTATCGGCGGCCGGAATGCGGCCGAAGTCCCAGTCTTTGTGGCTGGTGGCAATCGCCGTGGCCACCATCCGAACCCGGGCCTCGGAGGTCTTAGAGTTGGGGGCGTAGCCCGCCAATTGATCGGCCAACGCCTCGAGTTGGAAGTCGAGGACGTCCATCTCCGGCGAAGGGCTCACGAGGAATTTCAGGATGGTACGACCCAGCGGTGTCTTCGCCGAGTCGTAGTTCTTCACCATCGGATACAGTCGGCGGGCCGCGTCGATGAACGTAGTGTTGTCTGCCGACCGCGCGGCGATGACTGCCCGGGTAAGCTCCTTGCAAAGGGCGTTGGGGGCCCTGTCCGGATCACCCGACTTGGCATCGATAACCCTCTTGAAAGCCGCCTCCAAGGGGCTGATCTGGGCAATCTGCTTCTCCAGCACCGCCACCTGGGCGGTCAACTCGGCGAGCTGTGTGCTCTCTTGTTCGAGCGTTTGCTCCTGCTCGGTCAGTTGCTGATCGATAGCGGCGGTGTCCTTGTTGTTGGCAGCGGCCGTCGCCTTTTGTTGTTTGAGTTGCTCGACCTTTTGGCGGGCTTGGGCCAGTTTGGTTTCGGAGCCCGCCTTACTCTTTGTGGATTCTCCGTACGCCTTTCGCGTCTCGTTGGTCCACTTCTTGAAATCGGTATAGACCTGATTGAAAGCGCCCGTGCGCCCTTCTTCCGAATAGGGAACCCAGAGCAGCGATTGCAGGCAGGCAGCCATTTGCGGCATGTCGGCCGCCGAATCGCGCACCGACGACCACAATCGGGTCAGATACTCGCGCGTGGTCCAGTCGTCCAGCGCCAGCGGCGTCTTGATGACGTGCTCGGCCCCGAACCTCAACATGGCTTTGTCGAAGAAATCGCCCGGCAACTGGTTCTGTTCGTCGCGGGTGATCACCTGGTACGAGGGCCACATGTGTTGGGAGAAAATGACGTAGGCCCGGTTGTAGCCGTCCAGGTCCCACGCCTCCTTCAGAATGAGGTGATCCATGCAGGCGTTGAAGTCGGCGCTTGCGGCCAGCGAGCGCACGGTGACCGCCTTCTCCGACTGCGAGCCCTCGAACGCCGGTGCCAGTCGTTTGTAGGCGGCGGCATCCGGCGAGCGCATGTCGAAGGGAATGTCGTTGAGCCGGGGGCTTCCATGGAACGCCGTGGCGTACTTCGCGGCCAGTTCCATCCACTGCGCGGTCGTGGCGAAGTATTGAACCGAGTCGTGCGAGAGGATCGTCTTGCGCTCCGCGTCAGGGAGCCGTGCGAAGGCGGCCACGAAAAACGCCCTCTTCTGCTGGCCCTGTTGATCGTCGGCGAAGAAGTGGCCGTGGTTTCGGCCGTCTCGCCCGCCGCCGAAGAGAAACATCTCGTCACTGACCGTTTCGGCGGTGGCGTACTTGGCCAGATATGCGTTCGCGGCGGCGAGCACCGGGGCAAAGTCCTTTTCGAGTTGCTCGGGGGTTTTGCCTTCCGCCGCGGCTCCGAACGCCAGATTGGCGGCGTAAAGCGCGCACCTCAGCTTCGTGCGATCGTCGTCGCGAATCGAGGCGGCCAGCCGGCGCACGTCGGCAACCGCCGCGAAGTTGTCCTGCGACGGCGTGCTGATGCCCGCCAACAGTTCGTCTGCCGCACTCGCACAGAGATGCTGCGTCTGAAGCAGTGCCAGACCGGCAGCGTGGATCTCGGCCAGGCGTCGGGCAAGATTGACGTAGTCGCGACGCCGCTGGGATTCGGCCAGGTACCAGGCATCGAACTTCCGCGCGTCGAGCCCGCGGCATAAGTCGTCGGTATCGCTGCTCATCGTTCGATATGCGTCGTCGACGATACCCAACAGGTCGATCTGCACGCGATAGAGCGTGGCGGCCACTTGCGAGGTCTCGGCGCCGGGTTTGGCCGCCTTCAGGTACGCCTTGCAGCGGACCATGGCCGCGTTGAAATCGCCGATCAGCAGGGCGTTGTCGATCGCCTTTTTCCACAGCGCGGCCGAAGGCTTCGGGTGCGCGACCAGATAGCGCTGCAACGTTTGGGCAACCGCGTAGGGATGCCCCAACTCGGCCGCTTTGTCGATCGCGCCGATTACCTGGCCCTCGGTTGCCGACTCGGCGTCCTGGCGAATTTGGGAGCACAACTCCTTCAGCGCCTTTTCGGCCTCGGTTGTTCCGTTGGAATTGTCCTGTGCCGCCAGCGGCGAAACACACAACGCGGCTACGAGCAATACAATCAGGGCGTTGAGCTTAGTTATCATCTTCATTCTCCTTTCCGAGTCGTTTCTCGATGTTCGCCAGAATGTTCTTCTCTTCGACCACGGCGGCGTACTCGCTTCCGGGGTATTCCGATATCAGTTGTTTGCACTTGGCGTGGGCCTTGGCAAAGTTCCCGCCGTCGACCGCCAGCTTGACCCATTTCAGCAACATTTGGTCGAGGAAGTCTTCATCCTGGTAGTCGACGAAGACCTGTTCCAACAGATCGTCGGCCACGTCGTAGGCCCCGCTGCGAATGTGGTAGTCGACCACCTTGCACAAGGCGGTGCCCGCGTATTCGCTGTCGGAGTACCTCTGGGCACAGGTCATGTACTCGCGGACGGCCGCGTCGGGGTTACTGCCCAGCGCGATGGTCTCGGCCAGTTTGAACTGCGCCTCGGCCTTCGAGTGCGAGTTGGGCAACCTGGTAACTTGGCGCCAGACTTTGACGGCACCCTCGTGGTCTTTCTTTTCGCTGAGCACCGCGGCGATACCCATCAGGGCGTGATCGACCAGCGGCGACTCGGGATAGAGCCGGTTGAACGTGTTACAGGTCGACATCGCCTTGCCGAACTGGTCTTCGGCCAGGTGCAATTCCCATTTGAGGCGGTAGGCCTTCTCTTTGAGCGAGATGGGAATGCTTGCCCGGGTGCGAATGACGTCTTCGACCCGGCCGAGCCCCTCGGCGGCTTTCGACTGGGCTCCGTCCGTGAGTCCCATGTCTTTGAAGATCTTTGCCAGTTCCAGGAAGGCCTCGGCCTCGATGAGTTGTTTCTTGGCCTTCACCAGCGGATCGGCCACCACGTCCTGTGCCGCCCGGGGCGAGGAATCGATCTCGCCGGAGACGATCAGCTTTGCCGTGATCTCCAGCGGCATCTTTCCGAGGATGTGCGACTCGTCCACGTAGGAGGCCACGATCTCGTCACCGACGTCGGCGACGAGGATCTGGTCGCCCTTGTCGACCGCTTGGCCGGAGACGGCCCGAGATACCGGAAGGCTGCCGATGAAGATGCCGTTGCGGACCGGCACTTCGCCGACCTCCGACACCTTCAGCGTCACTTCGTCGCGAACGACGTACCGTTCCTCTTCTTTCTCCTCTTCCAGAAGCTTGTCGACGTCGATCGTCGCGGTGGGCGCCAATTCGATGTCTTCTTCCACCTCGGGCTTGTATTGCGAGGCTATGCGAATTACGGCCGTGTCTTTGTCGGCCGTCTGGTCCAGATCGAGATCCCAAAGCCGCAGGAAGAGCGGCTGACCGAGGTACGCGGCCGGGGCCAACGATTCGTAGGTACCAAGCGTGAACGATATCCCGCCGGTCGAGACCACCTCGACGGTCTTCTCGCGGGGCACGTCCTTCTCGCCCTCCTTGGTGTTGTCGTCGATGTAGCGAACGTTGATGCTGTCGCCGCCGATGACTTGCAGCGTGCCGTCGTCCTTGGCGGCGCTGCCCGTGCCCGTGGGAATCGACCCCGCGAACACGTCTTGCCTGGAGGCGGCGGGCTTGCAGACGATGGTTTCCTCGTCTCCGCTGGTGGTCTCGGCGGTCACCACGATCTGTTCACCCATGCGATGAAGCACCGGAAGGTCGCCGTCGGTGATCTTGACGTGGAACCGGTGGCCTGCTTCGGCGAAGGCGAGCGTGGGGCTATCGGCGTCGATGAACGTGCCTACCAGGCCCAGGGCCTTGACGGCCTTGTCCCAGTGCGACTGGGCGAAGTGCGACATACCGATGTAATAGTAGGCCTTGTTTGCCCAGAGCGTGTCGGGATAGCCGTTGGTGATCTTTCGCAGCACCGAGAAGGCGGCCCCGTATTGACGAAGCTGAAAGTGCGCCATACCGGTCAGATAGAGCGACTCTAGATACAACTCGCGGTCGTCGCCGACGAGCTTCTTCTTGCCGTCGTCCAACCGCTGGAGATTTCGCAGATAGTCGATCGCCTGGGCCTGCTGCCGGGCATCGAGGTAGTGTCTACCCAACGCAAGATACGCCTGAAAACGAATCGGGCTTCTAGGATGCTGTTCGATGATCGTCTCGAGCATCTTCACCCCGCGATCCTTCTCGCCGGCGTCGAGCAGTTCCTGGCTGCGTTTGAGCAGCTTATACGCGGCGTAGTCGTCTTTCGACTCTCGCGTACCGCGGTCCTGTCGCGGCGCCCTTTGCGCCGCCGCGTCGTCGGCGAAGAACGCCCCCGCGCCCAGCGCTATCACAAGTAGCATGCCGATGTAACTAATTCGCATCGATTCCTCCTCCCATTTTGTAACCAAGTTTTTCGAGTTCAAGGTGAGCCTGTCGTGATTCGTTACTTTGTGGATATTTCTTGAGCACTTCGCGCAATGCCATGACGAATTTCCTTTCCTCCTTCGCGTTGCGATACAAATAGGCAATATGCAAGACCGCTTTGGGGGCCTCGTTCGGGAAAAAGTTCTCGATCTCCCGACATTGTGTCACGGCCGAGTCGAGCTTGCCGAGTTTTACCTGGCAATCGGCGATTCGCCACAGGTTGGTCGGTTCGTTCTGGCAGTTCCGATACGCGCCTATCGCCTTGGCGTATTGCTTCAAGGCGTGAAGAAACTCGCCCTTCGCCCACCATGCCTGCTCGGCGTACTTCTCGATCTTAGTGAGATCTTCGGCCACCGGCAATCCTTCGGTCGGGTTCCAACCCCAGTGGGATTGATAGTAGCTCAATAGCTCCGACTTGCCGTAGTTCTTGTCTTTGGTGCGCATGCACACCTCGCGGACTACGCCGCCGTCAAGTTGCCAGAACCCTCGGGCGACGCCGGCGATCTCGCGGTCTTCCATCAGGTCGAAGCGAATCTTGCCGACGATGTGTTTGGAGAGTTGCGGGTCCTTCGACCAGAACGATCGGGCCAGGGAACCCGTCTCGCGTCCCGGCACCTTGGCGAAGTCGATCATACCCAGCAGCCGGGTGGTTGCTACCTGGTTGTCTTCGTAGAACTCCACGGCCAGGCTGCCCTTCAATTGGCTCGACATTTGGTCGGGTTTCAGGCGGTCGATCAACTCCTTGGCCAGCGGCCGGGTGTCGGGCACTTTCCACAGCGTCCGCATCAACTCCACGACCCCTTCATTTTCGGTCCGGGCGAGGTCGACTTTCCTGAAATACTGCTCGACCTTGGCGGCATGCTCCGTGTAGTGGTTCATCCACTTCAACGTTCGTTGCCAGCCGCCCTGTTGGCCGAGCTTGTTGTAGCGCTGGTCGAGCATGGTGAACCATGCGGCCCTGTCGCCGTTGGCGCGATAGCGAAAATCGGCCAACTCGATCTGGAAGTCGTCGTCGTACGGCTCGCTGCCCGTGAATTTGCCCTGCATCTGGCCCGACCAGTAGGCGTAATATTTCTTGCGTTGCTCGGTGAGTACCTCGGCCTCTTCGGCCGGAGTGGACGAAGTAGTGTCGAAGTTCCCGTATTGGCGAATGTAGTGTCGCAGGCAGTCCCAATAGGGTTTGTTTTCCGTGAGGTCGCCCGGTACGGTTCGCGGGTGGTGCTCGAAGGTCCTCATGTTCGTGTAGAACTCGCGAAACTTGGGCTCGTCGGGGTTGGTGCGAACGTAGTAGCGAATCACGGGTCCCAGGGCGTGCCGCGACGCGTCGTGATTGCTGGTGCGGAAGGTCACCGCCACTTGTTCGTAGTACTTGGCCGCCTCGCTCTCTTTGTCCTGTTGCAGAAGCAGATCGGCAAGGTGGTTGATGGCGAACGCGGCGAGCGCTTCATGGCGATACTCCTTGTCGTCGGCCATCTCGGCCCAGGCCTTCATGGCCTTGTGCAGGTCGCCGTTTTGCGAGTGGCAGTCGCCGATGTAGTAGAGTGCCGCGGCGGCGTACTTCACGTCGTTGGGGAAGTAGTCGAGGATCTCATCGTAGTCGGCTACCGCCTTGAAACGCTTGTCGTCGAGTTGAGCGCATCGCCCCTTGCGCAACAGGGCGTAAGGAATCAACTTCGAGTTCGGAAACTCGATAATGAACGAATCGTATTCCGTTCTGGCCTGGCGATACTGCTTCTTGCTGAAAGTCTGGTCGGCCTTCGCCAGCGTGTGACCCTCGAAGGTGTCGACCTTCTTCAGTTCCTCGGCGGAGAGTACAACTTCGGGCTCGGCAGCCGTCGCCGTGAGGGCTATCGAAAAGACGGCGCTGGCCGCAAAGAGAACGCACAGCAACACACCGCGACAAACTGAATTCACAGATGTCCCTTTCCGGTCTGCAACAAAACTTCCTTCAGACGCGAGGCTCTACGGCCAAACGCGTCCGCCTAGGCAGGTTTCGGTGGAATGATCATACGCGCCCGTCTGCTTCCGACGGCCAATCAACTTAGACGCACATGAACCTCTACAGTAGCAAGGAGGGTTGGAGTTGTCAAATGACTGCGATCACGGGATTTTCACGAATTTCCGAAAGTTTCTGATTGCGCCGCCGGGCGGTGCCCCAATCGAACACGGGTCGCACCAAATTCAATTCACCGATAGCAAACTCCAGTTCGACGGTGCGGATTTTCAGGTACTGTAACTCATGCCGGAGTAGTAGGTTACGTGTCGAGGTCGGTAGGCATTCGGGCCTAATTCAATATCGGCTGTTTTCGGGTAACAGCCGGTAGCCGCGTTAGCCCCGCCGCCTGCGACCGTAGCTACCGTTTCCAGCACCAGATGGTTGACCGGCAGGGCCAGCCATGCCAAACTCAGGGTTGCCGGTCGTTCAAGATTCCAATCGCTGTGGGTAAACCACGCTTGAATGCTCGACTACCCCACCGACTCGCGATACGGTCGAGCACCAAAAAACGGGCGGGATAGACGGCATTTTGGTCTGCTTGCCATCTTATTATTATCCGTGCCAGGGATTGGCACACAGCCAACCGGGGGTTTTCATGTCGGACAATCCGTTTGCGCCAAATCACAATCCGTCTTCTTCAGACGCCAATCCGTACCAGGCACCGCAGATCATGACGGAGGCGAGCGACGTCGCCGGTTCCAATCCCAATTTGGACGGCGCGGCCGACATGTTGCGTAAGACGAAGCCTTGGGTTCGGTTCATTAGCGTCATGTTTTTTATCGGGGCGGCATTCTCTGCGTTGGGTGGGATCGGTGCCATTGCTGGCGGGATCGCCGCCGGGATGGCCGGCGGGATGCCCGGCGGGATGCCCAGCGGGATGGCCGGCGGGATGCCCGGGCTCTTGTTGACGGGTCTTGGAGTCGCCTATATCGTGATGGCGATCCTCTATATCACACCCGGCGTATTTCTGTGGATGTACGCCGACCGAATAGGGCTCTTCCTACGTCAGAAAACGCCAGGCAGGTTGGCTTCGGCATTGGCGTCGCAGAAGTCGTTCTGGAAGTTCATCGGCATCATGACGTTGATCTTCATTTGTCTGTACCCGATCATGATCTTGGTGGTCATGGGCCTGAGCCTCAGCTAGGGATCAGACCCGAATGGCACTTCCACTTGGCGTGTAATGACTTACGACGGCGGTCAATACACAACGCGCCATAATGGTTCGGCTTGTTCTGGCGTCATTCTCACAGACTTCCGACTTGCTCTTTTCGGGTGTTCTGACGGAGGAAGAGATCTCCGAAGCCTTCGAGGAGGAAGAATCGTTGTTCGCCCAGGAAGAGGGCGACGTCTTTACTCCCCCGCTCACCTTGTGGGCGTTTCTGTCTCAAGTCCTGTACAAGGGCGAACAGCGATCCTGCCTGGCGGCGGTTTCTCGCGTCATCGTGTTGTTGGTGGCGTTGCTTACCGCTAGCCGCGACCCCGCGTCGAATAGGTCCTACCGATCTGTTTCTGTCAGGAGCGCAACTAGTCCTTGTTGGTGCCCGGCGGTAAGCTGGGTGGTCTGGACATGAAAGAGGTTTCCTGGAATGGCAAGTTGCCCCGAGATTTGTTCCAATGATGGCCCATGGACGCTCTGTCGCAAGGGCGGATGCGGCCCGCAGTAAAATATTCTGATTTTCTTTGCGAATTCTGCCGGCTGAGCGGTAGTCCTATTGTGATGGCCGATGACTCTCACCACGCTCCGGACGACCACACCCTGCACGTCCAGCAGTTGTTTGTGCAGCATCAGCGGGCGGTGTTGGGGTATGTGCTGTCGATCGAGCCGAATTTCGCCGACGCCCAAGACATCGTGCAGGAGGTTTTCCTCGTTGTCAGCCGAAAGGCGCGGACTTGGTCGGCCGGCACCGATTTTTTCGCGTGGGTATGCACTGTGGCGCGATACGAAACCCTCCGCTTCCAGCGTACGCGTGCACGCCATACCGCCCACCTGGACGAAGACGTGATCGAGCTTCTGCACGCGGCCGAGCCGGTGGGCGAGTCCCAGTGGCAGCAGCGAGTCGACGCCTTGCGGCGTTGCCTGGATCGCCTGGCGCCTCGGGCGAAAGAACTGGTCTGGCGGCGCTATCACGGCGCGCAGATGCCGGAGCAAATCGCCACGGGAATCGGCTGGACGGTTGGTGCGGTCCGCGTGGGCCTGACCCGTGCCCGCGGCGTGCTCCGCGAGTGCATGGAGAGACAATTGAAAGCGGGTGCTCAAGCGCGATGAACGTTGAACGAATGGACGAGCTGATCGACGCCTGGCGTGACGGAACGCTCACCGACGAGGCGGCGGCCGAGCTCAACCAGTTGCTTCGTGATTCGGTGGAAGCGCGCCGGAGGTTCCGCGCCGAGTCGCAGTTGCACGGCCTGCTGCACCAGGCCGTGACGGCGGCGGCCGTCGAAGAGGCGGCCGCGGAAAACGCGGCAGGCCGGGGGGCGTGGCCGACGTCCGCTGCCACGCCCCGGGGAGCGGAGAAATCGCGGTGGCGGAAAGCCCGTGGCACATCAAGGAGACTGCTGCTGGCGGGAACCAGCGCGCTCGTGCTCGCTGCGGTGTCGGCCTTCCTTTGGTACTCCTTTTCGCGGCCGCCGGAACCGCGGAAGACGGAACCAACAGAGTCGATGGCGTGGTGGTCGCCGAACTGAAGGACTCTGATGCGTCCGGCAACCGACGCCGCCGACTGGTTGCCGGCCAAACCGTGCGTATCGACGCGTTGGACGGGTTCGAGCTGCAGAAGGTAGCGTTCTCGTACGAATACTTCCTGCGCACGTTCAGCACGCCGAGCGTTTACCAGGGAGAGGAACTGATTCCGTTAAAGCCGAGCGAGCTCTCCTCGCTGGATGTGGTTGCGGCCCTCGGCCGGGTGACGGTGGACGGCGACCTGTCGGACTGGGACCTGTCGGGCACGTTCGAGGCCCGGTGCTCGGGGCCGTTCGCCGAGTCCTATTACGTCCACGGCAGCATGATGTACGACGAGCAGCACTTGTACATCGCGGCCCGGGTGGGCGATCCCATGCCGATGCGAAACCTGATCGATCCGAACACCGATCCGTGGTCCGCCTGGATGGGTGGCAGCGTGCAGCTTCGTTTGTCGACGGATCGCAGCTTCGGCTGGCCTCTGACAGCGAGAAAGCCCTATTCTCGAGAAGCACGCCCGCAGGACCTTAGCGGTCGCATCGTTCATCTGACCTTGTGGTATTTCCAGCCGCGTGAGCAAGCGTGCCTGGAGATCCGCTATGGAATGAATATGGATCGCGGCCTGGTAAATCCGCCCGGTTGGCAAGGCGCGTTCCGCAAAGCACCGGACGGCAAGAGCTACATCGTCGAATGCGCTATTCCCTGGACGTTGCTGGGAGCCGGGAGCGACCCGCCCCAGACCGGCGATGAGTTGGGGCTCTCCTGGACGGTCAATTGGAGCGACGCCGGCGGAACACGCTGGAAGGGCCAATTGGTCGAAATCAAGAACCCGCCCTACGCA